>Ga0268261_10004384_pt1 | contig 10564 bp, 4 predicted proteins | sample TergutNc150P1_FD_190353 | JGI IMG/M metagenome (GOLD analysis project Ga0268261, IMG submission 190353) | Nasutitermes corniger P1 segment gut microbial community from laboratory colony in Florida, USA - Nc150 P1 (SPAdes) (version 2) | ecosystem: Host-associated > Arthropoda: Insects > Digestive...
TATAATATAATATAATATAATATAATATAATATAATATAATATAATATAATATAATATAATATAATATAATATAATATAATATAATATAATATAATATAATATAATATAATATAATATAATATAATACAATATAATATAATATATTTTAAGATGTGATATATCATGACACGACACGACATGATACAACATAATAACACTGTTGGTTAATTGTCTGATATCTTTTACCTGCAGTGACGATTTTACAGAAAAATGTGTGTACTGATGGAGAGAAAAAGAAACGAAATTCGTAAAGTGGTTTTGTATATAAAGAAATTGATACTGATGTAATTACATTTTATTGCTTACGTATGTAAAAGGAGAGAGGGAGAGAGAAAGCAAGGCTATTAAAAAATAACTGATATAATTTAAACAATTACACACTCCTTTTAAACTTTTACACCTTGCATCACATTACCATTATTTCGGGAAATAATAATTGTGTTCTTGTGTGTTTTGCTGTCCTTTTCACTAATTGTCCGTTACTAGAAACACAGATACTTGGAAAAAAGCTCTTCCAGAGAACTCCAAAGTAAAGCAAATAAATCGTCCAATTTGTTCCTGTTAGAGAAGCCAACAACAGTTGTTCTGGTCTTTGTTTATCGCTCACAAGTAATTGTAATTAAGGAATGGAAGTTATCAAAGATATGAATTGATAAATTCTGAAGAAATATTTGAAATTTTGAAAATACCAAATACCTAATTTTCAAAATTTCACGGCACACAGGACCTATACTTTTGCAAAGAAATATCGATTGGTCTTCTGTTTTATAGGCTGCCAGATACAGAAAAGAAGGGCCCAGAATTCTACGAGAAGGACAAGGGGACCGCAGGGATACATGGTCAAATTTTTGAGTATAAGTTCTGTGCCCTGTCATTTTTACGGGCCACAAACAAAGGGTACAAATTTAAACTTGCTTCTAACGTGAAGGGGCTTGGAGCTTTTGATGATGTTGTAGTAGAATATCTTGATGGTAACTGCAGTAAAAGGCACATCTTCCTGCAACTGAAAAGCAAAGTGAAACGACACATTACAATGTCACAACTGAAGTCTGAAGAAGGAGACTTCAGTTTACGTAAATATTACGACTCATACATAAAAGTAGAGGAGAATTTCAACTGCAGCGAAGAAGGAGAAAAATTGGATGGAAGGAGTGATGAAAGCCTGTTCATTATATACACAAATACTGATGTTACACTCAACCCAAAACCAAATAAAGTCACAGATATCGGTGAAGAAGATTTCCTAAGGACGGGTGGCTCTGTGTTGCAGTTTAACGAAAAGGACCACCCAGCCATTTACCAGCACCTGCAGGAACTGCCCAAACACCGTGAGTTCTTGAGTCGATTTAGAATCTTTTACAGTCAGGCTGACGAGAAAGAAATGGACAGGCACATTAAAACAGAACTACAGCATAGCATGAATTTACCTGACAACGAAATCGATTTAACCTACATGTGTTTCATTGACTTTGTGAAGGACTGGTGGCAGAATCTTAATTACTTCCTGAAGGAAACAAACAGCAAAGAGCATGATCTTTTGGAGAAGACTAAAGAAAAAGTAAGAACCATTTTGGTAGCTAAAATACTGGACCAGAGAAAATCCGAAATTGATGATCTCGGTATTAAATACAGACAGACGGCAATAACAGACATTGAACGAATGACAGACCCCCACAAGGCTGTTCTGATATTCGCTCCCGGACGATCAACCACCCTCACCGCTGCTAAAATTCACCAGATGCTGAGTGCTACAAAACACCTCATACTGAATTTACAACAATTGGTGCGCTATAAGACTGAAGTTATGTTGGATTGGAAAAAAAATTTTGATGTTTTGGTGTTGGAGAGCCAGAGTTCAACTGAAAACTTTCAAGAGGTTTTGAATGAAATATCCATAATGTTGAATGAGTGTGGTGTAGAAAAAAGGTTCATCTTCATAACCCACAGAATGGGCAACACAGAGCAAATAAGCGCTCTTCGCGAAACATTCAGTAAGGAGCTCAGAGAAGAATACGACGATTGGGTTTTCTCGGATATAGTCACTGAGTCAACGACGTTCCTGCTGGAGAAGGAGGTTATTTTCCAAGACAAAGAAATTAAAATAAAAAATTTAGTCAAAGAAAGTGATTTACGAATGCTCAAGGCATTGGATTTTGATTCATTGTCTCTGTTGCTTGCAAATGAAAAACCTTCGATAGGAACTCCCACAGAAAACACACTGGAGTATTACATCGACAGAACACTTGAGAGCGTAACGAATTTCAAAAGTGGCAATCAAACTGAAAACGAAACACTGGTCCAATTCAGAGAGGAAAGTTTGGAGGAGCTACAGGGTACCAGTGCATACAGAGAGGAAGAATGCAACGTCAGTGACCATGGACAGGGAATACCACAATTCTCACTCGCGAACGACGATGAACAAGAAACAAGAAAACAGTGCAGTGGAAAAAATACATTGCATAATTTGCGCACGAAAGACCAAAAACTTCTTAGAACGCAGAAAACAGATGAGTTTTCAAACTTGCAAAGCGGATTCCAAAGAAAATCTACTAAGTTTTGGAGACCCAGCACACTGCTCGACGGTGAGGATAGAATGGTTTTGGTTACAGATGATCCAGGGATGGGGAAGTCGACCCTTCTGACTCACCTCGCAAAGCGAACAAAAGAACGTCACCCAGACATTTGGATAGTAAGGGTCAATATTAACCATTATACCCGTATATTGCACGGCATAAAAACAACTGGTTTTGCAGAAAATGCAGTCATCAGACTGCTAACGGAAGCCGCACAAATAAAGGAAACAGAAGGTGCACAGTTAGAGAAACAGCTGTTTAATTACATCTACAATTCTACAGGAAATATGGCCGTGCTAATTGACGGAGTGGACGAAGTGAGTCCGCATTACACCAAAGAAGTTATACAAATATTAAGAATCCTGTTCAAAACTAAGGTAAGAAAAATTTGGGTAACGTCTCGGCATTCAGTGAAGGAAGAGCTAGAAGAGGAATGTCAATGTCAGTCGTACAGATTAGTACCGTTCAGTGTTGAGGATCAGAAATCCTTCCTAGTCAAGTTCTGGAAACAGAAATGTTCGCATATAAAAGCAGATTACCTAGAAGACTTAGCAAACCGAGTCGTTAAACTTTCTTCTGAGCATCTTAGTTTCAGCGAAACAAATTTCATGGGAATACCCCTGCAGAGTTTGTTATTGGGTGAGATATTTGAGGAAAAACTCAACCAGTGTTCTACACCGAAGACGGTGGATCTACCTGAATATATGAATATTGTCATGCTGTATGATTTCTATGTGAACAAAAAATGGGATATTTATTTATCAGAGAAAAAGCTTTCGGACCGAACAAATGTGAATGTGCTTACTGATGATAACGTTCTGTATGACAGTTTCATAAACAACCACAAGGCAGCAGCACTGATAGCAATCTTATCTACACAACACCTCGAGAAGCTGAATGACAAGAACGTGCTGAAACCAGGTGCAGATTTTCTGCAGAAAATAGAGCAAGACATGGAGAAAACGGGCATTATAACTGATATCGTCGAAGGCCGACCTGTTTTTTTACACCGCACATTCGCCGAATACTTTGTTGCTAGGCGGTTATGCGATAACATCTCAGAAAACAAGACGTTCATGAGGGATCACTTACTTGAAACAGGGTTCGTTGTGGTCCGGAGTATGGTGGGCAGGATATTGGCTGATAAATGTCCATTACACGAGGCAGTGCTGAACTCAAACATGCAACATGTTGCAAGGCTTTTGAAAAGGAAAGTATCAATCACTGAAAAGGACCGTGGAGGAAGAACCCCGCTGCATGAAGCAGTCATTTGCAGGAACCCACAACTCACCAAGCTACTTCTAGAACACGGAGCAGATGTAAGTTCTGTAGACACATTACTGGGTTTGTCCCCTGTACAATACGCTATTAGAATGGGTAATTGGGAGATCCTGAGTTTGTTGATGGAGAAAAGGCCTGAGATCAGAGAACAAGTGCTGAATGAGACGAACCAGTGTTGTACGGAATATATGGCTTCTGTTCTTCTTGCTGCCGCCAAGGACGGCCACACTGATTTGCTGAGGTACTTGATAAGTAAGGGGAATAGTGTGAATATGGCTCTATCACCTGACAGTCGGACGTTGCTACACGAAGCTGCTCGATGCAACAACATTCAGACAGTGAGGACACTTGTCGATCTTGGAGCTAGTTGTGACATTCAGGATGCAAATGGAAAAACAGCTCTTCATGTGTCGGCAGAGATGGGAAGTCTTAAAGTAGCAAAATTCATAGTTGAACAACAGGGAATGTCCTATTGGAAAGCTGCAATGAAATATGTGGCACCACACAGAGCAATTAGTAAATTTAACCGACTGAAACTCCAGGATAACAATGGAAACACGCCATTGAATCTTGCTGCAGCAACAGAAAACACCAACACCGTGCGTTATTTGTTAAGAGCTGGTAGTGATTTGAGAATCTGCAATACACGTGGAGAATATCCACTTACACTGGCTGCTCGATACGGTAGGAATGACACTGTGAAATTATTGCTGCAGAGACGCTGTGATGTGGAATGTGAAGAAATGACTAGCGCACTGACAGCTGCCATTGTGGCTGGACTGGTGGACACGACGGCACTCTTACTTATGTCAGGAGCTCCGGTCAGCGGAGGAGAGAATGAGAAGCCTATACACGTTGCATCACGAATGGGATACAAGGAAATTGTCAGCCTGCTGATGCAATATGGTGCCTGTTTAACATCTCGTACTGACAGCGGAAACACAGCCTTGCATTTAGCCAGTGAATCAGGGCATCTGAGTTTGGTGAAGTACTTAGTAGTGTTAGACAGGAATGGACTGAATACTCTAAACGATGAAAACGAAAAACCACTGCATTTGGCCGCACGAAATGGAAGGGATTACCTAGTAACATATTTTGCCGAAAATGGCTGCAATATTAACGCTCCATCTGTTAATGGCGCCACGTGTCTTCATGTTGCCTGTGAAAATGGACATTACACAACAGTGGAATGTTTACTGAAACATGGAGCAGAAGTAAATGCAATGAACTCTTCTGACCAAACGCCACTCCACATTGCTGCCAGTTTGGGACAAACAAAAATCGTAGAATTGTTCTTTCTACACAAGGCCAACTTCTCACTGCGAGATAGAGAGGGCATAACGGCCCTACTGGCAGCGTCCATAAACGGACACCAGGACACTGTGAAGTTCATTGTGCAGCACGGTGGCAATATAGAGGATACTGATGGAAAGGGAAACACCATCGCACACTTTGCTGTAGCAAATGAAAATTACGATATTTTAAACTTCCTGTGGCAAAGGAATGTAAGTTTAGATGTACAGAATTCTGACGGAGACACTCCGTTACTACAGGCTGTACGTGAAGGGAAAACCCGTGTGGTACAGTACCTAGTAGCGAAACAGTGTGACATAAACACACAGGGTACAGATGGAATGATGCCTCTAGATGTTGCTGTTTTAAAAGACGACATGCAGATAACCCGCCTACTAATAGAACAAAATGCACGTTCATATAAATCGGACATGCACATGATAACGGCAGCAAGAGTGGGATTTTTGGATTTGTTGCAGCATTTTGTGGCCATGGGGGAAGACATTAACGTGAAGACTGGCAACAGGGAATGCCCGTTGCATGCGGCATGTAAATCTGGACAAGTAGCCACTGTTCAATACTTGTGTGAGCATGGCGCTGTACTGGACTTGCAGGATAACAATGGAAATACTGCACTTCATGTGGCTGTTGGTAAAGGTCATCTTGATGTTACTAGAGTCCTAGTGGAGAAAGGTGCAAACCTGTGTGCTACTGATGCATCAGGCTCAACAGCATTTCATATAGCAGCGAAAGGTGGATATCTGAACATTGTTCAATATCTGGCAGACAGTTTTGCACCAATTGATAGGCGGAACGCTAAGAACGAAACAGCGCTTCTGGTGGCAGCGACTGAGGGACATGAGAAAATTGTGAGTTTGTTGATAGAACAGGGAGCGGGAATTGGAGTGAGGGACATAGAGGGGAAAACAGCCCTCGACATAGCTACAGATAAAGGTTACACTGCAGTCACACAGCTGCTAAAAGATCGAGCTGAAGGGAGAAAGTTAGTTTCTTTCATTTCTTATACTGTAATATATGCTGTTTCAGAGACCGGTATTGTTGAATGTCTGAAGAGAAAAATGAATGCTGGAGCATCTGCGGATTCAGCTACAGACAGAAATGACTCTGATAGTGCAAGGATGTTCAAAACTACAGCGGAAGATACATTGCAGTTCCTGTCGAACCCTCGCAGTGCCCTACACACAGCAGCTGTAAACGACAATTTGGAAGAGGTGCAGCGACTGGTGGAAGCTGGAATAGCTCTAGACTACGGTGGCCCCTTCGGACGCACTGCACTGTGGGGTGCTGCTAAGAACGGTCACCAGTTAATTATCAGATATTTGTTACAAAACGGCAGTTGTGTGAATATACCGGACTGTGAAGGAGTGACGCCTGCAGATATTGCCGTCAGAGAGGGCCACTGGGGTGCAGTTGATGAGTTTCTGAAACATGATCCAGAATTAAGACCTGAAGGTACAGAATATCTAAAGAATCAGTTATATGAAGCATCAGAATCTGGCAATTTAGAAGTTGTGCGGATAATATTAAAAAGTGGCATTAGCGTAAACACAACCAACAAGAATGGCAATACACCACTGCATGTAGCTGCAATGTGTGGACATAAGGAAGTAACTCGCTTGTTGTTAAAGTGTGGTGCTGATGTAATTACAGCAAACCGTAATGGTAAGACACCGTTAGTATTAGCAGCTACAAAAGGGAGAGTTGAAATTGTCAGTGAGTTACTGAGTGCTACAGCAGTTACCGATCTTTCTACACCCCTCCTCTCAGCAGCTACAGAGGGACATATTGAGGTGGTGCGAGAGTTGCTGAAACATGGCGCTAAAGTTAATAGTGCAAATGAAGAGCCTTTTACACATGCGTACGTAATAGATGAGGGGGGGAAAATCAAGGGGGAGAGACTGTTCCTGAAACATGGTGCATATGAAGACGGTATTACTCCTCTATATGCAGCAAGTATGAAGGGGCATTTAGACGTAGTGCGAGAGTTGCTGAAACATGGCGCTCTTGTGAATGTTAGAAATAGAGAGGGCTTTACACCACTGGATGCAGCACGTGCGAAGGGGCATGTCGACGTAGTGCGAGAGTTGTTGAAATATGAGATATATGAGAGATCTGAGAGACATGATAGATATAAGAGACATGAGAGATACAAGAGATCATGTGAGCCCTTTTAGCACATTTTCCCTCCCATATTTTTTATTTCGCAACATATTTAAATGAATTTTATTTCTTTTTTAACATTTTAGTGCGATAGCAAATGTATCGTTGTTTGTGTTTCTTAGGCTATAATGTTTCAACATAGTGAGATTTATTGGAGTTAACATTGTTAGAGTCCAGCGAACATACATTACTTTGTTGCCAACATTCATTTTTGAACGAAAGGCTAAATTTTATTCAGAAATTATTGAAAATATAGTTTTAAAATTTTCCAACTACGTTCACGGACTTCAGGTTAATAACGGCTGTACAGAAGTTGAATGTGTTGGAAACTGTGGCTGAAAACGTAATATCAGTATTGGTTTGTAAACAGAAGGGAAAGTTAGACAGAACCTCACAAAGAGATGGCAGACAAAGAGCTCGATTCGTGGTGGTGATTGTGTTAATTTTGATTATGATAATCATTTCCACATTAAACACACTGGCCGGATACAGCAATAGCCTGCGACCCCAAACCACTCGCAAACTGACATCACCTTCTGCAGTTCAGTTGGTGCAAGGATATCGGCTAGAATACATGCACTGTGTTTTTGTGCAGGCACAGGCCTGACGGTGGTCAGCAGTGCCACTGGTACTACCGAGTATCTAAAATATTAATAGCGTCAGATTTAATTCAGAATCTGTAAAGTGCAGAGAAAGCAATTAGTGACAGCTAGAAATGGCACCATGGCAAACCGACAGACAGTTTCTGTTTATATCTACTGGATTAGATAAAACTTGAGTGTACAGAATGTTCGTGAGTTTTCCTTTCTTGGAATTCACAAATCTGCAGATAAGAATGTTTATCATACTGTCGGTGTGCCAAACAACACACCACAATTTCTGCAACCCAAACTCCACTCTCCAACACTCTACAGCCCACAACTGTACAACTGTAAATATTCCTTTTGTCAGCCGTACACAGATGTAGTCACTCGGTCTAACAAAACTTCTTTCATTGAAAAATCCTGAATTCTGTGTGACTGAATACTGTGTATAGTGTATAGTGTACATTATACGGGTTACTGTGTGTAGTGTATAGTGTACATTATACGGGTTACTGTGTATAGCGTACATTATATGGGTTACTGTATACTGTGTATAGTGTACATTATACGGGTTACTGTGTATAGTGTACATTATATGGGTTACTGTATACTGTGTATAGTGTACATTATACGGGTTACTGTGTATAGTGTACATTATACGGGTTAGTGTGTATTGTGTATAGTGTACATTATAAGGGTTACTGTATACTGTGTATAGTGTACATTATACGGGTTACTGTTTATAGTGTATAGTGTACATTATACGGGTTACTGTGTATAGTGAATAGTTTACATGGTTTATGTGACCGACGCACCTACAGGTATCACTTGTGTTTGATTCAGTTGCTTTGTAAATTTTATTAAAATGTGTTCAGAAGATCTGAAAGTAACAAGTATCAAGTACAGTCGGTATTGAGAGCGAACATGGAGTCGGTAACTCCAGAATTTGATAGAGGGAAACTGCAACATTGAGCCACTATGCTCGATAGGATGGTTGTCTACTGATAAATGAATTGTAATATCAAAATCTCACTTTATTTCACTTATATTTGACTGTCAATTGTCTTTCACTAATATTCTATCAATCAGAAGATCAGTTCATCTGCTAAAGAAACTGTACTGACTTTGTGAAAAGTGAAGAGTCATCACTACACTAACAGAACAGCTTCAGTGAATCTTAACCTGAGTCTGGTGAAAGCAAATTTGTCCAATAACAGTTGGAAAGTTACACTCAAATTGACATCTCAAACACTCAATCACTCGCTCACTCACTCACTCTCTGACACTCACTCTCTGACACATTCCTTGGAGCGAAGTCCGTCTTGAGAAGGTAACCGGTTATCAGCTAGGCAAGAATTTCCCTGCAGTTTATGTAACCCGAAAAGTCATTACCGGATTTACAAGTGCCTGGCATCTGTCCCCACCCAGAGCCAGATCAATCCAGTCCTCCTCAATCCAGCTTCCTCAAGAACCATCTTAATATTAATGTCCCATTTATGTCTTGGTCTTGCAAGTCGACAAATTCACAACTGCCTGTAACAAAATAATCACAACACTCGCAATATTTCCTGTTAATTTTTTAAGGACAGTTATGATGCTGTGCGGTATAATTGGTGTGTACCGACTGTACAGCTTGCGGTATGATTGGTGGGTACCGACTGTACAGCTGTGTGGTATGATTGGTGGGTACCGACTGTATAGCTGTTCGGTATGTTTGGTGGGTACCCACTGTACATCTGTGTGGTATGATTGGTGGGTACCGACTGTACAGCTGTGCGGTACGATTGGTGGGTACCGACTGTACAGCTGTGCGGTATGATTGGTGGGTACCGACTGTCCAGCTGTGCGGTATGAATGGTGGGTACCGACTGTACAGTTGTGCGGTTTGATTGGTGGGTACCGACTGTACAGTTGTGCGGTACGATTCGTGGGTACCGACTGTACAGCTGTGCGGTATGATTGGTGGGTACCAACTGTACAGCTGTGCGGTATGATTGGTGGGTAACGACTGTACAGCTGTCCATCTGTAGCAGTGAAGTGTGCTTCAGACATGAAGATGGTAGCAGTATGTTCCTCCGAAATACTGATACCAACACACTAGTGCTGCACTAAGCTTCCACAGTCCGGAATGCCAGAACAGTAAACTGACTTCCAGTTTTCTCACTTCCTGTTCAAATGCACTGTACTTAAGTTTCACTTTGCATTACAGTAACAATGTTTCTAACATACATAACAAAAACAGATCCATTATTATGTGTGGCAATAAATTCTACATTCCACACAACAATACTGGCCCACAACATCAAGCTCTTGATGATACAGCAACTTACTAGCCAACCGCTGGACTTACCCATAATTATGAATTAGTAAAACCGCGGTCTGCCAACACTCACCACAGCCTAACATTTCTGTCTGTCTGTCTGTCTGTCTGTTCCTTCCATAAACACAACATTGCTGTACGTAACATCAAATACCAAACAGTGTCACACAATACAGCACTGTAACTAACCGTGCCACACTGGCCTGACTGCCATAACATTGCTGTACGTAACATCAAATACCAATATATACAGTGTCACACAATACAGCACTGTAACTAACCGTGCCACACC
>Ga0268261_10004385_pt1 | contig 10564 bp, 6 predicted proteins | sample TergutNc150P1_FD_190353 | JGI IMG/M metagenome (GOLD analysis project Ga0268261, IMG submission 190353) | Nasutitermes corniger P1 segment gut microbial community from laboratory colony in Florida, USA - Nc150 P1 (SPAdes) (version 2) | ecosystem: Host-associated > Arthropoda: Insects > Digestive...
CGCTCGCCTGCTGAGATCTTGGGTTCGAATCCCACCGGGGGCATGGATATTTGTCTGTTGTGAGTGTCGTGTGTTGTCAGGTAGAGGTCTCTGCGACGAGCTGATCACTCGTCCAGAGGAGTCCTACTGACTGTGCTGCATCGTTGTATGTGATCTAGAAACATCAAGAATCGGTGCTCCATATATATATGATATTAGTAGCCTAAAGGTTAATGATTTAACCCTTATCCTGCTAACGTGGAGAAAATGGTGAGCTCCTAATAATGCCAGCAAATAGCAGATGGGATTTAATTTGGGGTTTAAAGGGTTAATATCATTTGCTGAAGTATGTATTCAAATTTATGTGTAAGTGTAGTTTATATTTATATTTTATATTGTTATCTTAGTTAAGATTATCTTGAGGAAAGTGAGGTAATGGCTTTTAAATGTTCATAGCCAGAAATAAATTACAGTAATTAATATTTACAGTGTTACAGAGCATGTGAGGTTCAAGACAGGTGTTAGAAACCTAATGAAGGAGACATATGTGCTTGCCCTGTGCATGGAATCCTGCATTCTACAATAACCGTGTACCCCTAATAATACATTGACCCATTTGGAAAACGGCTTTCCACCTGATGCACGATTAAGTATTATACCCCTTGCATAATTCATTGTGTTCTATAATTTTTATCACAAACACCAGTTTCTTTTTTCCACATTAAGAACATTAAACTGTGTTAAATGTGATGATGTATGTAAGTAAACTGGACAGTAATGTATGTGTAACAGTGAAGAGATAAGCAGAAAAGGTTTTAGGAACAACATTTAAGAGACTGTGAGGAAAGTCACATAAACCTGTCAGGATTCTCACTGGATACCTCCCACATGCATGTCTAAGGATTACAGCTTTTACCAACTGATTCATACATAGTGTAACACCGAATTCATGACAAGCAGAGTGCAGTCTGTTACAAGACTGCGAGCTCTCATAAATGGTATCGTGCATTAAATACAAACACATTTCAGTCCCATGTTGTAAACTTAGTCATTTACATATGGTTTGATATTCAAATGTAACATAAAGGGTAGAAGCCCATTATGTTGTATGCGGTTGTGTTCGAGGCTTTTTTTTTTTTTTTTGTAGAATTGCTGTGCACGACAAATTTATTATTTAATGAAAAGAAAAGTTTGTTTTATCCTTAATAAATTATAAGTTTTTATTTCAATATTAGTAGCTTGTTACTTCATGTGAGTAATAAACAGGCTTCAACACACAGTATAATTTCTTTTAAGTATTTCTGTTATTATACTTTACAGTCTAGAGGCTTGTACTTATGTATCATAAATATGAAATTCCACAGCAGTTTTAAGTTGATGATATTCTGAAAACTGATACATAGTGATGTACATAATAAGTATATTTAAAATGTGCAGATTAAATTCATCATGTAAATTGAATATGAATAAAAATAATTAAGATAATGATGATAAAGTTAAAGCAAGTTTATTGCTGTTCCACAACATATAAATGCATGCTTCACTCTCATATAACATATTTGTCTGTTTTAATATATTCTGTTATATACTGTTGTGTACCTTCAAGAAAGCCCTTCACATCATTGCTATTAAATGTAACAATGTTTATACACCTTTCTCTCTGTTTTCAGATATTTGTGCGTGCTCAATTTGATTATGACCCCTTGGATGATGATTTGATTCCTTGTGCACAAGCTGGTATTGCTTTCAAAACTGGAGACATTCTCCAAGTAAGTAAATATAGATTCACATTCTTTTTTTTTTTTTTTTTTTAGTGGTTACATTTGTTTTTATTTAAGTTTTAATTATTTGTAATTTTGTAAATATGTTTGTACTGTAATACTAGTTCATTTCTGTTTCTAGAAAACTGTAAACGAATTTTGTTTGTCACAGTATGATGAGATTTGGATGCAAATGGCAAGATAATGTTAGCTTAAATAAACAGAGTGTGAGAGTGAGGACTGCAGATTTGCAGGGCATGCACCAATGCAAGGCATGAGAAATGCCTATTAAATTTTAGAAAGAAATGAACAAGGCACTTCGGTTTAGATGGAAGGATAATATTAAAATGGACATGAAAGGAATAGGATATGAAGTTGTAGACTGAATTTATTTGGCACAGCTTATGGACCAGTGGTAAGCTCTTATGTATGTGGCAATCAGTATACTTTCAGGTGCCATGAAGGCAGGGAATTATTGACTAGCTAAGAGTTTATTAGCTTCTCAAGAAAGAGGCTGCTCTGTGGAGTTAGTTAATTATTTTGGAGTCCTAGACACTGTTTTGTAAAGGTACAGTGTACTACCGAGACTCAAGAAATGGGTATGAACAGGGCCCTTTTCTGGTGATTCAGCATACTAGCAGATCTTCTTATGTGAAATTTGAAGTGGAAATAAAAATTTCTCATGTAACGTTACTTTTTTAAGTAAAATGAACATGTTCTTAGTATTTAAAGATTTATTTTTTGTCACAGAACTTAAAAAAGGTGTCCTTTCTCTTATCAGTTCCCAAATAACCATCCAGCCCGTAGCATGGCCACTATACTGAATACTAAGGAGCAAGAGATTTTTATTTTCTTCAGAATGACTAGACCAACCCTGGGGCCCACCCAGCTTCCTAATGCTGGGGTTATTTCCTGGGATAAAGTGGCTGTGGTGTGAAGTTGATCACTCATCTCTGTCTAGTGCCAAGTTTGAGAATGATGGGAGATACACATGTACTCCTAGTATGTTTCTTTGTAATGTCACAAGGACGACATTTACCTCTGCCTCCCTCTTACCATATTTGACTATTGACTGTTTCTTTTTTGGAAGAATAAGCACATATGCAGATATAAGTCTTTAAGACACAAACCAAGGGTATGTTATGGCGAAAAGACTTGTAACAAAAAAATTCGGACCAGCATTTTTTCTGGAGATATTAGTAGTTATTACTCTAAGGATTAAATTTTTTGCACCCATAAATAGTTATTCTCTTATTTTCTTGTACCTCTCAATGAAAATGTAACAGTGATAGCAAAAACCAATATTTTGTCATTCTTGTACATGCAGATAATCAGTAAAGATGACCATAACTGGTGGCAGGCAAGAAAAGACAATGCTGCGGGTTCAGCTGGTCTTATTCCCTCTCCTGAGCTACAAGAATGGCGGACGGCATGCATGGCCATGGAGAAAAGCAAACAGGAACAAGGTATGTATTTCTTTATGAGTTGAAAGAACTCCCACATATTATAGTACAACCAACCCAGACTACACTGATCGATGTGTCTACTTCATAAAGACAAGGTAGTGTTAATTCACATCAATCACTACCCTCAGCTGAGGATTTCCAGTGGACTTATGCTTGATGACAGCTCTTTATGATGGACCCAGCTTTGCAGGTGCTTCATCGTCCTGTCACTTGCAAGTGGAAACCTGCCTATATTTTCAAAAGATTGTGTTTGTAGTTCCCGTTGAAATATTAGAAAATGGGTGAAGTCCAGAAATCCAGTGGCCCTAAGTGTAATGTACTATCATCAAAGTCTCTAAAGTTAGATGCAGATTTTTATTCGCAGAACGTCACAAAATTGTGTCATTGTGTGTGTTATAACATTTTGTTCTTATCAGTGTGAGTAAACCTTCATTTTTTTTTTAAACCAACTTAGCTGGTACAGATGCCATGGACTGTTCTAGCAGTTCCAGTATTTCCCATCAAAGATCACAAATGTGCAATTGAGAGCATGCCATGGATTGTGCATACATGAACTTGACTCATAATTAAGAATGTTACTTAAATTTAGGTGCAAATAACTGTAGTGACAGTGAGAATGAGTAGGTAGTACTGACAGTGTCATACAAACTGTGCGCTGCAGAGACAGCCAGTTTGTGTTCAGCAATACTGGTAATGTGTGAGTGACAGTACTACTAAATGTTTCCTTGATTCAGTTATATGGATGAGTCTATGAGTTAACGAACCTGTTGGAAAGGTCAGATCACTACAAGTAGATGGGCAACCCTCTAGCTGGCCCACCGCATGTTAACTATTTTATGAATACTGTATATTAACTGGACAGATTTTCCAATAACTATAAAGGTTTTGCTCTCTTTTTTTAATTTGCATGTTTTACATGTGCAGAATACCAAGATTCAGAAATAGGCAAACATATTGTGTTAAATTATGCAACACTAAAAATGTAAGGCATATCTATTTGCTGCTCCATTTTTTATGTACTGTAAGCTTCATAGACCATAGTATAATGTTTTTATTATACAGACAGGTAACTTAAATTAAGTTCCAGCAAATCGTGTATGAATTTATTGTGTTTGTTATACTACATGAAATTGATATGAGTGCAGTATACTGCATATAAAAACCGATTTTTGGGTCAGTATTTTTCTTCTGAAGATACCGTACAAAAGCTATGAAACTTTTTTTTTTTAATTTTATGTTCATCACACTATTTCTGAGTGTCAGTATGTGTGAGATTATAAAATATTGCTCTAATTAAACATTTTTTTAAATAAATCGACCTCGCACACTTTTCCATTGGCATTGGCAGAGTTCGGTATGTGATTGAACAATTACTATAAATTTTGCACATTACGCAACAAAGTTCTGTGCTATTTCAACAGTGATTTTGAAAAGTAAATGCAATAATTTTTAATTTTAATCACATTTATTCTGATTTCAATTCAGTGAGTTAATTATGTGATTATTTATTTATTTTAAACATTATCTTTAATATTATATTAACAGCACTAATATAAAGAGTTTATAAATTGTGTAACTAAATTTTTAACAATGTACATAACCCAATAAGAAGTAAGTTGTAATATTAAAAATTGATGTACTTTATGAATATGTGTTTTTTCATATATTTATTTTTTATAGCCTTTGCCTTTTTTAGAGTTGCCCTCTATGAAGATAAACTGTTTTACTCTTCAGTTTTTTCTGTCATGTCACATTCCCACATTTATTACATTATGAAAACCATCTATAACCATCCATGTCACCTTTCTCCTTTCTACCCATGTCTGCCATAGTGACAGGCCTGTACTTGACTGTACTGTAGTGGAACATGTTGCTGCAACTGTTTCTTCTTTCAAACTAAAGCTTTGTTCCTTTTGAGGTAATTAAACAGAAGTGACTGAATGCATTAGTTTTATGGTGTGCTACATTTCCTAACTTACAGAATGCAGTAAGGATTTCCAAAACATGGGAGACTTGGTGCATACCTGCTGTATGTTTTTGAAAATAAAGGGGCTACTACTCTCAAAAGGAAATGCAGTATGCCTTTGTGTATGCATATTTATTAATGACGTTTCTGTCAGCATCGATTATTGTTTGACATTTGAATCAGTTGTTGACTATTCCTGCACTTTTAAAGGTGTGGATTATATAACAACTATGCAAATTTTGAAGAAGCATTGAAGGTCATATTGTACATGTTTGGGTCATATTTCCTGAAGTCAGATACACAACTTTGTGGCAAAGAAAATGAGACTAGAGTTAGAATTTAATACTCAGCATAGATATGTTTTTTGGTTCCTGTGTTCATGGGAACACTGGAAGAACAAAAAAACATTCTATTAATATTATGATCTTTAACACTTGCACTTATGTGTATGCAGATTGAAATTAAATCTTTTAGAAGGTTAAATTAAGGTTAAGCCATAATATCAATATTAATATGTATTTTCTTTGAAATATCCATGTTTGATATATGTGTTTTTGGCAAACATATGAAGGGTTATTGCTCATTCATGAAGAAAAAATTTGCATTAAGGACAGGAATTGAACATGCAGTTTTAATGTTGTGATGCACATTCTGCGTCACTGAATGATTTCTGTTACAAACAGAAATTTTTTTTTTGTGTAATAATGGAGATTTGAAATCATTGGAGTATATTCAGTAGCAAGGTTTGTCTCTTTGTTTGTCTGTTATAGTGTATGTTGTATCCATAAAACTCACACTACTACGAAGATGGTTTGGTATCCATGTAACAGTAGGAATTTCTTCCGCCTGAAATACTTTTCTTGAAAACTCTTACCTTGCTTTTGATAACATCATCTATATTCAGCTGTAGTTATTATCAGTTGGAGTGTAATCACTCTCATAATTTTATACATTATAATCTGTGTATGCATACTGCACAGAAAATAAAATGTTTTGTAAGGTTGGAAACACTGGTGACCATGGTTGAAATAACCCTTCATGATGGGCACATACTGTCTTCACAGTTACAGCTTGTTACAGAATAAGGTTCTGCACTATCAGGAATGAGACAATGGAACGTTGCCAGTTTTTCTTTTCAGTACTTGTTGTTTTGGTTTCTTATTGTCTGCATTTCACAGACTATGACCGTCAGTATGAATGAGGTGTCTTTTCATACTGTGAATGTTTGTGTGTTGCTGTTTTCCTTCTTCTTTGTTAGTGGCAAAGAATTATGTCAAAAGCATAACTTTCTGGGCTCATGTCAGTTACACAAGACACTGTTTCAGCAGTATGTTAATATCTTAGTTGTGTTTGTCATATGGTTGTTATGCATTATTATCTTCAAGTATCAAAAAGTACCATGTTTTTATATGAGAACATCGCTGGATTACAACACTCCAATCACTTTGTTAAACTGGATTAGCTTGTCTGTTTATCATTGTCGGTATGCCTGTAGATGGGGACACAGACGGTGGATGTACTTCTCATAAAGACGGGTGTGATGGCAGTACAGGTATGGGCATGCTTCATCTGTATGCTGGATGCTGATTTCCCCATCATTTTTGCATTTTAATATTTAGTTCGATTCAGAATGGATGTGCTGACATTCTTCAGGATTATTTGAGCATTTTAATTCACATCATGAACTACAAATGTGTCATGTTTTGTTTGTTTTATATTTATTTTGTTTTGCAGCAAGGAAAATGTGCTTTACTCTTTTATGTAATTCTTGTTTAATTATGCAGGTATGTGTGCTGTGGAATGTAGGATGCATATGAATTGTGAAATGATCACTTTCTCTTGCCTGATGATAACACTCTATCAGCAAGATTGTATTCTAGAGGGAGATAGCTAACAGTTTGTAACCAGGCATATGATAAACGTAAAATTGCAAGGGAATGAAGTAGTAGTTATTATAACCAGCCGATTACCCTAAGACATGGATATCATGGATAACATTTCGAGTGCTTGCAAGATAGGAACCTTTTTTTATCCTTATTTTCACTATTACTTTAATTTTTCAAAATATAGCATAATGTATTTTAGACTATGTGTATGAATATCAGTTGTTATTCCTTTGGCTTTACACTACTCCACTTCAAAGCATCATCACACAAAAAACTGAATGCTGCCTACTACTCACTGTTTGCTGGTACAGTACGTACAATACTTAAACAGTAAAATTTCATAAATGCAGGTGCATGAGGGAACTGATGATAGTTCGGTGCTAAGCATTAATGTTAGAGTACAGCATGTGTCTGTGTGAGGAATGAACATGGCAAAGAAGGCCACAAAATTAGAAAACACACACATGAAAACCCACTGTTTATAATTTACTTTGCTTTTGCTTTGTTCAAACGGAAAGTGTAGAGTTTTAATTTATCGTGCAACACCAAAGTCAGCTGGCACCCCCACTGCAGTTCAGTACCCTATGCAACTGTCCAACTCACCCACCCCTGTAGCCAGCCCTGGATGTGTGGACAGTATGTGCATATATGCATACATTCATACATACATACATACATACATACATACATGCATATATACATACATACATACACACGGGCATACATGCATATGTACGTTCACGTGTACACACACACACACACACACACACACACACACACACACACACACACACACACACACACACATACATGTACATACCCTTATTAATTTATTCATTTATTCATTCCATGGATCCATACGTTTGTCACAAAGACTGTGGGATGTGAAACAAGCCATCAGTACATATACACAATTTTTACAGTGTAAATTACTACAAACATTTTATAAAACAATATTGTAGATCATCTTTATGCATAAAAAACTCATCTACTGAGTAAAGGAGTGTGTATTTAAGTATTTTCTTAAGGCTACTTTAAATTTGGCTTTTCATTAGTAAGGGTTGTCAGACTATGCGGTAGCCTGTTGAAAAATTTTGCTGTCGGCATAAAATGTACATTTTTGAAAACAAGATAGGTTGGCATTTGGTCTGTTCCTCATATTAATATTGTGTATTGGCATGGAACAGGTAGAATCTCAAATTGTTTAAATATACTTCTACATGAGGTTCTGGGTTGTGCACCAACCATAATTCTGATGATTTTCTTTTATAAAGTAAAAGTCTTCCCACTATTGGAAGACTCACCCAATATAATTATTCCATATTTTATAATCGAATGAAAGTATGCATAGTAAATTGATTTGAGAGTGTTAATGTTACTGATATTGTACGTCAACCAAACGGCATAACATGCTCCAATTAACTTAGGAATCATTTCCACAATATGGTTAGGAGGTTATCAGTTTGAAAACGAGAAATTTTGATTCACTGTCTCTTCTATTTTCTCTTCTTTATAACCAGTACATAAGGTAGAATGTGATGAATTCTTTGTTATAATATGTAATAAACCAGCAAATGCGTATCAGTGTAATACACTTGTATGTTTGATCATATATTATACACTGACATATTTTGGCTGCATATGCCACCATCATCAGGGTGTCATACAAGAATACAAACAATATACAAATAATTGCTGATATTTATATATTTTTGTATTCTTCTATGTCACCCTCATGACGGTTGCAGAAGCAACAAACATGTTGGTGAATAGTAGTATATGATAAAACATATTTTACTGATGTGCATTTTTTGGTTCATTACATAGTATAAATATTCTTTATTGCACAAATATAGAACATATAAAGTTCTTAATTATGAATTTCATTATATTTCTTTTGGGGCATGCGGTGGCGCAGTTGGTTGAGGCACTGTGCTACAAGCCAGAAGGTCATGGATTCAATTCCTGATTGTGTCATTGGAATTTTTCATTGACATAATCCTTCTGGCCGCACTATGGCCCTGGGGTTGACTCAGCCTTTAACAGAAATGAGTACCAAGAATATTTCCTGGAGGGTAAAGGCAGCCAGTGTATAGGGCTGACAACCTTACCACTTTCATGTGCCGATTGTCTTGAAATCTGGGGGCCTCTACCTCCTGGAACCCTCAGGGCCTGTCCAGGCCTGTAATGAGATTACTTTACTTTACTTTATAGTTGTTTTGTCTAGATTTAGGACTGACTTGTTTATTAGCCAGCAAACCATTTAATCATATGAGAGAGAATTAAATTTTATGTGAGCAGAAATCTGTGAAATGTCTGCTTGAAATGTGCCATCAGCAAATAATATTGGCTCTGATATAGAACTTATTCTCAGTGAAAGGTCATTTTTATATATATTGTGAACAATAGAGGCCCTAGAATTTATTTTTTGGGGAACTCCTTGTTCCAATGTACCCCAATCAGAGAAAAAAAAACTTTGGTTTTTATTATGTGATTTTTCTTACTCTTCCTGTTTTATGGCTCAGTGGTTGTCACTTTTCAACATCATAATAAGTAATGAAATGTGTAGTAATCTTAATTGCTAACCTGACACCATTATTGCTTGCTGTTTGTATTTTTAGGTTACATTGTAATTATTTTAATTCAAATTTGTGTTGGTTCTATTAGTTGGAAACTACTGAATGTTCCTAATACCATTCCTGCTGTAGTGAAATGTGTATTTTCAGTGCACAAATTTGAACAAACTGCAGATTATTAGGCCCACCATAAACCATACTCTTGTAACATGGGAAATCCCTCTGTAGCCGATCATTTTGATACAGTCGTTCATTAGGTTTGCTGGCGCCAGTTATACATGGTATGATAACGTACGTTCAGGAACCATTGGAGATAGGTAGGAGGCGTAGTATGGGAAGACATTTAAATGGAAATACGTTAGCAGCGGTCAACGGACACCTGCGTCCATTGAGGGAGTCAGTCGCGTACGAGAGAGATGTGGGTGTGGGAGTGCCAGCAACGGTGATAAGTTAATAATAAAATATAATTTAGTTTGTTTAACTTGATTCGGGAAGCCTGTGTTTAATTTATTAAGAATAAACTAAGTAAATAAAGCAACAAGTAATAAAGAAATAACAAAAATTATATGTGATTCGGTGAACCACACCCGTTTCCCGAAAGAGGACCACCTACCAGACTGAGCAATGTCGGAACAATTAAGTTAAAAAGAATGATCAGGTAAACCTCCATATCATGGGTTATGTAGAGCTTTTGACTCTCCTTCTGAAACTTCATGCAGAACTGATGGTGGTAGACTTTGCTGTGGTTAGGTTGAATGAACTTAACCCTTTAAACCCCGAATTAAATCCTATCTGCTATTTGCTGGCATTATTAGGAGCTCACCATTTTCTCCACGTTAGTAGGATAAGGGTTAAATTATTAACCTTTAGGCTACTAATGTCATATATATATATGGAGCACCCATTCTTGATGTTTCTAGATCACACACAA
>Ga0268261_10004386_pt1 | contig 10564 bp, 7 predicted proteins | sample TergutNc150P1_FD_190353 | JGI IMG/M metagenome (GOLD analysis project Ga0268261, IMG submission 190353) | Nasutitermes corniger P1 segment gut microbial community from laboratory colony in Florida, USA - Nc150 P1 (SPAdes) (version 2) | ecosystem: Host-associated > Arthropoda: Insects > Digestive...
CAACCTTGCCACATTCATGTGCCAATTGTTTAGAAATTCTGGGATCCTCAACCTCCTGGAGCCCTAAGGCCTGTCAAGGGGTAGCTTTACCTTTACCTATCATAAGACATACAAAAGCCAACGTAATGGTTTATGGATTATTGTTAACTGTACTAAATTTGCTGAAACTTGTAGAAGTTTATCTCCTGATGATGGTCAAAAAGACCAGAACCTGTAGCTAAAGTAGTAAGAAGAGGGTTTTTTTTAATCCATACATATATGCTTGGATGGTTTTTGTTGACAACATTACACCCAGGAAAGCTCTTTGAATCACAAAATTAGTTCCCTGTTTTCTTCACTCAGTTTTTCTGTTTTGTGTCCAACCTCCAGTTTAGTGCATCTGAATAGTAAAGAACTTGTTATGTACTAGAAAACCTACTTTGGTCACTGGGCCCTTTTTGTAACATGTTTTGGTTTTGGACAATTCAAGTTTTGTGAATTTTGTTTTTGCAGTGTTTTTAATTATGATACCATATCAGGATGCATATTTTTTATGTTTGAACTTTATTTTAGCATTGTCTTTTATCACTTAACAGAATTTTTTATCTGTGAAAGTAGAATGAGACTGTAAGTTGTTGTGGGTCAATATTTGAGTTCTTTAGTGAAAGACTAGTAGTTTTAATGTCATTCTCATGTCCTTTTTCACTCCATTTTTATCTTGTATGTAGTGTTCATCATGGTTATGAGTCAGAATTAATGAGTTATGACCTGCACATTCATATGAAGTGTTCTTGAGACATGACTTTTCTGCTAGTACAGGATTTTATTTGGTTCTATTGTTGCTGTATGTTGAGCTGTTCTGTTATAAATGTACAAATTTTACCTGAATAACTGTGTGTTTTGTAGCATGGAAACATGATCAACTATTAGGCTACCGCTCTCTGTGCACTGTAAAAATTGACAAGCCATTACAGTTAGCCTGGGAAGCAGGTTGTTGTGTCATGTCTTCAAGGCAGGAAACATAGTAAAATGTTGTACTTTGGTTAGTTATTTATGAAGGCAGATTCTGCAATTAAGTGTTCAGTTTTTCATAAAAATAAAGTAAAATAAAGGAAAATGGTGTAATAGAGTAATAGCTCTGTAGGCCTGGGAATTTGTGTGGTAGGAAAGTAAACTATATGATTTCTATTCAGAACTTTTTGTTTTGAAAAAGGAAAGTAGATCAAGAATGGGAAAAATAGGAATGATATCAGGTTCAAAAGTACATCTTGTTAGCAATTTATAGTGAAGTGAACAGTACTGTCTTTTTCAGTATGAATTTTTAAATTAGGAAAGTTTTACAAAACTTTATTTTTGAGAATCATTATTTTAACCTGTGTGTCATCACATCACATCACATTACAGTGCCTGTTGTATGGTTTGAGTGATCCCACAAAGTCTCTGGCTTGAGGTGTACCTATGGTTTGTGAGCCTAGGCTCATGTCACAAGTGGGGAGAGTGCATGAAGTTGTGTGTGCGTATGTCAGTGTGTTTCTGCAGTTGGAGCGGTGGAGGTTTTAGTATTCTTGCTGATCCTTTTATGAATACATCAGTAGCGAGAATATGAGTAGGGTGCCGGCTGGTCCCTTCCGAGGTACTAGATGATCTGTGCTGTCTACCTTCTGTAGTAGCGACAAGTAGGTGGGCCAAGTTGGACACTTTGTTTCTGATACATGGTGGCTACTATCACGTGACTGAGGTAGGGCGACTGTATGCTTTGTGAGACTGTCGCTGAAGGTTGTCATTTAATATTACATGATCTTTGTAGAATTACTCGAGGTATACCTTCTTTGCATAGTGTTGGTGGTTAAATTCTTTATTAGGGGACTTATATCGAATGTCATTAGTCAAGTGTAGTTTAGGTTCCTGTGAGTTCAGTATAACCCTTAACAGTTTGATCAGAGTGACACGTCATACAAACCACTGGTGCACGATCTGAAATATGGGCTTCTTTTAGATATACGACTTTGATATTAACGTTTGTTTATTTGGTGTCTGTATATTTTCAGAAGAAAATGAAGAAGTGGTGTACCCAGCAGCATTAGATACATTTCTCTGTTTTAGAAATTTTAGCACATTAAATAAAATTCAATTAAATAACACATTTTAATATTTTTGTATAATTTTGTATTAGAGAATGGTCCTTACCCAACCTTTACCTGTTTCTAACGTCTTGGATGTAATATTTTGATGAAATGCAAGGGAGACATAATGCATTGTATTTGTGGTAAGGTTTGTCAGCAGTACTGGTCATTAGCTACCTGCTGCAGCCAGAAGAGTGTAGTACGATTCTGAGAATATATAAAAATTCATAAAATTTTTTTGTTTGATCTTTGTGCTGTAAAACCACTAGTTTAAAAAAATGACAGTTTTATGATTACTTAGGACTGATCATACATAATGAAATACCTGGGAAAAGTAATGTAGCTCACTATTCCTGAGTTCAGATTTTTCAACAATACATTTTTGTCTAAATGTAATATTAATGTATTCATTCTGGGCATTATGAATATAATCACCCATGTACACCAATAAGTGCACACAATATGCATATACAATAACAAATCATCCATATACATTAAACTTTTTATGTGTGTCAGCGATAAATTGCCACCCACAGGGAGACATTATTAGAAAGGAATATAAAATTTATATTTCCAATTTACATAAGCAGTGTTAAAAATAAATCATGGCGGATATAAATATAAAATGTGGATGCTATATATAATGTGGTGCTGACATATAAACAGTGGCACATCAATGGATTTTTTTCAAGAATATGTTGGCATTACATTGTCTATAGTATCCACATTTTTATATCTATAGCCACCATTATTTATTTTTAAAATTGTATACATAAATTAGATGTTCTAATTTTAGATTTCTGTGTATTGTGCCTACAGGAGAAAGGCAATTTATTGCTGAAACGTGTTGGAGAGTTCATGTATATGGATGATTTTTTATTTTATCTAAATTGTGTACTTTTGTTGGTGTGTATAGGTGATAAAATTTGCATCTGTCAGTAAACAAACATTAAAATTCTGCGCCATATGTGAGATGTAGCTGCTGCTGAAGTGTTTAGTGTCCTTGTTCCTAATTAAGATTTGTTAATGCTGCTGTGCAGTGCATATTTTAGTCATTTAGTCCTTAAATAAGTGCTATTCAATTAGCTGTGAGTTGTGAGCCCTAATGCCTAGAGTGTTTTTCCACATCAAGTACTTTCCTGTGCAGTGAAGCTTTTTCAACTCTTACAGTAAAGGCTTTAAAATAATCTGTTTATTTATGTCTTATTTTACATCAAAAAGAAGTTTACTTAATTTTGGTATACATGCACTGTCAAATTAGATTTACTGGAAGTTGGTTCATTGACTATGTTTCAGTTATTGCTGAAACTCATGTGCTGTTGAAATATGAATCATACTATAGACGTCACATACTGAAAGAGAAATAAATTTGTTTTGTGTGATATTAAATATTTACCATAATGAAAATTCCATCAAGTAACATCTGTATTTCCTAGGGTGTACTAACGTTTCGTACGATGAACAGATCAGAAGAGTGGTGACTCCAGTAGTGCACTTGAAGTCCTTTTTTTATGGGATGGGAATCTGAAGCAGAAATGATTCATGACATGGTATATATATATATATATATATATATATGCATAATCAAATCCTGACTTCTGCAGCCATGTATATATCTACTATTGAATACATCACACGAGCTTCTAATAATTTTTAGCCTTCAGTTTTAATCATTAATGCCTTATATCCATGTATATTTAGACTAATATTGGACTAACAGAATATTGTAAACCATATCTGATGCCACTTCATCGTGTATGCAAAAACATGCGCATGTTGCGCTCTCCAATGTAATTGTAAATTTCTGGGTATGTTCTTATGTAGTTGTCCCTTCAATATGAGCTGAAGCATGCTGGAGATTCTGTAGTATAATATAATGTTCTGTGTAGGACCTAATTAAGTGTATTGAGTTGGATTTTAATAAAAAAAATATTAAAATTTGTAAGATCAGTGCACTGTTTATGAAAATGGGGCTTGTAGTGGACTGTTGTGAGTCAAAGTAGATTCCCATCTTCAAATTTTATTGAAATCTGTGGCTTGGGTTTTAGGTGAAACCTGCAGGCTTGAAAACACGGTCTTCCTGTTGTGTGTATGTTGTATGAAGTTTGTGCAAGGAATAAAGAAAAGTGTATCATCCATGATCTGCAGCTGAACAGTTCCTGTAAATTATTTAAAAATGTCAGAGAGCCTGATACTGTTAACTTCAAAATCCATGTACATTCATGTATGCTGCATCGTAATTTATAAATATTTACTTGATGTGTTTTGTGATATAACTTTTGATCTATCTTTTAAAAAAATATACCCTTGGTCAGTAACAGTAAAGTTGTATGAATATTTGCTTATCCATTTAATATTCATGGATCCGTGCATCGTAGTATGACTCAGTAGAAATAACCAACAAGATGCAACCTTGTATTAGAATTTATTATTCCACCGTTCAGCGGTGGAATAATAAATTCGAATACAAGGTTGCATCTTGTTGGTTATTTCTACTGAGTCATTTGCTTATCCTTTATTACTACACGCTATCTTAGAACATACGTAATTGTTTGCAGAAGATTTAGAAACTTCTAAAGTAAAGTACAGTAAAGTACAACAAACTTAACTACACTAAATTAAACTAAACTTAATTGAGCAAAATGAAGCTAATCTGCAATAGCCTAAGCTAATTATGCCTAGAGACCAAAACCTATATAAAATATATTAAACTAAATAAAACCCAACCTGAACAGGTTTAGTTTGACAGCAAGTTATGGCATGTCCATTGTGACTAGAATTTCTGTTTATGTAAATATCCAAATCTCTTTTAAGTTGGTACATTTATTTATTAGGTGCATTTGCAAAATTGCAAAAGTGACTATTATCTTCATCATGTATGTTCATTTTTTCATCTTTCTGCATGGAATAGCTCAGCTCCAACTGGACAGATTTTTATGAAATTTTATATTTGAGGATTTTCCAAATATCTGTTAAAAAGATTTCAAGTTTGATTAAAATCTGACAAAAAATGGACACTTCATATGAGCACCTATGTACATCTTATATATAAAGATGAATGTTTGTTTGTATGTTTGTTTGTACCTTATACAAAACCACATTTCTGAACCGATTGGAACCAAACTTTGCACACATCTCCCCCGTGGTCTGGAAGAGACCGTAGGGTATGTATGGGCCCACAATATTTCAACTTTTCCACCTCTTCGACCTATTTTGTCGGGAGCGGGTGCAGATTTGTGTGCAGTAGATGGCTGCCGGCGCCATACTGCCCCGCTACAGCGTTATATCCGTGTTGCGGCGTGTGCTGGTATGACGTCAGGGATGGCGGTGAGTTGTGCAATGAAAACACGGAGAAGTGAATGGCGTGTGTGTGAAAATGGTAACCTGATGAGACGGGAAGGAAGTGACTAACGAATTGCACTTGCAATTACATTGCATTTATACAAATGATAACGTAAAACCTATCTAACCTTCATCCGTCCTTCTTCCGTTCCCTGTCTACGGACAACACATTTCTTCACCTTCTCAACCTTTCCCGTCGTTCCAGCGAGATGTTTTGCTAATGGGATGACAACACAGTGCTGCCAACCCTGACAGTCACGTGTGTGTCTGTGTCGGAATCCCCTGTGTTTATATACCTTCTTCGACCTTCTTACCCTGTTTCGTCGTTTCTGGGAAATGTTTCGTCAACTGCATGACTACACTGTGATCCATGCTTCTCACATGGGAACTATGTGTTGCATGCTTGAGAGTCGGAAACCCTACAAACGTTCACATTCCGGCTCCTGAAGGGAAAACAAAGAACTTCAGTGACAGTTCAAACAGATGGTAACATTCCAATTTCGTTACATGTCTTTGCTTTCCTATTAATTGTCGAACAAGACATTTAATTCATTCACGATGCTGCCTTCTTCTTCTTGCACGTGTGTGCTTTTGCGTAAGTTGTGGGCCCTTTCGTACGTAACATGGCGCATATTTCACTCCGATACATTTCCACAATTTATTCCGTCCCCCTGTTTTTGTTACATAATACACAAAATTGCTATCCGGTTTCGCCATTGGTCATCCTGGGCAATGCCGGGTACCCCTGCTAGTTTATGATAATATCTGGCCGAATCATTCTTAGAATGAGAAGTGACAAGGGTTGTAGAGAAAATCAGAACACACATTTTATATTCAGTAAATTTTTTATCCCCAAAAATCATGCCGTTTATGAGATGACATGGAAAAGTATGGTGCAGGCGCATGCTCTTTGCTTACTGGATAACTAGAGCAAGAATACAGACATACTCTTAGAATATTTAATACTTACTGCTTTTTTGCAGCAACAGTGGTTACATGAATGCCCCTCAGTATTATGTTATATGCACACTGCTTGTCTTGTTTAATTTCTGTGTTAATTTTTTAGAGTAACTTTCCTTAAATCAGTCTATGGCTCTCTCTTTAAATACTTCTGTTATTAAATTGTGGCCATTTTTATAACCATGTCCTCTAGAAGTGGGCCATGGATTTTGATTTTGTAGATGAAAGTGCATGTATTAAGACAAACCTGTGATATGGTGAATTGACAGTTGTGTATTTGTGTATGAAATAATTTTGAAATGAAAAGTATCGCACATCGGTGCCTCCCTTCCCCTCTCCACCATTAAAACATGGTTCACTTGTTGGTATGTCATCTTATCTGGAAAAGTCCAAATTTAGGGCTCAGGCTCGAGGCTTGTAAGTGCTGTCGATAGTTAATGATGTGGAAACTACATAATACTTTGGTTTAAGTATTTCTGCTTGTAACTTGTTTGTCTGAAAACATTTTTAAGAAATAATACCAATTAAACACTGATGGTATAGTATTACGTTAGTAGTCTGGTTTATATATAGGTGGTGATAATGCAGAGTAATAAGCCAAAATGCACATTATAATCAAAACTGAAAACTTGATAATTCCAGATTCTTCACAGTAGGCATCCGTAGATTTTTTGTGGTGAATGATTTACTTTACATGCATTTACATCGAAGTTGAAAATTTTTTGAGCTCTTCTTTATTCTTGTTAATGTCAGTTTATTTTGCTATGCTTGAACTTTTGTATAATCGTAGCAACTAATACTTCAGCCTCTGCTTTCTCAGAAAACCTGACTTTATCAATATGGCATAAGGCACATGTTTCCTGTTTGCTGCACTCCTATGAGAGACCAATATTCACAGTGGAATCACCTTTCAAATTTTGGGGAACAATAGTTGAATGTTTGAAGAATAATTTATAATTGGCCTTCACTGTTTGGGTGCCAACACACAACTGAAGAACTAGACCTATTCTAGAGTTGAACAGATTGGGCAATATCTGAATTTACAGAGTCAGGACTAGTTAGGTTCTAATATGCTTTGTGATTAACTTCTGCCATAGAGACATCAAATTTTATCAGTTTGTTGAAAATTCTTTGCTTTTCATGTAATTTTTGTTTGTTTGTAACTGATAATCAGGCACAGGCAGTGAAAAATAAATGGTTCTGGAACTTGGATTGGATGTGGGAGTTATGCCCTGTCATGATTAGAACTGTCTTCTTGTAAAATAAACATATAACATGTGTCAGACTTGGCCAGACTCTCTGCTGTAGTGTAAGTGATCGTAGACTGGCAGGACGTAAATGTTTGTAACTGGATTTGGAAAACTAGAAAATCTGCTAGGTTAACTGTATTGTATTATGTGCATGAAATATTTGATAAAATAAAGTATTGAATGCTTTTGCTTAAATTTGAAATTGGTTAAAATAAAAAATATTTTATCCTGGAACATAGTTATCACAGTTGCTAACATGGGAGTTTTTGTACAATGCAGGAGAGGAATTTGTCCAAAAATAAGTACTATTCAATGAATGTATAGCAAAAATGCGCCACAAAGTCATAGCAAAATAATATTCAAGGAACCATTTTAAAATGTGTCAGAACCTGCGTAGTATCAGGGTATGGTAATGACATAAAAGCCATGTAATTTATGGTGATAATAAGCAAAGAATATATAAAAATAAGTTATTTTTCATTGCAAAAGTTTTTAGCCATTTTTAATTCCTAAAATGGTAGCTATTATTTTTTAAAGTCTTTATTACTTGTTGTGTTGCCTTGAACACCTACAAACTTTAGTGGGGAAATCTGCAAAACTGCTTTTTGGAAGGGCAGGCCTGATATGGAAATGTCATACTATGATGGCTCTGATCAAAACAGTGATGAACTATTTGAATTTGATATGCTCAGTATAGGATGCCATAGTACATTTGTTTCCATTTTATTTGGTCTGTGTTGTAACCCTGTATCAGCCTAGTTCAAGACTTGTGCTCCTTTTGTTGTAGAGATTTTTTTTAACCCTCCTTGTACAGGTGTTCAGCCCCTTGATTGATCAAATGTCATTCTGTCATAAGGTATTTAGATTTACAAGGTAACTCAGATAAATTTAAACGTCAGTATTCTGAGAGAATACAAATATGTGATCTAGCATGAATGTTGCCCAAAACAATACTGCTTTGGACTCTAGAGTCACCATAGTGTTCTTCCTTAAGAGGGACAAATCATTGCTGCAGGAAATTTTGTCTGGTAGGGGGACAAAACTTCCCCATAATTGACTTGCAGAGACTAAGGGAGAAGCTGTTAGTGTGTTAGGTGAAGAATAAAGTTAAAACAATTGAAATTAGAGTTGTTACTAGAGAGTCCGTATATTTTTCTGTTTTGTGTATTGAAACAAAATTATGACTAATAAGTGTATGTAGTAGATATGCATAGCCGTTTCAAAGGGGACCTTCAAAACCAGAACCAAAATTTATGTTAATCTCAGTAGCTCAGTAGTATATTAAAATTATATCACATGAGTACTGTTTCTGTTGACAAAGCAACTGTGTACTTTATACATACAGTATGAACAAAGGCTGCATAATGGGGAGCTTCATTATTTGTAATTTTCATGAGGGAATTCAAATCAAGGTAGATGAGGTAGACAGGTTATGGTGGTCAGAAAAGATAGGTCCTGTGAATTCTATTTTCAGTAGCTCATGAGAAGAGTTCACGTTTGATATCTAGGCATTAATGAAAGGATAACACAAAACTGTATTTTTGCCCTAGAAGTGTCAGCTTTTATTCTTACAGTATCAAGCTACCGGTTTAGGTTGTCAGTGTTGCTCTTAGTTCATGTATAAATTGCTTTTATAAACACTTCCAAGGATCTTTAAATACAGACAGATCTATCACCCACGTGTCTTAATTATGAATTTCAGATAATGTGCCAGAGGATGTCACATGTTATTCGGTATAGTGACTTTTGTAAAGGTTGAATTCTTTTTTTAGTTTTGGCACTTGTTTAAAGGAGTAGGGTGTAAGTGTAGACTGAATTCACCTGGATGAGGCTTTGGCAAACCTTTGCAAACATGGCAGTGAAACTGTGGGTTCAGCAGGATTTATTGACTAGCTGAGAAACTATTATGTTTTCAACAAGTTTCATAGTTGTATGAAAGTGGACATAACATTGTGTTTTGGGTAGGACTTTGATTAATGTTTGGTAAGATGTTAACTAAGAAGAACTTTATATTTTGAGTATATTTTTATTTCTCCAGATGCAAGAATGCTTTATGTCAATTATGCAACCCATGAAAGTAGTGTTACCTAACATAATGATTGACTGTATGTTAGCATAAGGGTAACATGCTTATCAGACACGTTGGAGTGGTTTATGGTAGCATACTATACAAGTATTTTTAATTGAATTTTTTTTTTCCTCCATATTTTTTGTTGCCTTGTAAGTACAGTACTTAATGTGTAAATGTTTGATTTACTTGAATTGTGGGGGAGATTATGCAGGCTTGAAAGTGTTTTGGCCAACATCAGAGCAGTAAATATTATTTAGGTAGAGACTGAATTATATGAACTTATTTATGACCTTATACCCCTAAGTAAGTTGTACTGTCACGTTAATTTATGTCGACATGCACGTAGCCAGCCACATGAGGACTAAAGTACAATGTAATCTATTAGAATATAGAAGTTGGTGTAAGTCTTCACTCGAAAGTTTTTATGGAAGATAAGTGGAATAATAGTACCTCGTTATAACATACTGTCATGTTGCTGTTGATGGGATGAAGCATGCACAATTGGGAAATGAGAAATCCATACAAAATTTTAGTTGGAAAACCCAAAGGAGGAAACTATTTCAAACATCTAGGCATAGCATTGTGGATAATGTTACAGTTAAAGTTAAACAAGGTTGAAGGGTGTGCGCTGGAGTTATCTGGTTTGAGATAGGGTCCAGTGGTTGGCTCTTGTGAACTTGTAATGAGCCTTCAAGATCCACAAAAAAAAAAGTATAATAATAATAATAATAATAATAATAATAATAATAATAATAATAATAATAATAATAATAATAATTTGTTGAGATGTTTGACGGTCTCACATTAGTGTTATTGAAGATTATGTCTTCTGGGATGTT
>Ga0268261_10004387_pt1 | contig 10561 bp, 5 predicted proteins | sample TergutNc150P1_FD_190353 | JGI IMG/M metagenome (GOLD analysis project Ga0268261, IMG submission 190353) | Nasutitermes corniger P1 segment gut microbial community from laboratory colony in Florida, USA - Nc150 P1 (SPAdes) (version 2) | ecosystem: Host-associated > Arthropoda: Insects > Digestive...
TATATATGACATTAGTAGCCTAAGGGTTAATGATTTAACCCTTATCCTGCTAATGTGGAGAAAATGGTGAGCTAATAATGCCAGCAAATAGCAGATGGGATTTAATTCAGCGTTTAAAGGGTTAAATTCTTGGATAGCGAACTGGAAGACAAAAGATTCTGCACTGAATGATAACAGGCATTCCCTGACTTCAATCTGCTCTTAATTTCTTCCTCAATGGAATCTGGATTTGTTAAGATTGTTCCTAAATATTTGAACTCTTCTACCCTTTCAAAGGAACTATTATCAGTCTTTATACTGTGCCTTCGACCTACATTCTGACTGAGACATGACAATGTACTTAGTTTTATCAACATTTACTGCTAGTCCAGTTTCCTTACTAGCAACTACTACAGCTTCTGTGCTTTTTTTTATAGTATGCTTCGCCCCAGTATATTAACATCATTAGCATATACCAAAAGCTGATGTGTACCATTTAATTTCAAGCCATCCTGGTTTACCTGAACCCTCCTAATGGCACACTATACAGCAAAGTTGAAAACTGATGGTCATAAACCATCTCCTCGTTTCAAGCCATTCTTAATCGGAAACATGTCAGAACAATGTTTGCCTACCCTGTCTCTGTTATAGGTTTCATTCAGACACATTTTTATTAGCCTTACCAATTTCATGGAAATACCAAACGCATTGAGAATATTATACAAGACCATCTTTCTATCTGAATCATAGGTTTTCTTGAAGTCTATAAATAGCTGATGAACTGCTTCATTTTATTCCCACTTTTTCTCAAGTATTTAACAAATGCAGAATATATGATCAATAGTTGACCTTCTTCTTCTTCTTCTTCTTGGGGCACTACAATTTCAGAGACGTTTTGGCCTTCTCAACGAGTTTCTTCCATTTGGTTTGGTTTCTGACGCAGTCCTTCCAGTTTGTTATTTTCATCCTTGTTATGTCGCTCTTTACATCATCCTCCCATCTATTTTTAGGTCTTCCTAGTGATCTTGTTAGTGCGGGTGAGCACTCATATACTTTTTTTACCATGCTGTTATCTGGCATATGATGTATGTGTCTGAACCAAGCTAATCTTTGTGCTTTGATGTAGTTTATGATGTTTTTATTACCAGTCAGTCCGTTTAGCTCTTCATTCGATTTAATCCGCCATGTGCTATCCTTTTCTTTAGTGGGTCCATAAATTCTTCTTATTACCGTCCTCTCAAATACCCTTAGTTTGGTTTTTATGTTTTCTTTTAGTACCCACGTTTCACAGGCATATGTTACCACTGGTTTCACTAATGTTTTATACATCCGTAGCTTGGAATTCTTAGTCAATAGTTTACTTTTAAATAGATCATGATTTGCATAAAATGCCTTATTTCTTAGGGAAATTCTTCTCTTTATTTCTTCCTCAATTGAGTTATTTCTGTTCACAATTGATCCCAAATATTTAAATGATTTCACCTGTTCTGGGTGGGTTTGGGTGATGTCAATTCCATCCATCGTATGCTGCTTCTTCGTAAATCTTAGGTATTTTGTTTTGTGTTCGTTTATGGTCAACCCAACCTGTATTGATATTTCTTTTAGTTTTTGGAAGGTATCTTCGATTGCATGCATCGTTCTTGTAGTTAGTAGTATGTCATCAGCGTAGGCAGAACCTTGTTTTATGCGTGTGGATATGTTTCCTTTTAGATCTAGCTGTTTTAATACATTATCAATAACAATACTGAATAGGGTTGCAGACAGGGAGTCCCCTTGCTTGACCCCAGAGACAATTCTAAATTCGTTTGTGAACTGGTTACCTATCTTTACTTTTGCTATTGAGTTGGTGAGGGTAAGTCCAAATAGATTTATTAATTTTTTTGGTACTTCATATTTGACTAGACATTCTATAATTTTTTCCTGTTTACAGAGTCAAATGCTTGGGAGTAATCTACACATATATTGTGTAACTCTATGTTGTATTTGTAACACTTTTCGAAGATTTGTCATAACATGAAGTTGTTATCGATGGTGGATCTGTTCGGTCGGAAGCCCACTTGAAAATTTCCTAGTTTATCTTCTATTATTTCAGACAGTCGGTTATTTAGCAAGATTGCTTATATCTTATAAGCTATGTTTAATAGCATTATTGGCCTGTAGTTATTACAGTTTAGCCTGTCGCCTTTTTTATAGATTGGGCAAATAATTCCTTCATTCCAATGGACTGGGAGAATTTATTAATTCCAGATGTTGCAGGTTAGTTTATGTATTTTCTGCTTCAGGGTTCTTCCACCATGTTTAATCAGTTCCCCTGTTATGTTGTCCGTTCCTGCAGCTTTGTTTGTTTTCAGTTTGTTGATTATCGTACAGATTTCGTTACATGTTGGTGGGGCAATTTCATCGTGATTATCACTTCTTTCACTTATTTTTTGTTGTCTTTCTGGTGTTATTGATACACTTAGAAGATTTTGGAAGTATTTGTTCTATCTTGCCAGCACTTCATCAGTTTGTGAGATCATGTTGCCACTAGTGTCCTTACAAGTTGTAGGTAAGATTGATTGTTGGGGTTTAAAGGTTTTTATTTCTTGGAAGAATTTCCTTGCATCATTTCTTTTGTGATTATATTCTATTTGTAATAATTTGTTATTCATCCATGCCTTTTTCATCTGTCTAATCAGGACATTTGCTTCTATTCTCATCTTCTTACATGCTTCTTGGCTTGCTCTTGTGTTTTGTTGGAGCGATTTGGATCTTGCTTAGTTTTTCTTTTTTATGTGCTTTCTACACTCCTCATCCCACCATTCATTTCTTGGGGTTCTGCTCTGTATTTGTATAACTTTATTTGCTGCGTCCGTTATTGCTTCTTTTATTCTTTCCCATTCTTTTTTGATGTTATTTGTATTTGGTGTGTTTTTCATTTTGTTGTGTAATGATGTTCTATATTGTCTTAATTTACTAGGGTCTTGTATATTTGTTTTGTTCCATTTTGTTAATAGGATCGGTTTCTTCTTATATATTCAATAGTTGACCTATTGCATTGAAATTCACACTGATGATACCCACTAATTTCCTCTGCATGTGGAGTTTACTTTGACAGCAGAATGATGGATGAAATTTTGTATGTAGTTGACAAAAGTGACATGCTTCTTTAATTCCTGCAATGTTTTTTTATCCTTCTCAGAATAATAGGTATAATGATCACCTCCTTCCACTCCTCAGGCAATTTCTTCTTATTCCAAATAGAATTAACAAGTTTATAGATCTCAAAGTGAATTGTTCTATGCCCTGCTTTAATCAACTTTGATGGGATTTGACTGTTACCTGGTGATTTGTCTTTTTATTTCTTCAACAGCTATCTCATCCTCAGAGGGCTCAGGCACTAGTGGCTCTGCTGTGTGTATTTCTGTTTGCCTAACATTATTAACCCTATGTACATTTTAGTAGCTGAGAGCAGATAGTTCCTCCACCTAGTCAAAATACTGTGGGAGTCTGTAACCAAATTGCCCTTCTCATCTTTTATTATATTAGTTCTGGGCTGTAAACCTTCTTAAAGTCATTGATGCCCCTATACACATCTCTGATATTTTAAATCTTACTGTTAGTTTCAAGTTCATCAATTTTAGCTTTCAGATATTCTTTCTCTTCTTTTCCTGATAAGTCTTCTAGCTTTATGTCTTACATTGTTTAGATTATATACATTGCAATTGTTTGGATCCTGTAATCACTGCATTTTAGCCTGCTTCTTTCGATCCAAACAATATAAACATTCTCTATCAAACTACGATTTATGCTGCTTCAGTTCATACAGATCCAGATTGTTTTTAGCTGAGGTTTTGATAATGTTTACCCAAACCCTGTTTATGTCCTCACTATCATTTAAGTTCCTCAAAGCTGCAAACCTGTTTGAAATCTTTATCTGACACTATTTCATAAACTCCAGCTCACTCTGCTGCCTAAAGTTAAATCTTTCCATGCCCAACTTCTGTGCTTCTTGTTTACTTTCTGCCAGTCTTTCCATAACTTCTGCAACCACCAGACAGTGATCAGTATCACAGTCAACTCCCCTGAAAAAGTACATATGAATAACATCTCCTATCTATTAATAAGTGATCAGTCTGGTTGTGAGTCTTCCCATCAGGAGAGATGCAAGAGTATACATGAACGTTTTGGTGCAGGAACATGGTGCTCTTAACAACCAGAATTTTTAATGTGTCAAAATTTACTTTTCTAACACCATTAACATTATTATCCTGATGTACATTCTCATTCCCAATTTTCGGTCTCAAAATACCCCCTCTCCCCAATTTTGCATTAGAATCTTCTACCAGAATTTTCACATGGTACTTAAAAAAAACCTGCTCTAATTCCTCATAAAAGCTATCTTTTGAATCATCACATTTCTCCTCACTTGATTCATGCACATTCAAAACAATGATATTAAACCAGCGACTTCTCAGAACTTTATATGACATCCTATCACTAACAAACTCTACTCTCTTAATGCTGATAGTATTCTGTGCTGGACAAATCCAGTGGGTGTCTACTGCCCGTTAGCTATGCATGACCATTGATGCATGGTTGGCCTGGTCAACCCATATAGATCAGGTGAGAAATAAAACGGCTCAGAGACGAGGAGTGATGGGTCCTCTCATAAACATGTGTGATCTCTCCATAAGGAACAGAGTTCTACTGTACAAGTAGATCATCCGCCCAATCAAGGCGTGCAGGTCCATCTGGAGGTCTGCCACTCACACCCACTTCAGGAAACTGCAAGTATTTCAGTCCAAGTGTCTTTGCTTTGCTAGCAGGGCACCTTGGTACAATGTAACGTGCACATTCATGAGGATTTGGGAATTTTTCCTCAACACTTAAAAAACTCTGTAGTGAAAATATTATATTAAAAAAAGGTGAGAGGAACTGCATTTTTAACTACTAACCAGTATCTCTGCTGACTTCATTTTCAAAAGTCTTTGAAAAGTCAATGTTAATAAAGGTCCAACACGATGCGACAGTATGTAGACATTTATTCTCTGTCACGTTACTCTACATGTTTCGGGTGTCATGCACCCATCATCAGGAGTACTAAAAACTGTATTTGCTACCTCTGGTGTACGTCATGGTAATGGTACCGTTACTTCCTTCCTCCTTGGCCTGATACGGACTGGTGTGAGCGAGTCCTTCATGTCACACGAAACACTGAAAGTGGTTTACTATGCCTTTATTTCATTCTGTTATGAAGTATGGATCAATATTTTGGGGGAACTCTTAATATACAGCAAAAATTTTAAAGTGTAAAAGAATATAATTAGAATTATTAAACAAGTAAAAAATCAAGCAGAGATTTATTTAAGAATCTAAAAATTATACCTCTTCAATCACAATATATACTACCACTTATCTTATTTGCCATTAACAACAAAAATTCATTCAAATTAAATTCTGTTGTCTATAGAACAAACACTAGAGAAAAATGTAACTTTTACCAACCTTCATCAGATTTATCACTGTATCAAAAACGAGCCTATTCATCTGGCATAATAGTTTTTGACAGTCCCCCACAAAGTATCAAAATTTAAGTGATAACCCTGAACAATTTAAATCAACTCTAAAGAATTATTTATATGCTCACTCTTTATACTATGTGGAAGAATACTTTAATGTAAATAGAGAATGATAAACCAAGCTTAATCATTTGTAGTATACTAGCTACTACTCTACATATGTAAGATTTTCCTGACCTGTTCTATATTCAAGGTATTAACCTGTTTTGGATGCATGGAATGTAAATAAATTAAATTTAATTCAACATTTCAATAATGTGCAGTATACACAGATAACCCTGAATACTGTAGCTGAAGAAATACGTGCACTGTCAGGACTTACATGACATTGTATATACTCTAACCTATAATGTGATGCTGAAATTTCCAAAATCAGTATCAAAATCAAGAAACAACTGTCAATATTAACAGATATTTTAGGCTACATGTCACATAGCAGAAGCTCAGATGACATACACATAAAAATATTGTTAGTATTCAGCATTTTAATATTAATTAGTGTGAGTTTTAGCAGCATGACACTCAAATATTTAATTCATATGAATTTTTCAAACCTTTTAAACACAAACCCATGAAGACTATATATATATATATATATATATATATAATATCAATTTATATCACAGAGCACAGAGTCCATTTCCATAGAAAATAAGAATGCTTGTATAATTCACATTTATAAGTGAATACAAAAGAAAGTAACTTAAATGTAAGACAAGCCATAAAATACAAATACAATTAATTCATTGATTCATATCAAAAGTAAGAATGGTATTATTATGATTTCAGGTTATATACAATGTAAATAATTTCTCCAAATGGTTATTTTCATAATATCCAGAGTCTAAATACATGTAGTTCATGAGCACTATGACCATAATTATTTGTAGAAGAATGCTAGACAAGCTTATGTTTTGGACCGTTAAAATTACTAAAAATAAATTATTGTTTCACACTTGTTAATTTTGCTTTTCATTTCAAGGTTTCTTTTTGTAGGCAGCACTTTTCTTTCCTTTGTGGACGAAGCCACTGGAGATGTATTTTTCAGCATCTTCACTTCCTGGGGGATGAAGTCTCATCTGGAAAATGACACCAAATTGCAAATCTGATACATGAAATTTCATTTCAGCTATTCAAATTAACCCAACCTGGTATGATTAACAATCATTAATTATGTCAAAAGTTTCCAATAATTATTTCTTCACTTTGAAGAGAATGAACTTTTGTTCACTTTAATTGCATTGATACCTTTATAGTGTATTTTTATTTTTCTGACAGTTTTAAATATTTTTCATGTAAGAGTCTAGAAAAAAAATTCTGTTTATTTCTGCCCCCCTCCAAAATAAATTCGTAAAAGATGAAAAACTCAGTCTCAATAACGTGGGAGTTTCTAATAAAATTGTATCATATATGTCAAATACAGTATGAATTCAGTACCAATACTCCTATTTTTACTCACACAATAAAAATTGTCTATATAGCACCAGTTACCATTTGTGTGCACTTATAATTTCACATGTAAATAGTAATTCTTTTGAGAAACAATGAAATAAAGAGAAACTTAAGCAAGCACGTTTTACATCAGAATCTGTACCATGATTATTAATGACAACAGATAAAGACATACAACTGGAGTTATTAAAGGAAAATTAATGAGGTCTGAAAATGTTGGAATAAACAAGCCTGATGAGTGATATCAGTGATATCTAAGACAATAAATTATAGTCTCCTAGTATATTAACCTTTTGGCACCGGAGTTTTACATTTAAATTTTAGCACATCCTGTATGTTAAATGTGAATAATACATAAACCAAAAAAGGTAGCATTATGAAATAAACGGTATTTTGAAGAGAAAAACGGAGAGTGTGCAGCATGTTTAAAATACTCAGTACTTATCTTTCTTGGAAAAAAATATATAAAATGGAACATCTGGAGGGTAGTGGTACGCCTGTCCTATATATAGGGCGCACGGTTCTTAAAGGTTAAAAGCACATAATTATATATTCAATTGCTAGGAGTTTTAATAAGGTATTTAAAAAGAAACACTGATAAGAATATCTTCATGAAAAATTCTTTTTGTCTTTATTAACAAACTAATGGGTCTGTCCTTGATATGGCCATATACTGTACTTGCAGATATCTGCAATCAAGTAAATTGTGATATAACTTATGCCACATGCTACTGTAATCTCTTCACTTTACCTGGTACTAAATTTGCTTTTTCCACAAGTATCCAACTTTAGAATTTGGATGAAATACACTAGTAAAAATTATTGTGATGAGATTAAATTAAAACCGTCTATTAAAAAGGACTAAATAATGTGATATTCTAACTGGATAATATAACAGTAATAACCCTGAATAGACCTTCATTTCAGGGGCAGTGCAGAAGTTTCCATTATGGCATATGATTATTTGTACAAATGAACTTCCCTTGTATATTGCACTGGTATCTACTACATATTAGAATGCAGGCGGTGGTAGTTACATGTGATTGCTATGGGTCAGAAAGAAGTGCAAGGTTTAGGCACACAGTTGTGAGGACAGAGATGAAGTTCCATTTGTTTGCAGGGAAAACACCATATGAGTATCTCTTACACAAAGGAAGATTTCGTGGTATGAAATGTAGGTGGAAGTATGCAGCAGAGTAACAAAACTGCCACTGATATGACCACATGGAAACACACTGACAACATTTTATGTCAGTCAGCTGTAATGGAAGTAATATTTTTTGCTTCAAGCTGAGTATTATTTTCATCTGCATTGAACATCCAGCAAAGCAGAAACTCTATGCAAAATTGATTCCACTTGTTGAACAATGATCAACACCCATGCACATGTTGCTCTTTCCACCTACCTCTAGCTTGGCAAAGGAAAATGGGCATATTCTTTGGTCATATTTTGATGCTAAACAAATCATGGTTGCATTTATTTGACCCAAAATTGAAGCAACAGAATGATTAGTCATGGTCTTCTAACTCTCCACACAAGGAGACTGCACAGCGCAATTTGGGGTGCTCTGAAAGTGATGTGTCTTGTCCTTTGAGTATTAGATACTTGATTTATCATGCCATATCACCTTGTATCAGCACAGTCAAACATAATATGGGGCACTATTACATGGTAAGTTTCAGACTGTTCTGTATCAGAATGTATGTGGCATTGTTAATTAATTAACTAATAGATTTTCTGAGAAAGAGAGGATAACAAGTGGATCAACATCCTGTACTTAAAATGCAGCACTGGTGTCATCAGAGGAGCTGTGGGGGTCAAAAATGCCAGAGTTGTGACTGGACGTAAGCAGCTACACAAAGCATATCAGTAAAACTCATTACTGATTACTGATGTGTCCAAGCATGAAATAAAAATGTAATACCCAAAGGACACAGTTCCTTTGATGATTTTACTTTCTTATTATCCCCATAAATTTTTGCCATATCTTAGCATTAGATCTAGAGAAGATCATGTTGGTGGGTAATATGTTGATGGTCAGCTGTTTTTCTCAGCCTCAGCTCAGACCTCACATAGAACACAGCCTGTCTCATGTATTATTTTTAGATTTTAGCAGTTTATTTGGCTTCAACTTGTACCTCACACAGAACATAAATGTGCCCCGTTATTAATTATAGATCAACTCATTCTTCAGCATCAGTCTATACCTCACAGAAAACAAAGAGTTTCCATTATAAAGACAAATCATATAAATGTTCTTAGGTCTTCATATGAAGTGCTTCTTATTTTGGTAAAAATTTAAGCCGACTTGAATTTGTGTAACAAATTTTAGTTAAAATCGCAAACACAAATTTCATGAACAACTGTCCACTGGGAGTCAGGTTTTTCCAAGCAGAGAGGTGAACAGACAGATAAGACAAAGATAATAGTTGCTTTTGCAATGTTGTGTATGTGCTTAAAAATAGTCTAAGTGTATGTATGTATGTATGAATGTGTGTATGTATGATGTGTTTTTGCAACCTATTCACCAAATAAAACCTTATTTCCATACGTAATTATGTAGCCTACTGAAATTTTGAAGACAATATTAATACAGATCTCAAAAAGTGAATGTGCTTGACTTCTGCTTGGAAGAATTATATTTTTAATTGGTACACAATCATTGCATTCAAGCATAGATATGGGTTACAATCTAACAAGAACATAAAACAGAGCTGCAAGACAGCAGTAAAAACACACACACACTATCAGGAATATCAGCAGGTGTTTCCATACAATTTGTTAACCAAAACTGACTCTGACCATACGGAATGGAGAGACTCTGTCAATTATTTTGCGAATAAAAACTGCATTACATGTGTGTGAGATGTTAGTTTTTATGAGTAGTTTAAGTTACTTTTTTTCTAAAGTGCTTTTAATACCATTTACAATATTTTGTAGCAAATATGCATTTACAAGTAAGGGCTAGGTGGAAGTGTGTGGTCAGATTCTCTCTCCAGCTACTTCACCCACTGCAAAAGATCCTCTGGCACCCCCTAAACAAAATCTTTCAGGGGGACTTCACAGTCCTTTTGGACATAATAGCAAAAGAACATCCTGCCACTAACTGGATGCAGCTGAACCCACAGCTAATCACTTTGATGGATGTACTATCATGGATCCTCTTTATAAATTTTACAGTTCCTTTCAGAAGTGAACAATAAAAAGTAAAGCCCAATAATGTATTTTAGAGGTTAAAAGTAGATCTGGACAGACCAGTTTGGACACATGAAAATGTTTAGTATTCTTCCTCAAGAGTGGCATATAATTAATATTAACATAATTTAACCCTTAGGTGACTAATGTCATATATATATGGAGCACCCATTCTTGATGTTTCTAGATCACACACAACGACCCAGCACAGTCGATAGGACTCCTCTGGATGAGTGATCAGCTCGTCGCAGAAACCTCTACCTGACAACACACGACACTCACAACAGACAAATATCCATGCCCCCGGTGGGATTCGAACACACAATCTCAGCAGGCGAGCGGCCCTGCTGCTCGCCTGCTGAGATATTGGGTT
>Ga0268261_10004388_pt1 | contig 10560 bp, 5 predicted proteins | sample TergutNc150P1_FD_190353 | JGI IMG/M metagenome (GOLD analysis project Ga0268261, IMG submission 190353) | Nasutitermes corniger P1 segment gut microbial community from laboratory colony in Florida, USA - Nc150 P1 (SPAdes) (version 2) | ecosystem: Host-associated > Arthropoda: Insects > Digestive...
ATATATATATATATATATATATATATATATATACACACACACACATATGACATTAGTAGCCTAAGGGTTAATGATTTAACCCTTATCCTGCTAACATGGAGAAAATGGTGAGCTAATAATGCCAGCAAATAGCAGATGGGATTTAATTCAGGATTTAAAGGGTTAAAGTTGTTTCCCACTATTCAACTGGAAAAACTGGAAAAGGAAAAATGTCAAGATTGAAGACAGAGAAAATACTGCCAGTCAGTAAATTAAAGAGAAATACATTTTATTACATAATTACTTTATCAACACATTCTAGCAGTTCTCCTGAGGTGAAAACTGTTGTACACAATTAGTGAAGTACAGAAAGTACCTCTAATCATGTGCCCAAGTGCAGGAAAATACAGGCTTCAATTGCTTAAGAGAACCAGCCCAAGTGGGTTTTATAATTATCATGTGTGGAATGTGTGATGGGTGCTGAGTCATGTATTGAGTAGGAAGACAGTGTGTGGGAAATGCATTCTGTTAAAGTGTTTTCATCTATAGTACCTTTGTAAAGTATGTCATGGAAAAAATGTTACCAAAAGTTCTGCAAAAAGAATCTGACATTAACAGTGCCACATGAAAGAATAATACACAGAACAGTGGAAACATTCTGAATGACAGGTTCAGTTCTGAACAAAAAAAAATGAGAACAATACATTCCAACTGAAGAGAAACTGGATGATACTAGTGCTGAAATTGAAACTAACCCCAGAAAAGTCTTTATGCCAGTTGGCTGTTCAAAGTGAGGTGTCAAAATTCTAAGTTCACTGGGCAATAATCCTTTTAAAACAACATGTATATAAAAACAGAGTTGAATAACTCCTTCCTATGGACTTGGAAGCAAGAAGTTGGTATTGCAGGTGGTTTCAAGAATCAGAAGCCAATGGATTTCTTGACCTGGAACTCATGTTTTCCTGGATAAGACATGGTCTATATTAAGTGGGAATGTAACAACCAGTATAACAGATACTAGTGTCCTAAAAGTTCCCATGCATGTCACGAGTTACTTTGCATGACTGTAACATAAGAGTATGGCACGTAAAAAATCACAGGGCCTGTGTTGTTTGAAGAACCAGTAAATGATTTGTGGATTGAGCCCAACCTAGATTTCCACCTTTGAATCCATGCAACTATTATTTGTGGAGGAAACTGAAATATTGAGCTTCTGTGAACAATCCACAGTGACTGAAAGATACCGTTAAAAAAAAACTGATAACATTACAAGATGGCCTTTCTTGTGTGTGTCACTAAATATGTACCTTAAGAAGGCATGAGACCTGATTAGAAGTTGTACATTGGCATTTCAAGACTGTTCTATGAAATAAAGTAAGTTGAACTCTAGCACAAAGACCACCAACTCTTGAGTCTGCAGTGTACGTAGACTTTGTATGTGATAAAGCTCCCGTGACAGCTGCGGCACCAATGAACACAATTAGAGGTACCTCCTACATAACACTAAAAATCAGAGACCAGAAGAAAATTTAATAATGTAATGTACATTGATGTTTCGCTTCTTTATATGCTCCTGTCACACATTCTTTTGTATCAACCAATACAAACTCAAGATTAAACATAATACCTACTGTCAAGTACCTGTGTTCCCTATCTTCCAACTGCTTGACACTCATGTCATATTTCCATGGTGGCCGCTTGGGGAAATCAAGCTCCACCATGAAAAAGTTCTCAATAGCTATCTCCAGTCCAGAAGGTGACACGGGGTTAATGGCTCTGCGAGCTGCTTCCTTGCGTTCACGTATTTCTGCTTCAGTCTCACGGTGGAAATGCAAGGCATACCTTTGGTAAAAGGTCAAAATAAAACATTTCATAGTACCTAGACAGTGATAACGATAGAACATCACATTTCAACAGACTTTTTACACATCAGTCAATAAAACTGACTCACCGGTTAGGATTTGCTTTACTGCCTCGTGCCATCGGCTGCTGATTCAGCTTCAGAACTTCACTACCTTCATTATAGGCTGATTCACCTGTAACTTGAAAGGATGGAATTCCTGTAAACACAAAATAAACTGTAGTAGAACAAATCAAGCACGTGAGATAAAGTGTGGGTATGCTAAATTAAAGACCAAAGAATTTTGAAAAACAATTCAGCTTCAAACACAGTTACAAACATAAGATGCAATTGGAAATGAGGTTTGTTTCACTTCAATGCATTGCACTGGTTATTTTAAAATTATCTTGTGACACAACCTAGATGAAATAAGATCCTACTATACAGTCACAAATGGGGTTTCCAGTGTCAGAACGGATTTGAACTTATTCACAGTCCTTAAATGTTTATAGTACGGAATGTTGAACATGTCACAGTATGAACATAATAGAATACAATACAAATGTGAGGACAGTAGATACCATAACTGGTAAAATGACAAGGCTACTGACTGGTCAACTGAGGAATCATCTGTTTGCTGCCAAGGACAAGAGACTTTCCTCTTATTCCAAAGCATCCAAGACTAATTCCTGAGCCCATGAAGTCCCCTATTCAGTGGGTGATGTTGACAACTCAGCTCCATCTGGTACTGAGATTGAGTACCTCCACTCCCCCATCTGCCTTCGTGGCATGTAAAGGAACGGCTTTACTTTTCCAATACAAATATGTATAGGTGTTTTATGGGCATCTTGTAAGAATGTATTATATGGATCAAAAGTATACAGTGTGGCACTGGCATAAAAAATTACAGAATGTTTACTACTTACAAGCTGTGTGATTTAAGGTTCTTACACCAGTGTCAATGAAAATTCAAGTTTTACTGGATTGTTGTGACATTATGATTGTTAAACTGGGAACTGTTTATAATCAATGTGGTACAGCAACCCAGAAGATGTAAATCATCATCTACTTACATGCTTTCAGTTGAAAATCATTCTTGCACAATATAAAAGAGTGATGTATGACATACTTATCTAATGCTGGTGTATATGCTTTCACATCATGGCTTTAATGTTAGATGGAAGAGCATTGCATGTCTTGGTTCTGGCCAGAAATGTGTGAGGTTACCATTTTGCACACCAAGGTCAGGTTAATGTCTCGATATATATTTTGTGTATTTCTAAATTTGTGACTTTCCCATACTGTCTGCAGTGAAAGGCAGTAACGAGAAACGGTATTCGCTGGCAAGGAGATGTATAATAAATTCCTTATATAATTCGCTACAGGACAGACTTTTATACAGCTGTCATTAGACTTATTAGTTGTCTAATGGAATGTGAATACTCTGGCTTCAATTTCTCCAAAAGATAACACATATTAAGATTTAAAGTAAACTAATTATTTACCCTAAATCATTCGTCCTACTCGTCAAAGGCGTAATTAACGCATTTATTGCGTCTTGTATTTAAAAATGGGAGCAGATAAATATGCAGAGAATTTTATTCTGGTAGGCTACATGCAACAACACGGGTTATAAATAGGTATTTAAGACTTGTTCCACAACCTACAGTTTTTGTGACACACCTATGGATCCATGGAATGTATGTAATTGCGTATTTTGTAATTATGTTTCCATCATTAGTCATAAATACTAGGTACAAACACTAGGAGGTCTAAAACAGAAAAGTAAGAGCCCAATTAAATGCTGATCCATTCCATATACATTCGTTTTTATGGCTGCAGAGTGGCAGCAACTACCTCACAGCACATTACGACATAACCAAACTAACCTTTCTCACCAGCAACTTTTAGTGGTTTCTTTTGCTTTTTCTTAGACTGAAGCTGTGCCTTCTTTGCCTTTCCACTGAAAGGAACTTTTCTACGACCCTGTGGCATTTTTGCTTTTGAACTCTGGACGTCTCTTCGAGTTACAGGTTACATATCATAGTTTATAACTGACTGCAATAAAACGATAGTAATCTTCAAAACTAAATATTTGACACGTCTTCCGGAATTAACGTCTTTGGTATATCGGTTTTATGAGTACGTATCGATACTTGTAATGTGTATCGCTGGACTTCAAAAGCGAAGAGGGAAGTGTGAATCTGAAATCCTTGACTTGTTTTCCAAGCCAGAGAAGAGTAAGCCCTGTCTGTTCACCTTTGCTTATATTAATTGACCAAACTGGCAAAGTGTGTCAGGAAAGGCAATCGGATTTCAGAGTGTGTTTATACAAGGCTATTTTTGATACGGGATACCTAGTTAAGTAAACGAGTCCTCGAAACCGGTTCGTGTTACTTCGAGGTGTTGTACAAACCACCTAAAAGCGCTAAACGTAATGTATCACGTATGTTGCGAACAGACTTGATTGCTCTGAAAACATCGTCAGTAGGAATGTGTTACAAAATTACGCAAGCGGTTGAAACATGCCATTTGCGTAATTTCAGGCTTCCGTCACGATGTAAATGAGATTTGCGCTGGTTTGGGGTTTGACGCAGCACAGAGTGGTAGTCCTGTACCGACGTTTCGGGCAAAACTATTAGTACTGTCTTCAAGGGTCAAGCACCATTTGACGGATATATATATTCCATGAACCAACTTTGCCTATCAAGTGTATCCAATTTTCTTTTGTTTTTGTAGTGACAAGTTAATAACTGAAGAAATATATAAGTTGTATGTATTTGCGATCGTGTTTTATCTTTTAACACGTGCGTGTGGGATATGTTGGTGGGCTTAAATGAGGAATGATTGATTTGTAATAATCAGTCACGCTTTCGTGATTCTATTCGGACCACAGTAACAAATGTTCCCGATATCGATCATCCGGACTATTGTCGGTAAAACACCGCAAGCTTATCCTGGCGTGTAGTTTCATGTAGTCGCAGATTATTTAGCATGTATTCCAATTTATATTCGGAGAGGTAGTTGTCGGCAGCAATAGTGGAATGTCTTTCTGTGCTGAGTCATTGAAAGTGGAGGGTTATACGACATTCGGTCACACGGCGAGGGAAGTTCAGTCATTTGTGTACTGTCGACGTGTGTTGTTGAAGGTTCAGTGTGTAATTCGGAAGTTTTATTATGAGTGGAAAAAAAAAGTTTACAGATTACTATAAATTGGATAATTCTATAGATTTCGATGAGAAGAAAAAAATCTCTAGTGAATTAACTTATACTTCTGAAGAGGTCAGTAGCAAAATATATTTTTGTAACATTACCTGTACGTGTTTAAAAGGAATTTCATCACAAATTATTGATTATATTCCAAAATAAGTCCGTTCTGATGTCAATTGCTGACCGCATTTGGATTGGTTGGAATTTGTTGCATTGAAAGAATATGCCAGGGTGAACGTTGATAAAGATTGATTCCATGCAGAAATCTATTGGAACACAAGCTTTGTAGTGATTACATTTGTGTGTTTAGTTCAGTGTAGTGTGAGTAGGAACAGAATAACTGACTTAATTTCTCAATCACTAACAATTCCAAATATGCATATGTCTGAGACTGGAGCATCAGTCTTGAGAGAATCTTAAGGTAATTGAAATATGTATCTACATTTTTAGATTTGACATAATGGAAATTGCAATCCTTGTTAGTTGCCAACATAACTGTGACAGTATCTGAAGTAACAGTTGTCAATAGACAGCAGACTGACCCAACATTCTTTCTGTTGCTAAACATAACAATAGCTTTACTTTATTTGTAGGCTACTTGCTTAATACGTTGTTACTTCCATTAATGCTTTCAATGCAATTTCTTTATAACAGTAAGCTTTAATATAATGCTTATATGTATTATGTAAATTCAATCAAATATGTATTATTATAGCTCAATATATTTTGAACTTCAATGCCCATCATTAGGGGCAGTCTTACAATACACAAACCATGGAGTTTAATGTTATTAATGTTGTTTACTGAGCAACAAATTATTATACAGGAATATATTAAAATGTCTGGAAGTAAAATGTTCTAAAAAAATGTGCTGACACACATGTTGGTACCATGAGTTTTGAAACATAATTATAGTGAATCCTAGAATATTATTTACCAAGATTTATATCCTGCATGTTCTAACATAATGATTGAATATGAAAAGATTACAGACACACAAACAGATATAGTATGGTAGTTAAATTTTATGCAAGTAATAAATTATGTACACACAAATGTAATCACTTCAAAGCTTGTGTTCCTATAGATTTCTGCGTGGAATCAATCTTTCTGAATGTTTACCCTGGCATATTCTTTCAATGCAACAAACTCAAACTGATCCAAATGTTGTTGTTGGTTCCTATTGCACAAATATATCATGATGCACAGTCCACAAAACATTAAGTGATCTGAATTTATTTACTAATGAGATTTAAGAGATAAAACTTAAGGGACATAACTATGTAACTTTTAGTGTATAGATTTTAGAGTTATTGAACAGTCACAAATAAGACTGCAGTTCCTGAATAAGGAGCAATATAAGTGGCATGTAATTAAACTGATGGAACAAACACAAAATTAGCAAAAAATTTTATTTTTTTTTAAGCATGGAAAGTTATGGAATTTTAAGCATTGTATTGTATGGTTATGTAATAATTTGTGCTGTGTTGTAAATAAGGGTAATGAAACCTTCTGGCCATTGTATTGTAAGATGGCCCCTGCTGATGGACCTTTAGTTTTGAAACATGTTGGGCTGTTAGAAGTATATATTTTTGTTGTATTGGATGGCTATGGAATTCATGTTGAATAAGAATACAATTGTATGACTTTAATATTTGACAGGTCTCTCCTGTTAGATATCATGAGCTTTATACTACTTATGCAACCATGTTTGCGACACCATAGTCGATAATACAAAAAAATCTCTTGCCTTATTCCATGAAGTTGAAAAATAACCTGAATTATATTTAAAGATTAAGTTGTAGTATGCAGTAACACCCTCTGGCTCTGTTATAAAAACCTATCAGTTAATTCTGTTTTGGAAATAATCGCCATTTGTTTTGACATCCATACAAGACATATAAATACACTCTGTGGTCATAATATAGAATAGTTTAATAGTAAACTGAGTGGTACATGAAGTAACTACTAATTTTAAAAGATTAAAAATTATTGTCTAGTATATAATAGAATATATTTTGAAGAATGAAAGCAGTTGTAAAGAAGATATTAGGACTTCAAAGTTAACATCTGCGAGCAGTGATCTTTGTAACTTAATGATAGTTATTGCCATATGGAAGGTAATTTCTATTTCAGGAATCAGTTGGCCTGATAAATAGAAACAATGCATCCACTTACATTTCTACAAAGAGTCCTAAAGGACTTAATGTCCTATCAGCAGCAATTTTTATTGCTGGAGAAATGGCTGGGAGTGGTGTATTGGCTTTACCTCGAGCTGTTGTTGATTCTGGTAAGTGATTTTATATGTTTTTTCATGTTTTTTATATTTATTGAAAACCAAGAAATAATAAATTCTCGTGATGAAGGCCAGCAGAAGGAGTCATGTTGGGACGTCACTGATAAACCAGCCATGGTTTGCATTTTTTATGCATGGTTGTCATGTCTCTTGGCACACATGCAGATATGCTTAACTAGACAAGATCTGATCCAAGTAAATGAACTTCTTGTTGTGTGAAACATTGATAACGTTTGGCCTGAATTTAAGGAAGTGTTTTTGTCCCTGGTTCAGTACCCTCAGCATACCCTTATCATTCTTAGAGTCATAAGACTTGAATAGAATGTTATGTGTATGTCACATGTATTGAGACATTTCAGGCTGCAGAAATTATGATTGCTCTAAAATGTGGTGGAACTTTGAAACTGCTGTGTATTATGAGGTGTCTACTAGAGCTGACCAATGTAGCTGTCAGGCTGTGAACAGTCTGATAAGCCATTGACCTTCTGTCATACTCTCAGATGTAAGTAATGAAAACAAATTGATTAACATTATGCTGATGATGAAAAGAATAATGCAAAACAAAATTTTAGTCCTAGAAGTCACCACCATGTATAGTGTGTTACTGACAATTAAGGAAGAGACTTATTTCAGAGGTGACACATTGATTATAAATACTGGAAAATAGCAAAGTGTTCACAACAGAAACATGCAGACATTCGAGAGAGAGAGTAACAGACACTTACTGTTATAAATATCAGCATATATAGGACTACTTAGCTTCTGGACTTTATGGATTGTTTGGTGTTTCAAGAGAAACACAGTGTTTTAGAAACTGAACTGTTTGTGTCACTTGGTGAAAGGGTAGAGGGGCATCTGATCACTTGAATATGAAAGAGCTATTCTTAATTGACTGAGTCCATAAACCAAGTAATCTTGAGTGCTAAACATCACTATTAAACCCTTTACAATCAACTTGTATCAGGATGTGTGTGTGTTAGGACCAATGTTGTTCAGAGTAACTCCAAATGTTCACATATGACATTTAATATGGCCTTGCAGTAAGAAGAGACTATGAATGTAAATATCAATATTTGTTAGTTAAGTCAACAATGTATCATTATACAGTGTAAAGTGCACAATACACAATGCAATCAAAAGGTAAACATGAACTTGTCTTTGTGCCTGTGTAACACACTTTGAAGACATATGGAAGAGTCAATGTTCAGGTCCACACGTTTTTAATTTTAATGCTGGATGGAATTGAATGGTTAACTGCATGCTCCTTTCACTTTAACCCTAGCAAAACAGCCCCCTGTGCCCATAGAAAAATTCCTGCTTGTGTTGAGGATCAAACTTTGGGACTCTAGTACATAGGCAGTCACTGTACTGCCTGGCCTGTACTGTACATTAAAGAAAAATTGTGGAGGTAGAGAAAAATGTAAAGAGCAGCTTGTTGTGTACTTAAAGTCTTGTAAATTGTGTGGATACATAACTTGGAGGCCATTACTCATCACAGTCATTAAAAACAAGGAATCTTTGAGAATCCTTTTTTCTACACATACTGTGTTTGTAGTGGGTGCTCTGAAAGATGATTTTTATGCATTATATTGTCTAGAAGGGAGTAGGGCAACGAAGGCTGTGTGTTTGGATGCCACTGTTGGAAAACTGTGATAATTTTTTCTCTACGTAAGGTGTGACAATTACATTCCCAGGATGCCTGCATAAAAGCTGTAGTTACCTACACATTATTAGTTCTTATTACCTTCACAATAGTTTTCTTTGTTCAAAACATTGCTGGAATACATCTTCTGGAGTGCTCTTTGGAATGGCCAATGCATATCCTTGAATGCTGTTTGTTATAATCTCTCTTATCAGCTGTCCAAAAAGAAACAACTTTCTAGGTAGAGTTATCACAAGTGATGAAGTATGGTGCTTTCTTTCAGTGTGATCCGTATATTAAATGTCAAAGCATGCAATAAAAATTATAAACATCACCAAAACCTAAAAAGGCACGCATGTTACAAACCCTGGTGTAGACAGTGTTGTTTTCTGATCACAAGGGCACTGTGAACCTTGAGTTTCTTGAACAAGGTTGAACAGTGAATCACTGTTATTACTTAGAAATACTGGGAAAGTTACTCGAGGCTATTTGTTAGGGGGACCTGACCTTCCGCCTAATGCTTGGATTTTCTATCATGATAGTGCCCCTCCTCATGACACACTCACTGGCTGGGAATTTTTTTGTTGCCAAATTGATAACAAATTTCAACTATTGTGTACATATGCCATATTTTGCCCTGCATAAGTTTGGCTATTCCCAAGACAGAAAACTGCTTTCAGGGGCCACAATTATCAGACATTTTCAGCATTAAAGAATATGTTACGACCATCCTGAAGAAAATTTCAGAAGAGGGATTCCCACAGTCTCTTGAATGGTGGAAACACTGATTCACAAAGCAATTTGCTGGGCCAGGAGAGAACTAGAAAGGCGATAGAAACTATACAGTAAATTCATCTTTGTGGGGGTATTCCTGGAACTTAACTGCCGTATCTTCTATAAACATGACAGGTAGCTGATGTGTTTAGTGAATAAAAGCTAAGGGAATTATGAGTGAATAGTTTAATGAAGCAATATGTACAAAGTACATGAAGGATATATGCAACACTTTGATGTGGTATGGTCCAACAAGACATAATACTTCCTAGCTGTTATCAGAAATTGTCATGGGTCACTGACCAGTTCCCATTAAGAATTGTTAGACTTATAGACTCCTGAATTCTTTATGTGGCCAGAAAGTTTTTTATCCTTGACCTTTGTTCCCATTAGCACAGAACATTTGTAATTGTGTTGCTCAATTCAAGAGCAGCTGTGAGAGGTTTTGTTCTCACTCCATATCTTATCATGCCATTGTCCTCTTATATAGTGGTTTGTTATAGACTTCAGCTTCCCATAACTCTTAATGACGTGTACATAGATATTACTATATATTAACGTGATAAATAAACAATTTAGGGAAGTTTCCTCGTTCTGAGCTGTACATGTGTTTCAGACCTTTTCTTCTTCACAACACTCTTGTCATTAGTTTATTAATTTTTATACATTACACATAGTATTTGAAATGAATGTATAATTGAGTCATTGTCCATATGCTCATCTACATGTTTTGTCTCTGTAGAGGGTTAGTAGACTTAATGACGATCATTTTGTGGGCAGAGGGTTCCTCATAGGTGCACCCAGAATTTTTCTTTTAGT
>Ga0268261_10004389_pt1 | contig 10560 bp, 2 predicted proteins | sample TergutNc150P1_FD_190353 | JGI IMG/M metagenome (GOLD analysis project Ga0268261, IMG submission 190353) | Nasutitermes corniger P1 segment gut microbial community from laboratory colony in Florida, USA - Nc150 P1 (SPAdes) (version 2) | ecosystem: Host-associated > Arthropoda: Insects > Digestive...
ACATTAGTAGCCTAAAGGTTAATAATTTAACCCTTATCCTACTAACGTGGAGAAAATGGTGAGCTCCTAATAATGCCAGCAAATAGCAGATTTGATTTAATTCGGGTTTTAAAGGGTTAATTCTGTAGGAATGCGGCAAATCTACTTAAAGTGAAAGTACATAACCTAAAAACTAAACGTTTTACATGAAATGTTTAACGTACAGTCATCCGATGAATGTGTAACGCACGGTTTGAGATATTGTTTATACTAATCATGTTGTTAAAGGCAAATTGACCAAATTGTTAGACAAACCGGTAATTACCATTCAAGTTATAACACCTACGTAGTTTCATAAACAAATAAGACTACTGGTAAACAACACATCAACAACATCCAGCGTGATTCACGGCAGTAAAATATGAATAGGGAAGAAACAAGAGGAATCCAGAGTCACAGCTTCAGATATGAAGTTGTTGAGAAAAACTGCAAAATACACGGTCTTTGAACACAAAACAAATAACCATATCTTGAAGATGTGGATAAATTCAACAAAAACAGAAATAAATTACCGAAATATTTCCGTAAAATGGACAGATCCACAAAATATATTTAAGATGGTTGTTTAGAAGACTTTTGGAATGCAATATTGAGCCCAGAACGGACATGTTTATGGTTGTGGTGATGCTAACAACGTGGCCAGCGTTTTAAACAAAGGCCACATCACTTGGGAAGTGGACTTTATTTCCAACTTCACATGGAGACTGGTAAAGAAATTCCTAGCGTTGGACACTTAAGTATACAATTTACCAATCCCTAAAGAGGCGAATAAAAGGTATTTTTGAAAGTCCGTGCTTCTTGCATTTTTTAACAAAATGACACCCTTGGTAATAATTTGTGTTATTGCGTAAATTATATCTGAAATCTCAATATTTAAAAATGCTGTTCTTCAGAACTTGAGAAGAAAAACGTGGGACCAGTGCTTTATTTTGTTTTCATATTTTCTAGCACCTCCTAATAAAATCGGTATATATGACTTAATATTCACATTATCATGTTTTGCGTGAATTATGTCCAGCCGAATGGTTTGTATTCACTGAAGACTTATTTACATAATGTAAACCAACAAACAGCATTTTTTTTAAATTCATATTTTAATTTTTGATGGCTTCAACATGTTTCGAACCCCAGGGTCCATCTACAAGAAAGTCGAATTTTTTATATTGGTAAATTTTAGTATACTTTACATACATCAGGATATAGAGTATTGTAGGTAGACGAGGGTTTTTTCCTTTAGAAAAGGTGTAATTTTGGTTTGTATTGAATAATTATATTACAATGTACGGTCCAAAAAGCAAAAAACTGGAGACTCAATGTTGCTGTAGAAGAATCAAATAGTTATCTTGTATAAGAAATAAGAAACAAACGCTAGAAAATAGACTATGTGCAGTGTAATGTCCACGCAGTACTGGATAAAATGTATAAGGATGATAATAGTATCAGGTTTTCTTTATTTTAATGTATTTAAAGATATTAAGTAATTTATTTCGGTCATGTGTACGGTCACATCCTGAAGTGGTTGTATCTGTGGGCCTAAAGTTTAGCATTGATGTAAATGATGTAAAAGTTTTTTCTAAAATTTGCATTGATAACTTGATGATTTAGTGTTCTAACTTGAGGATTTAGTGTTCTGACACTATTTCGATTCCAGCAATTTAATTCGAAATATAATATATATGACTTTTTTATGTGGCACAAAATGAATAAAGGAAAATACTAATTTGATATTACCTTCAGAATATTTTTCTTAACATTTTCACTCAGAATTAAGCATAAGACGGAATGAGGTATGTATAACCATTTGTTTTCTAATTATTATTTTAAATGTTATAGGCCTATATCTATTTTTATATATTTATTATTTAGTGGAATTATATACGAAATTGATGTTGTATCGCATCTAATACTTTGGCATCCATTCCGTGTGAGCCGACGCTTGGACCCGGGCAAGACGTCGGGAAATGGACGCCGTGTGGTGCGGGGGGAAGTCCGAGAGAACAGGCGTCTCCCACTGGCTGTGCTGCGCGCAAGTGTCACAGGCGTCTTTCTGCTTAAGTTGCTATATATCTGAATGGCTTCGAACAGGAATATGATTTCAAGGTGTTTAAGACTGAATTTCCAGCAGTACACCTTATGAACACATTGTTATACTTTAGAAGGTGCTCGACTAAGTAATGTAAGATGTTTCAACACTTCAAAATACTAAGAAATGGAGAGAAATGTCGGGAAAATATAGCAAAGAGATGGAATTGTGAAGCAGTTTCTGATTCGATGTCTAGGATATCTTCAATTACCTGAGTGTTCCAGAAATATTACCTCTTCACGTTTTTTGGATATCTGTACGAAATGAAACCTGCTCTGACAGAAGTAATAATTTGAGGTATAAATTTATTATTTAATCCAACTCATGCTTTCTTTTAAAAACACATTCACATTCACATTTAAAACACTAAAATGTTAAAAATGTTTGTAAATCACATCATTAAAACCCCTACATGTTTCGGTCACTCTTGTTTGACCACCAACTCTTCACAAGAGTGACCGAAATATGTAGGGGTTTTAATGGTATGATTTACAAACATTCTTAACATTTTAGTGTTTTAAATGTGAATGTGAATGTGTTTTTTAAAAGAGTGTATGAGTTGGATTAAATAACAAATATAATAACATGCACGGCGCGAAAGTAAAAATTGAGGTATAAAGTTCACGGAATCAAAATAATGGTTAACTGAATAATTTTGGAAAAAAATGTAGTAGCCTAAACTGTCAGGGGTTTACTTTTCATGATAAGGGACGAAATCTATCCGAATAAAAAAAAATGTTTTTCTTACGACGCTCTTGTTAAAGTATTAATTTTATTACTTTCAAATAGAGCTTATTCAATTACCAATTCCTGCTAAAGTGTTAAAATATATAATAGTGATAATCAAAATAACATAATATTGTATATCAAAATAAAGATGCTGTAATTCTAGACGTTTATCCTTTTAGAGAGTGGAAAATACAGTAAGATAAATACTCTTAGACTTTGTAAACTTTATGTTAAATTTAGGTTTAGAGGCCTAATTATTTGCATTTCTAAAGTAATTCTTTTTTTTTACATTATTGAAATTTCATGCATAATAGAATTAAAATTTTTATCCGTAATTTGCAAAGAACTCTGCAATAAAATTTAAAATTACTTTATATGGTAACAATTATTAAATTAAATATTTAGCCAGTTGCAAAAAAAATAAGTTTGCATGTAACATCTCTTAGCTGACAGTAATATAACCCGTTTGTTCACACAAGAGGAAATGAAAGTAACGAACATCCTGTAATTTCTCTCAAATGAACTAATATTCCATCCTTGTTCCTTAGTACTTTTTAAATTGTGTTATTCTGGTGACTTTTCTTTGATATCTGAAGTAACATTCTAGTAATAGTTCATTTCACTCATTTAACTTTAATAGTAATAATATTATTACATTCATTTCAACTTCGACAATTTTATGACAAACGTATAATATTCTAATAGAATCTTTTAAATTTACAAACAGACAATACTCCTCCAAATTCCTTCAAGGCTGGTAGCTTAAATAAGACCTTAATAATTTCACCCTTTCTTTAAATATAAATGTCATTCATAGTTGTGTGTAAATACTCTGTTCCATTGCCGGAAAGGGAAAGTAAATTGCTATACTTTTGCAAATATTTTTGTAAAAGTTAGGGATTTACACCTTAATATATATATATATATATATATATATATATATATATATATCTGCAGTCATTTTCTTTGTCGTGAACTTGAAATTATTAAGCGTATATTTAACACTTGCTAGTTTTACACATATACATTCAATTTCAAAATTATCTGCAACCTCTGTGTTTTGCCTTCAAGTATAAAATTTAGAAAATATAATTGTGAGCCTCAGTCCAGTCTACCACATCAGGAGCCTATAAAAATTCTAGTGATATATAATTAATTAATTAATTGACATTTTAACAAATTTTGAGTGTTTAAGGTTCCATTTATTGAAATGTTTACTAATATATTTGACATAGCAATGCGTATCTTAATAAATTGTAATAATGCGATCTCAGTTAATAACTGTAAAGAAGCTGCATACAACCTTTGTGTGTTTTTTACAGTTTTTAGGCTAAAGATGACCCATTTTCGTCGAAACATATTACAAGAAGTACATTAACATTTCAATGTTTTTTACGGCATTTTAATATTTTTTCTTAAAAGGAACACAGCGGAATGATTAACTTAAAAATTAAATGTGCCTTTACGTTGATATTTAAAAATGATATTCTTATGTAAGTCTCACCTTTTCCTTGAAGTAATTCTTCAGATTGTAAATCCCAGTTAAAATATTCGGATATTTTTTAATAATTGGGATATTTATGGTTTTAATATTTAATTACCTTGTCGTGACAGTACGAGTGAAGAGTTAATTTTTTCAGTAGTTTATTTTAATTTTCCCTGTAAGGCTTATAGATTGTTTTAGAAGAGTTTTTAGGATTTAGGGAGAAAAACGCAAACAATAATTCTGCAAGATGTGTTTCAACATGTACATACAAACTAAGATATCGCATCTATGGAACATAATTAAATATTAATATTATTTTGTAGGGCGTGGTTTTGTGCAAGCTGGTATATTTTAAAAATTTTAAGTAGATAATATATTTTCCAAATTAATATCCTCTCTTCTACGCTGAAGTATTGAGTACTCCAAGATATTCTTTCAAAGCACTGGGAACTACAATACAGAGTACCTGCACCTACTCTAACAAGCCAGTCTTAATGTTCATTGCCCGGGAAAATAAAATGTTAAATTGAACAATAAAAAAATATATTGCTGGTATTTGGCAACTCAAAATTCAAAATTAATTCTTTCTTTGTTACAAGTGCTAGTCAACAGTGATATTTCACAGATACCTCTTCATATCTTATTCAACAAAAACCTTAAAAATTTATATGTTTTAATACAAAAATATTAACGATAATATAACATCCACAACACGATTTTACGATATTCCGAAGTGGAAACTGAACGAACATTATTTCATGTAAACTGTTTGGTAGTGGAAAGTGGTTGAAGTGTTGGTTCTAAACGTTCGAAAAATAATATAAATTAACAACATAGTGACAACTGCCCTCTTCAGGATTTTTACGAAGCAAGAAGTGATCATTTCTTACGCAGTGGCTTTAAAATTCCATGACATTATAGCCCTTTAAGTGTACTGAAGAAAAAACCGCATTTTTGTTGTTAGGAAGTATTGTGATATATGTCAATGACATTCAATAAAGTTTGCTTGTGAGTCTTAAAATTTAAATAGATTCTTGTGAAGGAAAAGAACTGTGGACACATGTAGTAACTTTTAGGTTTTGCTAGTGTATAGGACACATTGTGTTATTTTTACAGAGGTTTTTTAACAATATGTGTAATTTCAAATAAAAATTTTGTTCCATTCATGTGTGCATATCTTCACTATAATTACAGATTATAGGTATTTCCATATCCCTTGATATTGACACATTATTGTATATTTGTGTACGTGTTATTTTTTGAGTCTGAAAAATAAATCAAAAGTGTGAAAGTTTCAAGTAATACCTTAATTACTCGTACTTTCAACCTTAAAATTTAACCAAACAAACTTATGAAATTTAATGTGCACCTCATATTCATAATATTTCCTATCTATTGCACTAAGAAAACTCAAAAACCTATCGGAAAATACCGCAGTTTATTGTAGCCATATTAAGAAACAAATAAATAAACTCTTTACAAAAGGAAAAGCAGTAATTTTCGAAGTTACAGCAGGCGGTACATGCAGTAAACCCTGCGTCTTTTGGAGCTAATGATTTCCAAATTCTTAAAATAAAATTCCTAACTGGCCTAAATATGTTTTGTGCATTGGTTTACATACTTTCAGAAAACGTCTAGAGGTTAAAAAATAGAAGTAACTGGAGCAGTCTTGCAAACCATTATTTGTTTGTAATTTAAGTACTGCTTCCAGAATTAAAATCTACAATAATCAGAGTATGTATTTTAATAACCAGTTTATTTCTTATTAATTATAAGATTATTATTGCCAATGTTAGGATCAGAAACTGCTGTTCGCTACTAACAAATATCATTTTCTTTCTAACATAAATTAAATGTTATCAAATTTTCTCTAATATTTTTTTATAAAAAAAAAGGAATAATACACTCAGCGTGACAATACACCGCTACTGGAAGCTCTTAAAATTTACTATTCTAAATCATATGTGAGGAAACACTAAGTAAGTACGTGTAATTTAATAACACCTAACGTATTTCAGTCTTGATAAAATGTTTAAATTTACAAAGATATTAAACTCGCTTTTAAGATGGTATTTTTTTAAGTTTGGTTAACCGCTGTGTTTGTAATTAATAATTACATTAATAAATGGAGACATGAATAAATATATTTGTTGTATTTGTTTAAGTAATTCATAATTTAAACAACATAGGGGTAGGTAGCTACAGTTACAACAGTTTTTCTAACCATACAATCTGTAGACACTTGATATGTCGGTAGTACATTTTTATATGAAAATCAAATAAGTTTTTTGATTTAAGTCCTTTTGAATACCATTTGAAATTATTAGTTTCTATGGCCAATGCAATAACTGCAATCGCTGATTTAAAAAACAGGCAAATATCTTTACACTAGTGGTTAAAATTTCTTGTAAGTACAGCTCATATCGGAACGCGTAAGAAAATAATCGTACAATACGTAATATACTTGTTTCTTCTAATTAAAATACTCGTTATTTAAATGTGAAACTCGACTTTCGTATATACACCCTCCAACGACTATCGTGACACAGCAGTAAGTACTCATGCGGACAACAAGAAAGCAAATCCACTAACTGATATTTAAAGGTATAATATTAAAATTAAATTGTAGAGAATAATATTTCATCGTAAATACCTTGGTCTAAATAGTGCTTAAGAAGACTGGTTGGATAGGTTGTGGATCAACCCTGTAGCTCGTATAAAGTAATTCACATGAAGGTTAAAATTTGGTTGCAGGAGATTGGCTAAACGAGTATAAAATTAAATTTATGCGCCATAGATGTTTGAAATTTTATTACAATAAATAATGTTAAAGATAACTGAAGAAAAGGCACAGCCTCATTTATTGACTAAGAATTTCTGTCTTTTAAATGAAGATAAATATTGGTAAAATATTCCCGACTTGACTATATATCGCATCGAACATAAGGAATGAAATAATTTCGAATAATTAATATAAACCGTCCAATCTAATGCGCCCATTCGCCTTAAGATCTTTTCATGGTTTAAAAATCGACTTCATCCTGATTATTGACGTCTGAAAGGCCACTTTGATTAAAGTCACATGCAAAAATCACTTCCTCCGATTCAGTTGATATATTTTTGGAATAAAAATTGCACAGCTCTACCTCTCATATTATAATTTACGTATGTCAGAAATGTCACAGTTTGGACTAAAAAATGTGAGTTAATGTGTTTTTAAAAGAAATTACATTTCACTGTTACTTAGCACCAAATTATATAAGGAAATATTTCGGTACGTGTGAAGAAAAGATTTCTTAGTTTTAAGTTACAATTTATAAGAACAAAATAATTTTACGGTCAGCTGAAATGCTACCCTGTCACTGGTAAATGTTTATCAACGTATCGGGGACATATGATGGCTCCACTTTCAGGGTAGACGACGTAGATAGTAGGATCCTCCGATACATATACGGTTTATTAGTTCAAAAGTTTTAAAAACACACAAAACCACAGTTTTAATATTTACAAATTCAGGTCTCGTGTAATTTGACTACCACTTATTTGGATGTTCAAGGACCATCCTTACACAAATTGACATCGTTTGGTTTTTAACGTAAAAAAGACGGTAATTAGTTTGGGATTTGACCCAGAAATTTATGAGTCACACAGTTCACAGAAATGTTACTTATTTAAAGTTTATAGGAGAAAATACTTAGTCGGGGAATTTGAATTAAATTTTAAAAAAGTTTTTTAATTTTGATATTTATTATACATATTTGTTCATTCCTTTATTTGTATAAGCATATATTAGACAGCTTACATAAATAAATTAAATAATACATGTAATAAGAAAGTAATTATAAACAAATTTCGATCAAGTCATGAAAGGATAAAAATAAATATAATAATTTTTATAAATATATTATTTAAATGTTAAGCACCTTTATTTTATTATTATTCTATTATTATTATTATTATTATTATTATTATTAGTAACAATAAGTATTTTCACAAATAACTGTTGTTAAACCAAAACACAAAACCAAGTAGTTGCGTTGGAGATTTCGACGTCGAATTCTTTGCTTACAGTAGAGAGGTTATTGAATTTGCGTGATGTAGTAGATTTATGTTCGTAACAAAAACTAAGCCGTCCCGAAATCCTTTCACCAACTTAACTGCACAGTGCTTTCCGAATCTTTGAATCCAGATCTGTACTAGAAAACAGGAAACTGATTAGTATTGAGATTAAAATACTTCTTGTGTGAAAAAAATATTTGGTTTCAATTCACAATTTCTGTACGTGAGACACAAAAATAGTTTTAAAAGTATTAGTGAACGTATTGAACTATTTTCAAAAAAGATCAATTAATAAAGTCCTAAATATATTTTAAAAGAGATATTTAAGTGTTTTGACTTAGTATGTATTTTCAGATTGCAGTTTTCATTAAGAGAAATTATTCCTAAGTGGAATTTTACACATAATTAGTGTTATAAAATTTACTTAGTCATTTTTAAGGTGATTAATTTTTTAACTTAAACTCTACTTATTTGTTTTAAATGAACAAATCCTAAATAAAAGTGGTTATACACACAGGCTAATTTTAAATCTAAAGCTTAATTTTACAACATAAAATTCATCAAGAAGTTATTTAAAATATTATATATAGCAGAAAGAAATAGAACATGTGCCTGGTATATGTTACTTAAAAACACTTCTAGTATTCAGCCAGACTACAGAATTTTTTCACAAAACACTCACCGCCACATGTGTCTTCTTAGGATGTGTCTTTGTACTTTGACATTTGCTCCTTGTGTATCTGGAATTATAAAATAACAAAAAATAATCACCAAATTACATACATACATACACGTATACATACACACGAGCACACACAAACACTATAAGTTTTAAGTTTTAACAAAAATATAAATATATTCCTAAAAATGAATAGAGAATGTGTACATTTTAAAATAAATACTTGAACAATAAAACCCAGAATAACATTTAACACTAGAGACACAATTACATAATTTATAACGAAACATTTCCTAACACAGAAAACAAACTGTGTTTCCACTATAAGAACATCTCTGTAAATACTCTTTAGTAAATTGGATATTTTATTGTGCGAATTATACAAAATTGACAAATATATTTTCTGGACAAAATTCTAATAGTGTTATTGCTAAAGCACGTAGAAAATGTAGCACCCCCTCAGTGTTATGAAGTGTTAAGTTTGTAAAAGTAAGGTAGTCATATGGAGGAGTGGAGGTTTTTCTCCACATACGTTTAACCTCGACACTAAAAGCAGTTAAGCGTTAAATTCCATAATTAAATGAGGAGTGGAAAACTACACACAAACACTTAGAATATTCTAAGAATTTATTTCGTTTATCGTGCTAGGGTGTTACATTAAAAGATGTTCATCAGATATTTTTAGAATCCTTAATTATCGTTTGATTAGATGGGTGTGATATGCAGCACGCAGAAGGCATTCAATTTTTTCTTGAAAAAATTTGTCATAGATAGAAATATAACATCTACATGGGTGCTGATATACTCTACGTCATAAACTGTAGACTAATTTTCTTAGGGACGACGAAGATTAGGTTCTTTTAAAAACACTATTTTTTCTTCGTGTTTCGTAAAAGCAGAAAATTCCTTGACAGCTGAGAGAACCGTATATTTCAAAGTGACAACCTGCTGCATGAAACTAGTTGGTCCGCTGATTAGTTTCTGTAATCTATATGCTAAATAATCGTACTTGGTCAGTGTTACTCATATAGGCTTGTATCAGCCATATACGAGAATGAATATTTTCTGTGCCGTAGCCTTAAATTTAACCCTTTAAATGCCAAAATAAATCTCATCTGTCATTTGATGGCTTTGTTAGGAACTCACCATATTCCCCACGTTAGCAGGATAAGGGTTAAGAACCGTGTGTCCTATATATAGAACGGGCGTACCGCTACCCTCCAGATGTTGCATTTTATATATTTTTTTCAACAACTATAAGTACCGAGTATTTTAAACATGCTGCACACTCTCCGTTTTTCTCTTCAAAATGCCGTTTATGTCATAAAGCTACCTTTTTTGGTTTCGGTATTATTCAGATTTTACATACAGGGTGTGCTAAAATTTAAATGTAAAATTTAAGGTTTGTAAGTTCGTGCATCATCGTACAATTCAAATAAATCACCAACCTGATGCAACAGTTTTTCAGTTTATTATCCTGACGTT
>Ga0268261_10004390_pt1 | contig 10558 bp, 8 predicted proteins | sample TergutNc150P1_FD_190353 | JGI IMG/M metagenome (GOLD analysis project Ga0268261, IMG submission 190353) | Nasutitermes corniger P1 segment gut microbial community from laboratory colony in Florida, USA - Nc150 P1 (SPAdes) (version 2) | ecosystem: Host-associated > Arthropoda: Insects > Digestive...
GCTGGTTCCACAACAGCTGTGGAAATGTGAAAATTCGCGTTGCTGAGAGTGGCTTGCGATAAATGCAGAACGGACAGACTTAGAGTACTGAGTAGTAAGCGTCCCCGTTTAGGACACGGAAGTGACGTCACACGTAAATAAACCTAACCTTGAACTCCTAGTGACGTCACACGTAAACAAACCTAACCTTCCCCTTCCTTCCCTTGCCTTTAGGCGGTAAACATTGTCCCCCAGACAGTATGGCACCAGGCTCAACCTAATTTTAATTTTTTATTATTTACAAACCCAACCCTTTCCACACTTCTTTAGGCCTTTAGGCGATCACGTGATGTCAACAAAGATGGCGGAGAGGTGAATGACCTTCCATCTTATCCTAATTTTAACTTCTTATTATTTTGAACAGTTGTTATTGTCACGTGATGTAAACACTCCCAGGCGATGCGAAGTCAACAAAGATGGCGGAGGGGTGAATGACATTCCCTCTTAACCTAACTTTAAACTTTGTTATTCTTTTGAAACTTTGTCATTGTCACGTGATGTAAACACCCCCAGGCGATGTGATGTAAACAATGAGGTAGACATTGTGATGCCGTGCTTAACCTATTTTGTTAGTATTATTTAGAAACCTAACTTTGAACTTGTTATGGTAAACAAAGGCGCCATTTTGAAGTTTTTGGCAATATGGCGGCTAGAGCGGTAATTTTTAACTTTGTTATTATTTTGAAACCTTGTTATAGTTACTGGATGTAAACAAACTCTCTAGACAGCTTGTTGCCGTAAAAACAGACCCCAGTTTGCTCAAATACCTGTATAATTTGAGTCGAGCAGCAACTGCTACGTTAACATTTTCCCCGTGGTAACATAGTCTTAGGAATACTTCTAGGAGACCCATGCTACCTCTTGGTTCGGGAATATGTGGTTTGTAACCTCTGTACCCTGACTTGTTAAAAGCTCGTAAAACTCTTTCTCAGAGTTGACAATTGTAGTCTGGGTCTTGTTTTGGTTTTGCGCCCATTTGTCCCACATTAAGTTCAATTTTAGCATTGCCAAAGTACGTTGCCCTGCATTTTTTGGAAATTGATGCCTTGTCTAGAGCATTCCCTCTGTGCGCCGGTAGTCCACAATGTATTTGTCCTTGTCTTCCTAACTTTGAACCCAGGATGGATAGCCGGATGATTCCTGTTTGAGTTTTAGGAACATGTTAACATACTCTGCGAAAAGACCTCCTGAATTGGTGTCTGTCAAAGCACGTTACTTCATACTCCCAAAATTCATACACGTCCACCAGACCATAACCCATGTCTACGGCCTTGCGGACCTCATCTAATATTCACGTCCCGACTATACAGCGCTTTTCATCAGATTGTGTACAATCGTCCTGGTTCACAGTGTCGGCACTAGCTGAACACAAGGGTAACATCAGTTTGGAGTAGCTTTCGTATGAAAGAACTGGATACAGTTCCCTAGGAGGTAAAACCTTATATTTAATAACACCCACCTTATCCAAACAGTCGATCAAAGTTCATTTTCAAGGCCAGGAGTGTTCCGCAATAGTTTTTTAAGCTCGCACACACAGATCGAAACAACAGTGTAACCAGCGTCTTTGATTTTTTGCAACCTCGCCATGGTTTCCTCATACCTGTTCTCCAGTGTTTCCTCAGAGTTGTCAGTGGGTTTATATCGATTGGGCATGCAAAGACACCCATGCCAAAAACAACCTAGATAATCAAAGACTTCATTTGTTTCTCGACAATACCCATCAATTTTTAAATTAGATACCCCGGCCAAATGCACTTTCCTCCCATTAGAGGCATGAATAATTTTGCGATTCCGTCCCATAAGCGCCAGCCATTGAAGACCCTCAATAGACTGACGATCCCCCATACGCTAACGAGCTCTGGGGATAATACCTACAGCATCAGGTTTCAGGAATATGGTCCGAAACACCTTGTTGCAAATGGACGATATTGTTATTGCTTCCCTAAAAGGGTCCATTTTAACCAATTTCAAAAACAAATTTCGAAACGCGCAGCATGCCTGCCTCAATACATTCACATCATCCATGCAGTAGGCCAGCAGTTCGTACTTGTTACAAAATAACTTACCTTTTTGTTCCCGGTGCCACTGTATAAATTGAGCGCGCGCTCATCAGCAGGCACAGAGTCTGCCCCGTAAAATTCGGGCTCAGGATAAGGGCCCACGTAATTTAGGTTGCTGGCCGTATTGAAGAAGTGGGGGTAGTACCCCTTCTTGCATGTCTGGTCGAATGATTTGGGCATGCTCTTTAGACTCATAGGCAAATATTTCAGCGAATCCAAAAAGTGAAAATTTTCCACAACCATACTAAGAATTTTACTACTGTCCATTTTCAGTTTCGGCTCCCATCTAAGTTCCAATAATCTTCTGAGAAGAAACTGTGCGTCGTATCCACGAGAGTTGTGTGAAATGACATAAATCTTGTCAGTGAATGGCCTAGATAGTCGATAAATTTGCCTACGGGATCTTGCCAGAACGTGTGGACACGCTTTCCACACTGTTCACAATCGACATTAACACAATCCACGTTTTCAGATTTAGAACATATCTGCTGAGCACATATGAGGTTCGAAACATGCTCAAAAGACCCATCACACTTTTGAAGGTGTTGTGTGCACTCCGTATCAAAGAAAACGTACAAATATTTATTAGATAGCTTGCTAGGTTTCAGTGGAGCCACGTAGCATACATGGCCTGAAGGTTGTGTCTTACTACAAAATGTACAAAATTTCTTGAAGCATTCATGTTTCGAATCAGACGTTACCAAATATGAACAAATTCGGCATACTAGTCTCCTCTGACAGAATAGCTTGCCTTTCACTTTGAGAATTATATGATTCTGGAAACACTTCTCACTGAGAAACCATCTGTTTCATGTACCACAATACTTGGACTTATCTTTAGCACAGGGTGGCGTAGCAGTGCAAAGGGAGCAAAGTTTGTCACACTTGTGTGTTTTATCGTATAACATGTCACAGCCGTTACATATTTACTTTTTCGACATTGCAGCCTTCAAGTTGGTAATTACATTATAATGCCCAGAGTCCCGATCATATAGGAGGTGCAATTTCTTGGCCGAAAATGAATTTCCACTAAACATGACCCTATCAGGGTACAAACCATCAAACACAATAATTTTGTAATCCGAAAGGTATTGTTGAAACAGTTGAAGCTCTTCAAGACCCCCGCCATTGGATAAATCCAAACCGGTAGCCTTCAAGAGTTCTTGAACAGGTTGCTTCAAGCCTTTACCGTGTCTATAGAATTCGTATTTTGGGTAATTATTCACTCGAGCCATAGCAATTATTAAAGCATGAGCCAAACACAAAAAGGCTGCCTTCACAAGAGCGAATGCTGAGATGGTTCCCGCCTTTACAATTTGCCTATACATGTTTCGCATGCAGCCCTCCCAACTTAAGTTTAGTAGTCACCAATTGTCTTTTATCATACTATGTAAAATGACCAATGCCACCGGGTTACAACTCAACTGTAGTTTATTATTATTATTATTATTAAAAGACTGTCTCACTCGTTCAACGCTCTCTTCTGACACACGCGTCCGTCCTGCACTTTTTCCTTTACAAAGGCACCCCGTTGTCTGAAACTGCTGATGCCAGCGTCTAATGCTATTGGCAGATGGGGGATCACTGTCAAATTGTCGCCGGAATGCCCGCTGAACAGAAACAACTGATTCATGTTTCACAAATTGCAGCAAACAAAACGCCTTCCGCTCCGCAGTCGCCATTATCGCTTTGTTACGTCACAGACAGAGAGAGAAGAGGGAGTGGGATTGCGCATGCGCACAAAACTTGAGCACCTGCTGTTTCTTTCCATGTGGAAAACTTACTTCTGTGTGCGTTTTGATAGCCGTAATGACAGATTGAAACTGCTCGAATAATTTTGATACACCCTATATAAAGAGACGCAACAGGTTTCTCCAAAACCTACCTAAGAGACTACATGATGTCCTGTCTAAGACCGTAACATTAACCCTTTCATACTTTACTACACCTTGAAGATGCAAAGCTTCACAACACTACTATCTACCACTTGCGTTAATATTCGCAGAAATCTGTTTGGCACATGCAGTATTTCTACACATTTATGTCCTTCAACTGATAATATGGAACACGACGTTTTCCCCATTTCCTTGCAGGACTACAGCACTAAACTATTGTCTTAATAATGGAGAAATATGTGACTTATGGGGAATAGGACCGAATCTTTAAAAAAATATTCAGCGGAATTGCATGAATGACTAGGCCATACTGCACACTCTAAACCCAAATAAATATTGGTTTATTGCTTAATTTGCGCTGTCTTAAAACATGGTCAGTTACATTTTCTAGACATTTTCTCTGCAAATAAATTTTGTCATATTACGTTCTGTATACCTGTTATTTTAGTGGTATATTTTGACACCGTCTTAAACACAACTATATATAACCACTTAAAAGGTGTTCAATTAAGTCATGGCAACATGTTTCGGTTGTACATTCAACCATTATCAGGCCTTAAAGAAATCAGTCCAGGTATCAAAAGTGTGCACTTTATGGGATCCCATATTGTTTACAAAATTTGTTAAAATTATGTGTTAATTAAAATGTCAGAATAAAACATACCTATATATAAATGATAGAGGTAGAGTATCTATGTGGACTGGTATAATATAGGCATCTGATTGCGTATCATAACACGTCGATATTGCTTACGTGAATGATATACTTGAACCGCACAATTTACATAATCAACATCGACGTGTTATGGTACGCAATGTAATGCTCATACTGTACCAGTCCACATAGATACTACGACCTCTTTTTTTCTGTGGCGCTGCGACCCAACGCGGTTCATGGCCTCCTCATTCTTGAGGTTTCTAGATCACACACAACGACGCACCACAGTCGGTAGAACTCCTCTGGACGAGTGATCAGCTTGTCGCAGAGACCTCTGCCTGACAACACACAACACTCACAACAGACAAACATCCATGCCCCCGGTGGGATTCGAACCCACGATCTCAGCAGGCGAGATGCCGCAGATCTACGCCTTAGACCGCGCGGCCACTGGGACCAGCTAGCTGTATTAACAATGCTAGTAAAAATGTTAATAACAACAAACACCAAAACAACAAAAGTAACGACGATATCATCGACACATACAGCAACTAAACAAACGCACAGTGCATATGGTGCAACACAAAGAAATTATATGAACTTCTTCTTCTGTCATTACAACCCACTGTGGGTTTTAGCCTTCTCATTGATTCTCTTCCATTCTGCTCTTTCTTCACATCGCATTCTTCACCGTTTTGCTCCCATTATTTGCATATTTTCTTCGATGTTTGCAATCCATCTCTTCCGTGGTCTCCCTCTAATTCTCGTACCTATAGGTTTTCACTGTAATATTTTCTTAGGTGTTCTCTTATCCATTCTCATCACGTGACCTAGCGAAGCTATTCTTCTACATTTTATACATCTTACTATGTCTGAATTTCCTATTAGTTCGTTCAGTTCGTAATTCATTCTGATTCTCCTGGATCCATCTTCATTTTGCACTGGGCCAAAAATTTTTCTCAATATTCTACGCTCAAATATTCGCACAACAGTCCATATTCTACAAAATATAAGCCATGTCCTCTAAAGCAGCGTTTTATTATTTGCGAGCATCCGCTTAAGAATATCAGAACCAGGCTGCACTATCAGAGTAACTAGGTTCGTTTCCCGGCAGAAGAAGGGGTTTTTCTCACACAGCTTTCGAATTGTGTCTGGGACCAAAGCCTAAAATTCAGCGGTTGCCAGGTAAAGCGTAATGCTCACCAGTCACCAGCAAACAGTGCTCAGGTTAATAATGCGTGGGTTTATACCTCCACGCTTGGATGTAATTTTGTAACTCGGTACTGAAGTAGAAGGCACTATTTTCTTTAGATCGATTGGTCGGCAATACAGGGGCACATCCGTCTTGACAATATCGGTCTTCTAGGATGGGATGCCGCATTGCAAGGTGAGTGATTCCCGCTGTTCCTTCAAATTGTCGAACGATCACGAGAACATTTAATACCAGTAAAACATGGTACTTTGAAACGTCGGGTAACACCATTGGTTTCAGTGTCACATCTAAGAAGACCAGACTGCTCACTTATACTGCAGTGAAAAACATACAAGCCCGAGCCGTTCCGTAACTTAATATCTGCAGAGTCACTCTTGAAATCCTCACAGCGGTTGAAGCAAATTAGTCTTGGATATAAAGTCACGTCAAATTGGGTGAAAGATTTATGGTCTTAAGCGTTTTCCTACAAACTGCGTCACACTGCGAGACTCCAAACCCACACTCTATGTTATACTCGTAGATAGTTGACTTTAAAGCCGCATAACAATTTATTATTATTATTATTATTATTATTATTATTATTATTATTATTGTTGGGTCACGCGGTAGCGCAGTTGGTTGAGGCACTGCGCTACAAGTCGGAAGATCGCGGATTCGATTCCCGATAATCATTGGAATTTTTCATTGACATAATCCTTCCGGCCGCAATAGGGCCCTGGGGTTGACTCAGCCTCTAACAGAAATGAGTACCAGGAATATTTCCTGGAATTAAAGGCGGCCGGTGCCTAGGGCTGACAACCTTATCAACTTCATATGCTGATTGTCTTGAAATCTGGGAGGCTCAACCTCCTGGAACCCTCAGGGCCTGTCCAGGCTTGTCATGGAATTTCTTTACCTTATTATTATTATTATTATTATTATTCTGTTCTTCTGTGATTTTTTCTCAGTTATAAGGCAAATATCAAGATATAACTCACAAAGACGAGACACGGCCCGCCCTCTTCCCATTAGGCGATAATGTTTACGCACTTAGTTTGTCGTTGATCTTAGTTTGACCACTCTGGGTTCGAATACCAGAAAGTCTTCCAAACAAAATTTTTAATTGTGTTCTTCAATGTATTATTTGTGTGTAAATGTGTACTGTACTACTGCCACCGGGTGTCAACCCAATTGCAGTTAACAAATATATCACACCATATCATATGGTATCGTAAACTAGTCATTTTAAAAGACAGTCCATCTTTCACCCAGCCTAAATCTTACAGTTACAGGCAGTCTGAATGTTAGCTGATGTCATATTACGTACAGAATTCTACAACAAACTTTATTTTGGTATTTGCGACACGACAGGTTTATTTCGCCGATCCCAGTGACCGCGCGGTCTGAGGTGTTGGTATGCGACCCCTCGCTTGCTAGGATTGCTGGTTCGAATCTCGCTGTGGGCAAGAATGTCTCTTTTGGGTGCTGTGTGTTGTAAGCTAGAAGTTTATACGTCCGGCTGATCACCCCTCCAGAGGAGTCTTACGGAGAGTGGTGTGTCTGAGTGTGATCGTGAAGCCTTAATAATGAGGAGACCGTGACCCACTACGTTCTGTTGCGGCATGGAAAACAGGTTTATTTCAGTAGTTGTTACGCGTCAGTGAAACTCTAAAATGGTTTTAGATATTCAAAAATTATTTTATTTCCCTGTGTAGCAGATAAGCATCCGACATCAGCGCCTCGTACGGAAGAAATGTAAACTAATGTCATTACACTCTACATTTTATTATGCACAAAAACAAAACGGCATTTCAGGGAGGGAAATAAAAGCCGCTGCCTTCACAAATAGAGACAGGTGCAAGGAAAACTTCTTCTTTCGAAACTTGGACACTTTTAAAAAGTTTATCACTTTGGACGGTCAACGATATCTATGTGCGAAGCTTAATTAAAAATAAAAAATCCATGTCTCCAGCAATAAAATTGTGCTCGTATAAGAAAGTGTATTGGGCTCACAGTTGCAGTTTTACTCCTACGGTTGCCTAATGCACAGTGAAACATAAAGAAGAGCAAACATATACAAAGGTGTATGGGATGTCCATTTGTTTCAACAGGTGATTGAAGCCCAGAATTTGTTAAAAAATGGGAATTTATTTTTGAGATACAAGTTTATCATTGCCTCGACTACGATTATAAATCAAATGGCATTATGTGATGTGATGTAGTGTGGTTTGGTAGAAGGTAAAAGATTATACAGACTAATGGGAATCCTCAATATATTTATACACGGTATCAGACCCAGAAGCCCGTATACTTCATTGGTCCCACGATCACAAAATCGGTTATCGCACAAACACCGAGGAAACATCTTTCGTAATATGTATATATGTTATGTATTAAGTATATGTGTGTATGTATGTATGTATTTTTAATATGGTTTTATTGCTTGCTCCATTACAGCGGTAATACTACAAGCTATATATAATTTCTGGTTATCTATTTACATTAGCTAGTCTCTGTTGTTGTTCTGAGTTGTCCTCAAAAGAGATATCATTGATAAATTGTACAACTTCTTTGTAGCACTTCCTTATTAATTATTTTTTGTTGATTGGCCAGTTGTCGTTTTGTAGGGCGGTTGTCTTCAGGTTTTTTCTCTCTTTTCTTAGTGTTTCACATTCAAAGATTAGGTGGTCTGTTGTCTGTACTGCTTTTTCGCAGGTGCATGTTGGATCCTCTATGATTTTAAATCGGTGTAGGTACGCTTTTGTTTTTCCGTGTCCCGTTACTATTGCCGTGAAGTTTTGTGTGAGGTTTAATTTTATTTTTAGCCTTTCTTCTACGTTTGGGAAATATTCTTTTGTTGTGCTTCCTTTGGTGGTTTGTGTCCAGTTTCTTTGCCATTTCCTCACGCTTTCTTCTTCTAACTCCCTCGTCACTACACTTTTTGGGATTCTGTTATATTCTTCAGTTAATGACTCATTCTTCGACGCCTTTTTTGCTAGCGTGTCCGCTAACTCGTTTCCCATTATACCCGCATGTGCTTTGACCCAACAGAGCTTTGCTTCCCAGTTTGCTTTGTTCATCTCGATGATTTTCCTTCTTGTTTCTTCTATTAAGTATGTGTGTATTTTTGTGTTCCGTAGTTTGTCTAATGTTATTTTACTGTCTGTGTATATTGCGATTTTTTTGTCCGTCCTCTGTGTTGTTTCTATGTACTGTAGCGCTCTCAATATCGCTAATTGTTCTGCTTGATTATTTGTGCATTTTTGTATTTAATTGGCGTTGTATGCTTTTAATATATTGCCCTGATTAAAAAATAGCTATGCCTGAGCCGACGCCCTTGTCTGTTTTGCTTCCATCAGTGTATATATGTATTGATCCTTTATCTTCCTTTTCGTTCGTACTACTTATGCTCGCTTCCGCCGGATGTTGCCAGTATCTGACCTCCATATCTTTATCAAACTGTTTTTCCCGTATCATTTCCTTTAGTTAGTTGGTATATCCTTGCCGTTTGTTCTATTTTTAAATCAATGGGCATCGTACCTGTGAGCACACAGAGGGCTTCGTGTGACACTGTACGGTATGCTTTCGCCATTTTTATATTAGTCTTTGCACTCTTAGTAGTTTTGCTTTGTAGGTTTCTTTTCTAATGGCTTTAATCCATACTGGGGCTCCGTATGTAAGCAGTGGTTGGATTCCTCCTAAGTATATTGTCTGCAGGGCTTTGTGGCTTAAGCCCCAGTTTAGCTTGGCCGCTTTAGCCAGTTGAAATATAAGTTTTTTGCATTTATCAGCTACGTAACTTATATGCTCTCTAAATAAAAGTTTATTGTCAAATATTCCCAGGTATTTTAATTTTTGTACCTGTGGGATAGCTTTATTGTTTATGTATACTAATATTTCTTTTTGTTCTTTGCGCTTCCTTCTTGTCATTAGCATTACTTTCGGCTTTTCTTCGTTAAATTTTGTTTTGTTGTTTTTTGCCCACATTGCAATTTTCCCCATTTCTATGTTTGCAATATTTTCTGCTTCACTTATGCTGTCTGCTCGCATCATGAGTATCAGGTAATCTGCAAATGCCACTACTCTTGTATGGTCGGTAAATTTTAGGTTAAGAACTGTGTCATATTCGATGTTACATAATATTGGACCGCAGCATGACCCTTGTGCGCATCCTCTTGTTATGTTCTTTCTCATGTTGTAACTGTTTATTGCTATGAATGCTTCTCTTTCCTTCAGGTAGTCTTGGACTAGGTAGTAAAGGTTTCTGGGGCATTTTGCTTCTCGCAGCCTTTGTAATATCGCCGGCCACCATGCCGAGTCAAAGGCTCCTTGTACGTCCAGACTGATCATTATTGCTACTCCCCCTCTTTCTAAGTGAATCTCTAAGTATTGTTTAACTTGCATGGCGGCATCTATCGTATTTTTTGGGGTGTGAACCGTATTGGTTTTCGTTTAAGTATTCTGTCGTTTATAATGTATGTATGCATATACGTATGTATGTATGTATGTATGTATGTATGTATGTATGTATGTATGTATGTATGTATGTATGTATGTATGTATGTATGTATGTATGTATGTATGTATGTATGTATGTATGTATGTATGTATGCATGCATGCATGCATGCATGTATGTATGGATGTATGTATGGATGTATGTATGTATGTATGTATGTATGTATGTATGTATGTATGTATGTATGTATGTATGTA
>Ga0268261_10004391_pt1 | contig 10555 bp, 5 predicted proteins | sample TergutNc150P1_FD_190353 | JGI IMG/M metagenome (GOLD analysis project Ga0268261, IMG submission 190353) | Nasutitermes corniger P1 segment gut microbial community from laboratory colony in Florida, USA - Nc150 P1 (SPAdes) (version 2) | ecosystem: Host-associated > Arthropoda: Insects > Digestive...
GGGGGGGGGGGGGGGGGTTCACATCATCGTGTTCAATAGCACATAACCATTGAAGGTGCAACAACCGACCACACTGCGAAAGCTTATACTGATTAACACCAACACGTTTACACAACGGTATATCAGTTCCGAATCCAGCTTGGGGCACACATATTTGTCCCACATTCTCAAAGTCCTGGGATACCACTGCCAGGAAGGACGAGATTAAATTTGTTGCAATAGGATACTTTGCACCACTTGGAAGACCCAGGCGTAGATGGAAGGATAATATTAAGATAGATCTTCAGGAAGTTAGATGGGGGGCATGGACTGGATTGATCAGGTTTAGGATAGGGACGGGTGGCGGGCACTTGCAAATGCGATAATGAACCTTCGAGTTCCATAAAATGCTAGGAATTTCTTGACTAGCTGAGAACCGGTTAGCTTCTCAAGCAGGACTCTGCTCCATGGAGTAAGTAAGGATCCTTTGCACCACCACATCCACACCTGTCTTGGAAGAACTACCCACCTTCCGATAATATAAGTAAGGATGGTGACGAAGGCACTGTACCAAAAAAAGGGGAGGGGGCTTTAACGTATAGGTACTAAATGAAATTATGCTGAAATAAACAGGCTACTAACAATTTTAAAATTATGAATCCCGTTGTGTTGTACTATAAAATAAATAATAAACAGATAACCATTAAACAAAACTTTATAAAATAATTCATTTAGTATGCCGTAAACCACAATATGAACGAGAGGTGAGCCGCTTGAGTAACCTAAGACCTTGTCACCATAATACACCACCTAATATGAAATCACCACACGGTACCAGCTATTGAATAAAGTTTCATACAAAAATCGATTACCCACAGCCTTCACCGACATCTGCCACTTCTACAAGATTTTAATAGTTTGTCACTTCACTTTACTTACGAAACTTGAATGTATTAAAAAAATTAAAATTGTTAACACAACTGAAAGTGAGATCTTACTTCCATAATGTGACATGTATAATTCATTTAGTATGTTCTGGAAACCAGCCTGATGATTACCCCATGGGGTCGAAACATGTAGCTGTATGAATTATTTTATAAAGCTGTTTGATGGTTATCTGTTAATTCCCTATTTCTAGGCCACTAATAGCCTTGCACAGGCAGCGCATGTGCCCAAGTATCACAGCAAACACAGCTTTCTTCTGCAGTGGCGCTCAGTGTCAAGCCTGCTTGCTAATGGTGTGTCAACGTGCAAAAAAAAAAGTGCAGTACGCCGTTGAAGGCAAGCCAAGTATTCAAACATAATGAAAGTTGTCGAGTTGAGCCCACACGGCCAAGTTCGATGCAGGTCATACGACCCCCGGACCAGTAGAGGTAACTGACCTAAGCGAGTAGCTTTGTAATTCTTACAGGTTTGTTTTGACCACTTAAAAAAAAGTGGAGGTCGACATTGTTTAAATTTTGTTGTAATGCTTTCAGTCAAATCTCTTTCTCCTTCTCGATCCACCCTGCTTCTCAGCAAACGATGTCAACGGATTTTCGAGTAGTTTTCATGACACCTAACACTGGCGAATGGATGGTGGGGCTGATGTCTTCATTACCCCCACCCCCCTGACCCTCCGAACATACTAGATCAAAATTTACAGAGCTTTGTGTTTCAGCGCTATTAACCTATGTGTTATATATATATATATATATTTGCGCCGTGCATTCTCGGTATGAAGATTTCTTTATTAAAATCCAACTGATGCACTCTTTGTAATTATATCAACATTAAAATAGATTAAAATTACATTACACACTCCGACATGTTTCGGTCCACGCAGGGACCATCCTCAGGGAGTTCCTTAGTACTTAGCTAAAACTATCTATATGGTTTTATTTATGTGTACATCAGTGTAGATGCGGTCAATGTTATGGCAGCATATCAACCTGTCGTGTTGGCATGTGTACACTGTGGAGGTACGATAGAGACTAACCTATGTGCTTTATACATTTTACGATAAAGGTAGTGATCTAACCATTAATGTTGAATTATATAACCTTTGGCAAAGAATGGTCATTTACACCTCCACAGAACATTTTCCTTATCCGGCCCGAGCCAAGCCCCCACCCCTCTCCTCTACAAGGAAAAAGCTTGGGGTACGCGACTGCCGTTAACACATCGTCTTTTGTAAACATAAGTAAAATGACAACTTTCGCCAGCATTGGGGTGGATCTCTGCTGCCAGTAATGAAACCCTCAAAACAAACAAAATATTTCAGGGTGTAAGCCGGAAGATCGTGACAGCAGACGTTTTTGGGAGATCGGAAGGAAGAAACAAACAATGGCATAAAACCTTGCGGAAAGAAATTGGGATAACATCAAGGGACTGACCGAATTAGATTTTGCACAAAGTATCAACTAAATTAAGAGATGAAGAGAAAATCCTATGGCTTTTATCCTACTGTAGGCTATAAGACTGGTTAGGATTTCCAGTAGGCCGCTATTGACCGGTCGGACAAGGCTGTTACCAACGAAGCGCACGCGTTGTTCGGCGCCCGTTCTTTATTTGGTAAAACGGCCGTTATGACGTCACTGTGAACAAAGATTCTTTGTTCAGCATATGGAGCTATGATCTGTGGTATCTGCTGCTCGAGAGGCAATACAATCATATAAACTGGCTATTATCCCTATGTGCTGCGGATAGAAGCAAGAGACCTAGTTATCCTGGCGAAGGCAGCCATTTTGGCCTCCTTTTTTTTTTTCTAACTCCCTTCTTGGGAAGAAAGTAGTTCTTCAGCCAGTCAAGAAATTTCCCACGTTTCATGGAATAAGAAGTTCAATACAATGTTCACAGCAGTGCACTACTTATCCCTATCCTAAACCAAATTAAACCAGTTTGCTTCCTTCACCCAATTTCCTTCAGACATATTTTAATATTATCCTCCCATCTATGTGTAAGTCTTCCAGTCGTCCTTTCCTTCAGGTTTCCATCCAAAATTCTGGATGCCTTTCTCTTCAATCCCGTATGTGCCACCCTGGCTATCTCAACCTCCTGGATTTGATCACACATTATTTTGTAGTCTGCAAATTATGAAACTCCTAATTATGCAATTTGCTCCAATCTTGTGTTACTTCCTCCCACTTGGGCCCAAATAGCTACCTCAGCATCCTATGCTCAAATGCACTTCTTGTCTTAATACCTACTCTCTCATTTCATTAAGAAATGAATGTATAGCCCTGACATCTCTGTTCCTCTGGAATGTGGAGCAGCATCAGTGGGTAACTGGTGCACAATGTTTTGAGACAGTATGGTGGTTTCATTCTCAAGAAACAAAAAGTCAGAAACAACGGACATCCATCATCTAGTAACATGGCACCACATCCCAAAAGAATGGAGACCTCACCTGCAAGATTGCAACAGCCTATGGGCTCACAATATATACCTCTACTTATACATCAATTCCATATGTCTAAGCTTCCATAAACCACTACATATGAACAAATCACTGACAATGTTACAAATCCAGGTAAGTTAAGATCTGTGAAGACTCTGAGGAAGAGGACATGACTGTCGAGCAAAAGAAAATTTCCTGGAATACTGCTGAATAATTGGGGCACGGGGTAGCGCAGTTGGTTGAGGCACTGTGCTACAAGTCAGAAGGTTGCGGGTTCGATTCCCAATGGTGTCATTTGAATTTTTCATTGACAAAATCCTTCTGACCCAACTATGGCCCTGGGGTTGACTCAGCCCCTAACAGAAATGAGTACCGGGACTATTTCCTGGGGGTAAAGGCGGCCAGTGCATAGGGCTGACAACCTTACCACCTTCATGTGCCGACTGTCTTGAAATCTGGGAGCCTCAACCTCCTGGAACCCTCAGGGCCTGACTTTACTTTTTTTTTTTTACTGCTGAAAAATCGAATCAAACCATTAAAAAACTGATGGAGCAAACAGCAAATGTCAGTGCACTGCAAGTTATGCAGGCTCATTAGCTCCAGCATACTGACTAGAAAATGATTTGTTTCAGGCTGGCCAACATTTGAACACTACTAAGCAGAACATCAGAGATGAATGCAAGGATCTCTAAAGGAAAACTTGCAACCTTATCCACTTCTGCATTTGATACTACTGATCTACCGGATGCCTGGAGAATGGTAAACAGTATGCTGCATATTTGGTTTCCAGTGTTTTATAAGTATGTTGTATTCTTTACCTTATTTATCACAGCCCACACTAAAATTGTTTTTTTACATCACCCTATTCACCAGCCATGCCAGGTAAACAAACTACTATGTTACATTGCTTTCCTTAAAATACCCTAACCTGAAAAGGGCCATGTAAAGTTATCCAACCTTCTGTAGACTATTTGTTAAACATTACCACTAAACAGACTTTGAACATCTGGAATCTGCGAGGTCTGGTCTCATTATGTTGTGCCATATAAACAGTATACTGCATTTATTTATCAGAACTTTTTAAAATAAATGTAAAAAGAGTGAAGTTGCCCCTGTGCTTAATTAAACCTCACACCAAGGAAACCTATAGTGGAGTCAGGTAAAGCCACATTCAAGCCTTGGTAGCAAATTTAGAGCTTTAAATTGTTTTTAATTTTTACTGCAAACAAAGCAGAAGTGTGAAGCTCGCTATCATAATTGAACTAATGCAGTTTAGAATGCATGGAGCATACACCACATCTGTGACAGACAGGACCAAAGTATGACACTCCTTTGTACTAAACAGGAATGCAAAAAGCACACTCATATGATAAATTATTCTATATTTAACATAAATAAGACACAGCTCCCACATAGTACAATGGAAAACTGACATGTTCCTCAAACAGAACATCAAACTATTAAAAACATATTCACAAATGTATGGTACACAAATGATAATACAAAACCACAAATTCTGCATTACATAACACTATGCTCTGACATATGTACAGTAGGTAGAAACTGATTATTAATGTAGGCTGGCAGGCCAGTACTTCTCAACCAGTGGCACTATAACACTCACAGCTGGAGTAAAACAGAACAATTTCTAGTTCATGTTACAACTACCAATCCCAAGCTTTGAACACTGTGGTTCCTAGACTTTTCAGAAACACTGTATCAGCTCCTACTGATAATATAGATTAAAAGACAATTTCTAGGGTGAATACAATAAACTTCAGCATTGGAATGTGCCCTCCCTATGGTACTATGTCAAACAGATTTCCAGATACACCAGTAAGATTTACATTAAGTTGTACCTGTGCTTAACTGATCATGCAACATGTCAGAAAGACACAGCATAGCTGATATATTAACCTCAGCACTCAACTCAGCTGAGTGGTCTGGTGTACAATCCACCTACGTTATCCCCAGTGAAAGAGCCCCCAGTATCCACTGGATAGGTAACAGGGTGGGCCCATAACTTGGCCAAGATGTGATGGTGCAGAAGGAAATTTGTGTCTTCATAACAGCAGAAATCCAAATCTCCAATCATTCAGTCTCACTGACCATTTACTTATTTGACTCTTTGAAGACTAAAATGAATCCACAAGAAACGCAGACATTCAGTTCATATATCACAGACAACAGAGAGTGCTTCCATTAGAAAGGCCAAACAATGAAAGCTGTATAGGACAACATTTATCATAGGAATCATACAGAATACATACATGCAGTACGTGTACACAATACAGTTTTTGGTGTAAACCTGGAGGTACATATACAAACCATGGGGCTTCAAAGGGAGATAGTATGTCATACTCTAAGGCCATGCAACATCAACTCATGATTATAACAAACCAAATATTTCTGTACCATCTGCACTACATCCAATGTTCATAGTTATGTGCAAACATACAATTTTAACTCCTCAGTATGAAAAATGTAGCCTAGTACAAGTAATAATGTCTCATACTTTAGTTATTAGCAATGGCAGTCATTTTGGAACCTCATGGTGGTGGTTGGGGTTGGTTGGTAGATATGCACAGCCAAGGGAACATACACTACATAAAACAAACTCACTTCACCAGCAACAGTAGCTGTTACCATAGTGCAGTCGAGCCATGTGTAAGAGCCCTGCACAGTAAGCGCAGAACATATGTTCAACAGCTCTGCAGAACAGGTTTAGAATAGCAGTGTTGAATGCCTTTGTATAATATCTGCATTAAGAAACTGTGTAACAGGCAATGGAATCATTTCATAACAAACTGCCACACAGAGTAGGCAAACCTTGCAGTATAACAAATATATACAGAGCACAGTAACAAGAGATGTATTCCTTTGCACAAAGCTACTGAAAGAATGGCAAAGGCCTTGGGCAATGTCACTGAACAGTGCATAATACATATACATACAGACTAAAGAAGTGGAAAAAACAAGGAAGAATGTTTAAACACAGGAAACCTCATCCCAAAGACAAAAATTTTGCACTTGGTGGCTTCAACAGGTGTGTCATGTACATAAAATTCTTAGTATTGTATTATAAAGTTATGAAATAAACACAGAATGTTTCAGTGTCATCAGGCATAACAGTAATTCTGCTGGGAAAAGTGGCACCTTGTGTTGTCATGAAAGAAATTTACTTTAAATTTAGGAAGTACCAGGACATAAAATGTATGTTGATGGACGGCAATTATATCATCACATTCTGCATCATGTCTCAGGAACATAACAGATTATAATAATGGACCTATTAAACCGACATGTTTCACAGATATGAAACATAGGTTTTCACACACACACACACACACACACACACTACGTCATAAATGATGGTGGTAAAACATACTTCCAAGTGTTGGGAGCAATAAGAGTTGTGCACAAACAGGAATATTTGTTCACAGTGGGGCAAAGATAAGATTTATTCAAGGGGTACAACTTCCTCTGGATTCAAAATCACAGACTCAGGACTATCATCATAAAAAAAAAGTGATTGCACAAAATCTGTTCCCCAGACTTACATCTGGTTACACCATTGCTCCTGACAATAACTCTATAATCACATGCTACCAGAAAATACAGCTCCCACTGCACCTCCCCAAATTATGATACAGATATTTGGTTATTACTGAAAACACAAAGTTTAGACTTTGATCTGCGCTACACTAAAGAGCAGCTGCTACAATCTGTGAGCTGGAACAAACCACAACCTGCAGACAAGGCTGACAAATTACTCAGAATGGTTTCAATGTGCTGCAACTTCCCTACATCATTATAACTTGAATCCAGTCAAACTCACTTCAAACCCAGTGAAACAGAAAACTGCCCATAGTAAAGAGATAGAGAGATAAAATTTACAGTAAAGATAATAAAAATAGGTACACAATGAGCTGGATGTCACCATTTTGTCACTAAATCCCATGTCATCATATACCCAGAAAGCTGCACAGCAGGAATGCACAGAACATTGTCATGATGATGAGGATGATCACTAGCCAGACAGGTAGTGTGCCTACAACAGACAGATTACATGAAACACAACTCTGAAGAAAATAAAATTCTTAGTCTTATCAAATTATCTTCCCTTTACCCCTAACGGTATGTGTACACTATTTCACGATGCTCCCTTAACTTTATATCATACTTTCTTTCTAAATGTTCAAGCCTTTTCTGTGTGTAATTTAATACACTTGCTCCTAATAACACACTTCTAAATTAGCACTCATATCTTGTTTTTAGACTACTTTCCTTTCTCAGGCAAAGAAAATAGGTGCATATTCTATCACTTCAAATTCTGAACCAGCACACCAATATTCATGAAACTTCATATGAACATTATAAAATGCTGAAGGCCAACCAAATGAATCTTAAAGAGGGGGGAGAAACAATAGTGGCATTTATCAGTTATTTACAACTGTGAAATTATGTTAAGACAGATATTCAATGATGTCTGTCAGGTGACATCCTGATTCACTGAATTTCACCAACAATTCCAATGCCTAAACTGGACACGACATGAATCTCAGAGTTTATTCTCCCTCCCCTTCTCATAACCTATCTCTACAGTATCCATCTTAAAGTCATCTTGTAATTTCCTTGCAGTCTTCCAGGCAGCAGATGTCAGAGACATCTACCCACCCAAGTTGTGTGTGAATTCATTGCTTCTTCCATCCCAATTGTATGTACCGCCTTATCACAGAATCACGTATTGCACAGTCCCAACATTACGAGTACTACATGAATATTTTCTTACTTTACCCTACAACCAAACACTTCTTCAGCATTTTATTTTTTAACACCTGCACATACTCTTTCACTACAGTAAATGACAATATCATACGAACACGTGCACAAAGTACTTTGAAGTTTTGAAAGGCAACAGATTTATAGCATTTTCCCAATTTTATCATTAACATCTTTTCTGCTGATTACTGTTTTTCCCGAATACTTAACACCTTAAATACTGTCATACGATTCACAGCTTACAGTTATATTACGATATGGTACCTATGTCAATTTTATGACAAGCTCCCTTGTATATACATAACATCTACAAATATGTATGCGCGCGCACGCGCACACACACATATACATATGTGCATGTGTATTTATTTATTTGTACACCAATTTTTTGCTACTATTTACAGAAATGCGTTCTTCTTTAAAGTATTGGAATTCCCACCGTACGAATGCTATCATTAATGATGAGTAACATAAAAATTAAATGCAGTGTACTACATCCTGCATCATACCTCGCAAGTCCTGGCCATATAAAAACCCTGTGCATCACAGGTTTTGGCAGTTGTATACACAACCCACAGAATGATATAGACTACTGCGAACTTGTACCAGAGGAGGCTCACTACTGTATGGTGTTGTTGTGCCAGCAATATGGACTTATGCTTGTCAACTCATATATTACCTAGAATTTTAACATGTTAAGATCTTAATTTTTAATTTTAATGCACATGCTGGACTTATGGCCCCGTGTTGTTGGTACATGCCCTGAGGATGGCACGTTGGTACTGAAATATGTAGGAGTGGGCACTTAACATGAATAGTATTTTATTATTTGTGTTTTATTGTATTTTACTCAGTGCATTTTGTTGGTTAATATACTGAATGTAAGAAAATGCACAGTACAAATAACACAAAATTACTTTAAAAAAACTATCCTGTAAGCCATTCCATTCAAATTCTAACAAATCCTCTTGGACTGTCTTGATGGCATATTCTATAACAGCAGCAGCTATAAAGTATCCACTATTTGAGAACAAAGTGTCTCATAAACTATTATGTACTGGATTAAACTAAATGCATTACACTTACAAGCTCCACCTACAATTGTACTTACTTCTGAAGGGAAGACTGTGTATACAGACACGGTTGTCAACAGAGATGCTTAAGACAGCTGCCTCTGTACAGCTAGTGATTGGTGGGCCTCCTGATGCCACAGGTAGAAACTCAAGCCCTGTGACAAACATGCTGTGGGCTCCCTCAACATGCAATACTCTCTGAAAAATCACAAATTGCTCGTCTTCTAACTTCATGTAGGACTCTATGACTATCAAGAAGTAAATAAGCAGTAACAGTTATAACAATGAACCACTTGTGCTGAACAGGAGAGGTAGGTTACCAGTTGAACCACTACTGTTTATTACCAACATACAGGATTTCAATAGAAATCATAACTTAAGTGAAGTGATCTGTGTCTCTGTTTATTTAGTACTTTGGTGCCAAAATTAAATACCTGATGTGATATACAAGAGACAAGAATTGAAATAAAAGCTGCATAAGAAAGGCCAGTAAATGCTGGCACCTAAACCTGATGTTGGCATTTGAAGCATCACACTGTGACTGGTATACCTGGCATTACATGCCAAGCGGTTAATGGGGTAGTTGCAATTGTCTGTTTGACCTAAATATATCCAAGAAGAAAAGCATGGACTCCAAAACCAAAGCCTGAATTCCCCAAGACAGGAGCAAATGCAATAGTAGCAGCCTCTGACCAACCAAAATAACTATTCATATGTTAAACGAGCTGGTGTTAAAATACTGAAGTGAATTGTATGATAAATTACAAAAATTTACCACGTACATTCTATTATAAAGACTATGATAGTGTTACATTAAACAAGAAATAAATATTTACATGATGCCCAAACTGAAACGTGTGATAAATAACAAATACAACTGCTTATGAATGTCAAATAAATGGTGTACACAAAGAACAGCTGTTCCAATGCTTCAAACACTGTGAGTGAATGGATTAACTCTTGAGAATGAAAGATTTAACCTCAAGTTTATGGCTAAGAAGATAATAAACATGACATACTACTATCCATTAAACAATTAAGCAATTAAATTGAAAACTACTCTGTAGGTGGGTTGGTATGAGGACTTTAAATGTCATATACGACAAAAAAGTTCATGAATGCACTGACATGCACATCACAGAAGGTTGTCCCTTTTCATGTAGTTTACACACTTTTAAAGAAACTAAACATTTTGACCAATCACTCACATTAAAAAAAAAAGCACATCATGCAAATTTAAAATTTTGCATTCTCCACTTAATCATCTTGCTCCAGTCCAAGTACTACATTTTGCTCAGTACCAAGTAATGAAACTGGATACCCCCCCCCCCCCCCCCCCCCC
>Ga0268261_10004393_pt1 | contig 10553 bp, 3 predicted proteins | sample TergutNc150P1_FD_190353 | JGI IMG/M metagenome (GOLD analysis project Ga0268261, IMG submission 190353) | Nasutitermes corniger P1 segment gut microbial community from laboratory colony in Florida, USA - Nc150 P1 (SPAdes) (version 2) | ecosystem: Host-associated > Arthropoda: Insects > Digestive...
TCGCAATGAGGAAATGTACAAAACCTAGCTGCAACTGTTTTAACGTACAAATCCAGTAAATATCCAAAATTAATATGAACAATGTAACGTACCCTAATTTACATTTTACTTCATTACAGGGCTATAAAAATAATACAATATTACAAAGAAGGAGCCAGGATAGCTCAATCGGTATAGGGACTCGCTAAGGGCTGGACGGTCCGGGGATCGAATACCGGTGGGGGCGAAATTTTCCGCACTTTTCCAGACCGGCTCTGAGGCCCACCCAGCCTCCTGTACGATGGGTATCGGATCTTTCCCGATGGTAAAGAGGCCGAGGCGTGGCGTTAACCACCCACCCCCATCCAGCGCCGAGGTTAAAGAAAGAGTAGAGCTGTACCTCTACTTCCCCTCTGGGTCTTCGTGACCTGATCTAGGGTGAACTTTACCTTTGCTTTTAGAAAGAAACTAATCCGTACCGGAAGACTGGACCCACAGTGCAGAATTATTTAGTAAAATCTTCCCCATTTACCCCTTTGTCTTCCTCAATCTCTGGTCTGTTTACCAGGCATCATAACCAATTTATAGTACAAGATCGATTTATGACTAGCGCTGTTCGTTGCTTAGGAATTGCTTAATTCAAAAGTCGATTACTAAGCGACACCAAGGCATTAACGCTAGGTAGAAAGGAGTCTGTCAAAATATAACACTGACATAGTAAATACGGCATTTCCTGCTAAAAGTGATAATAGGCGCCCTGTGATTAGCAAAACACTTCTGTGTATTTAAGAATCGGGGTGAATTCTGGAGACTTTTCAGGGTAAAAACCTTTTATTTGTGGACTTCTTATGGTTTTGTCGTGACATTTCAACGTGACTACATGTACTGCCGTCGAACATCACAACTGGTTAGTGTTGGTATCAATAATGCTACCTGTTCCCGTAATTATCACAGTCCATCGTCAGGCATATAAATAGACATACCCTACCTAAAACACAAATGCGTATGTACGTCGAGCATTATACATTTGTGAGCTCGCAAATTAATAAAATTCAATTTACATATATACTTGCTGTAGAAACGTATTTATATGCCCGACGATTAATCATGAGAAGAACCAAAACATGTAGCATTATTGACACCAGCAGTAAACAGTTATGTTCGACGGCAATGCACTTAGAAATATTGAAAAAAAAGTCTTATGAGGTGGGACATACGGTTAGTAATATCACTATTTCAACACAATTTATTTTGAAGACAACCCCAGACGACAAGCAGACGATCTCTGTAGTGTGGCATACAAAATACTTTCTCTTTCGGTCATACATGAAAGTTACAGAATACCACTTCGGAATTTTTCTATAACAAAATGGTCGGTCCATTGCTTTGCTGTTGTGCACAGATGCTAATGAATTGTCGTAATTCAAAGACAAATCTTTTTCTTTTTTTTGAAGGAAACAAATTAAGATTTTTGGTGGGCCTATATAAATATTGTTAACATGACGTAATCGGTCAGATCCTCTGTTCGAGTCCACACCGAAGCACAGGAACCTTCCATCACAGACGCACTCAAACCTCGCTATAGTTCTTCGAAATGGATCATTTTTCCTGCCTTAATCTTTACATTTACCAGACGGATATGACGTACATACACCTGTTATCTATGTATTTACTGTCGAAGTAACGCTTCTATCTACTCAAACACATAACAACGTCACTATTAAACACTGTGCGCACTATTTTCACCATAAAACAAAACCGGAAAAAATAAGTGGATAAACCGGACGGAGAAAGGGATTTTGGATACAAGGATAATAGTGCGTTCGTGTTTTCATACGCATAATGTCTGCTGCATCACGTGGGTCTGTAATCCGTTTGTTAATTCCCAATATAAAGTCTTTATCTTACACTATAAATGGGCATTCATACGGCACCGAATTTAACATCCCATTACCATATTTGTAATCCAATATATATTTTATTAAAGTTTAAACTCTACAAGTTTTTTCCATTCAGCTTACACCTCCCCCCCTCATTTTATTAATCTGCCAATATAATTTTACACTTCCTGATTTTTTACCAGACCTATTACATTAAAAAAAAGTCTACTGATTATCAGATAAAGGATCACGTCAAAGACAAAATTCCAGTAGCATTAGTTGAATGAAATTTTATCCTGACGAAAGAACTTGTCGTTTATGTATTTTGGGACGCAGTGGCACTGACAGGAAGCAGGCACGTGTCATTCACAATTATGTGCACTGGGGATGTAAATCGACATTGAAAACGTCAATAAAAGGCCTCTTTTTGGCATGACACTATTGTTTTTGCAATGTTTGCACCAGAATGTGTGAACAAAAAGTGCTGCAATACGACATTTCGTCTATAATGCAGTGTTTCAACTCTGACAGCCCTGAAGTACATTCAGGGTACTACTTTTATAAACGAATAACGATAGGAAACGAATGTATAAGGGGATACTGATCCCCCAGGTGACCTGTGCTAAAACATGCGTCAGATACCAAGGGTAGTCGTATGGGGACTGCAAGGGGGAGATCCATTTCTGGTCAAGAGATTTAAAGAAATAAAAATGTCTTTCCAAATAGTTCTGTTCTTTTGAAATTTCTTAAACTGCGCTTTTTTGTCTCTGCGGCGTAACAATCCACATCGGGCCTAGGCCGCCAAATTTCGAAGGTTTCTAGACTACACACAATAAAAAAACACACACACAGCACGACTCCTCTGAACGAGTGATTAACCTGTCGCAGAGACCACTACCTGCACAATTGCAAACAAACGCAAGAAACGATCATCCATGTCCTCAGCGAAATTCGAACCCGCGTCCCAACAATCAAGAGGCCGCAGACCTATGTCTTAGACCACATGGCCACAGGGATACGTATGAAATTGTACTTGTGTGCGTTTTGTATTAGATGGAACGTCAGGTCGATTCCTCTAGCTTCACTTCTGATGCCAGGACCTCTACGAAGCAAGGCCAATTGACTTTGAATCCAGGTATTGCCCCTCCGTCTCTCACAGTCTTTCCCACTGTTTTAGCTTGCTCCTCATCCTCCTACACCTCCTTCTCAATCTTCCTCTTCTACATTGTTCTTGGGAGTTCCAAATAAGAATCTGCTTGGCTATGGCAGACGAATTCTTCCTCGATGCATGTCCAATCATTATTTGAGAAAGTGGACCATAAATATTTCCTCTTTAAGCACTGAGAATATCTTACTCCTGCGAGATATCCTGTAAATATATTCTAAATATTACATAATACATATGTATTTAATATTTTATTCTTTCGTGAATGGGCATTTAAGTAAAATCGATATCCGTATACAACCAATACTAAATGGATATTCTTTATAGGGATAAATACAGATTCTCAACACACGGAGAGTGAATGTGCGCTGGAGTGCTACACTGTGCACGTGTTACTAATATTAGCTTCTCTTAATTGCAACATCTTATCGGTTGCAACGCTTTCACAACGCCTACAACAGTCGGTTTGTTTTGAAGTTTTGCAAGAAGATGCTAAATCCATCTCACGATGACGGAATTTGGTTCAGGTGGATGGTGCAGTTCATGAATCCAAACTACTGAAACCTATACTAACATACATTTTCCCATATTCGTGTTAACACTATCATCTATCTACGTCTAGCTTTACCAAGTGGTCTCTTCCTTTAACATTTAGGATATAAAATTTGACAGGAGTTTCTCACCACCCAAACCTCTATAGCAGTCAAACCTATACAATTGTCCTTCGTTCAAACATCTTACGGAAACACGTTGTGACAGCGTGAGGTGGATGGAATTGGCTTAGGATCGTGTACAATTCTGGATTGCGAGAGATAGGATTTGGGAAAGAGGAATTTGGACCGAGAAATTCTTGAGGGATAGGGTTCGTGAATGATGATCTGTGAGTGAGTCAGTAAGTGCAGGTAGCAGCCGATCGGAGAGGTGTCAAGTGTCACTCCCAGAGACGCAAACAGCAGGGAACTCCTCCTCATCTCCGGGAAGCTGGCCCCCTCCTATCTCCGCAATCCGGCAGAGTTGTCGGTGGCGGCACAGAAAATGTTGACACAAAACACCAGTCGAGTTAATTAAACTCTGTCACCCCCTTCTTACCTCTTATGTCACCACCGCGATTCTGGGAGAAGTGTTAATTTCCTGATAAGCTCACCACTACACTCTCTTCCCCTGTTCTCCGTTCCAGAGTGAAGGCATAGTAATATTGCGACGTAAAGTTTGGTTAAGAACTCAATATCTGGACGACTGGTGATATGAGGTGATGGACGGCTGACTGGTCGCCATGTCAACGAGACGCGCCCATTCGTGACGTACCTCCCTCCCCGGAGAGGTGAAGTGGCATCACGAAATATCGAGTACATTTTAATTTCAACATTTGTCTGACAACATTTCTTAGGACGTCCGTAACTCGGTAACCGACAAATCCACATCCCTCTGTTAACAATCGACGCTGTTGTTATTTCAGATGCACGCTTCGAGCAAAATATTTTTGAAACTTAACATCTATAAGCTAAAACTGTCTTTCATTACTAGGTTTACAAATACTTTTATCACGTTATATGTTTGTGCAATGACTTTCTTCGTATAAAATTAGATATATCAGTTAAACATGTCCTATACTTAACTATCCAACTACGGCACCAGGAATGACGCATAGATGAGTCAGATCCAGTCTTTCTTAACCACAGACATCAGATGTTTTGTCAGCTGCAGGTCTTAACCGATTTACTCGCTGGAAAAGCGACACCGGTACTATTCGACACAGACTGTATGGGTCCCAGTGCCTGTCTGGACTTACGGCCTTTACTCCCCTACTGACCTAGACAAAAGTTTTTGCCCCCTTCGGAATTCGAACCTCGACTTTCAGCTCGTTCATACCATCGCCTGGTAAATATATCGACTGCACCATACGGCTTATAAAAAACACCCTCTAGCGTACATCATAATATAAAATGGTTCAAATTTATGACGTCCATGATAAATCTTGGTGAGATCAATATTTAGGCCTACGTTTTGGTATTATTTTTACAGTGAATGGTTACAAAGAATATGGTCAGATTTAAACTAAGCTATACATAAAGTAAGGTTAATAACGGACCTCCTCATGCACCATAAATTGCCAGAAACTATTAGCATAAGTTCTCATTAACAAATAATAGATTTAAGGGATTTCAGCCAAGTGATGTGAAAGTACGTCTTGCGATGTCCTTGAACACGGCAATTGTCATGAGATGTGCTGGCAGATGCAGGCTTTCTATGTGATGAAGCTGCTGTGCTCAGGGACACGATAAAAAGGACATTTTATATTTCCTCCAACAGCAAGGTGGTGTTTCGCGGTTGATACTTCGGCAAGACCCAACGCAAAAGGAAATTTTTATTTCTGAGTTTCATAACTATAATACTCTATAAAACAATGAAATGACGTGGCTTCCAAACGTCGAAACGAATCCGACAGAAGGTTTCACTGACTTTAGTCCTACAGACGCAGTATATAGCACTGATGCTTTTGCGGCAAAATATTCTTCCTGGTTGTACGTCAGTGGCAGACGGCGGTCAACCTCTTTCCTTTTGCAAGACAGACCATTCTCTTTCAGGAAGAACATTGCGCGACCGGATACACAATTTTTATCGTTAAGGTAGCTACGGTTGTCAGTTACGTCTTACGTGACGGGCTGCGTGCGGATTTGCTGTACTGCTCTGCAGTCAGTCTCCATTGCCCACAGCCCATTAAGTGGCCTAACTTCACGCTAGGTGTGGACTTAACGGTCGTCCAGAAGTGATTCAAGGAACACCTTACAACTAACACTTGCTAAGAAGAATGTTGTTGGTCAACAAGCTCATACAATGCACTTGTCACTGCTAATGTACTCTTGGGAAGTACTGGCCAAAATAGGGTTTCAAATATTTAACTCGTCGCGTCTTTTCTCATCATATGACCTTTTTATGTATTTGTTTCTTTATTTCTTGTCATTTATTTATTTCATCATTCAGTCCTCTTCTTGCGTCCTAAGTTTCGCCACATTGCCGATATTAAGATATACTATCATGAAGGTGGATCCATATCCGTTGTTTGAAATAAAGACGTCACACTACGAACAGCCGGATAAGCCAGCGAGACTATTATGCATGTCTGGAAGGTATCACCTGGCCGTGGCCTATTATAATACATTCCAAATATCTTGCTGGTGAGATTGAGAAAAGCCGAAAACCTGAACAATGAAACCGGTGGTCAAGATTTGCACCGAGAATATTCCGTAGCGCTTTACCGCTTCATCTCCCTTTTCGATGCGGAGTCCGAATTTCGAAACTGAATAAAACTGGACCTGGTGGTATAAGCGCTTTTCGCAAAATAGCGAAAGCGTATTATAGCTGTGCTGTGTACGTCCGTCCGTCCACATTCACACACAAATTGCGTTATACAGTACAGCTCGCCTGTCTGAGCACCCCCTATACGGGGTAGCTATCAGAACTATGTAACTTTCAGCGTCATGCTCGAGAAACGGTGGTAAACACAACAGTTCCAGACCTTCTGGGAATTATTTCCCGGTCGTTCTGTCGATAACCAAAGAAGCTGACCCAGTTAAATCGGGCGGGAGTCTGCCTAAATGTAAAGAATTTTCCAGCTGATATGTCTGTGTTACAAGTATATTCAATTACACACAGAACATCTGTTGATAGGAACTTCCGGTGGCGCCAAAGGGCGCCCGGCATAGTTCAATGACTGCCCAACAGCAGGTAGGTCAACGTATGCACAAGCGTTCAACTTTTATCTATTATCAGCTGTCAGTCGTCTACTGTGTCAGAGGAGTAAGTAGCCTTATAAAGGGCAGAAATATATGGGGGCATGGTGGTAACTACGTCTGCTGACAAGGTGGAACGGGAGGAAGTTTGAAGGAAACAAATTAACGCGAGGCCGAACAGAAAATAATTGCAAATATGACGGATGTCAATTCAGTGATACAGCAAAAACCGGCTTACAAGAATCACACTTAAACTTCTGTGTCCAAATAGCGCAGGATGACATCCTAAGTAAAATTGTTCCAAGAGAAGAAGAATTTCAGAGAAACCGCTGCTTTCGAGTAGTTCTGTGCTCTGTTCGTACAGGCATACAGCCGAGATAGCTCGTTCGGTACAATGACTAAGCTATACCTGGAAGATCGAGGAATCGGGGTTCAATTCCCGGCAGTGGCAACACATTTTCTGTTCTCTAAAGCGTCCTTGCCGGCTGCGGGACCCAGCCAGCCTCATACAGAATGGTACGGGCGGCTCATTCCTCGAGGGTAAAACAGTTGCAGCGTGAAGCTCACAGCACACCTTCGTCTAGTGCCCAGGTTAAGAACGAGTGTAGCTACAAACTGCTGCTCCTATATGCCTTCATGACGTGCACAGAGACAACTGTACATATAGGCCCTACCTTTACTTACTTTCTCACTCCATGGAGCAGAGTTCTACTTGAGAAGCTAACCGGTTCTCAGCTAGTCAAGAAAATCCCTGCATTTTATGTAACCTGAAGGTTTATTACAGCATTCACAAGTGCCTGCCACCTGTCTCTATCCTGAGCCAGCTCGATCCAGTAAATGCCTCATCCCACTTCCTAAATATCCACCTGAATATTATCCTCCCATCTACGCCTGGGTATTCCAAGAGGTCTTTTGTCGTCAAGTTTCCCCACTAAAACCCTCTCCTCTCCCCCCTACGTGTTACGTGCCCCGCCCATTGCATTATTTTCCATTGAGATGGGCGGGTCATGTAGCAAACCCTACCTTTAGTTTTCTGTTACTAACAATGTTGTTCGGTATTGTGCATGTCTCGAACCCTACCGTCCACAGAATATGTAAAGCACTATAGGAAATGAAATGAACAGACCTGGAAATTAAAAAAAAGAATAAATTTCAAAAAGCCCACAGATCAGAAACAACGCAATTCAATATGAACTTTTGTGTGGTGATGTGGAACTTAAATAGTAAATACGAGACGTACGTTCTGTGCAATAATTGTGAATCTAAATAAAGTAGTTTTTTACATGAAAAAAAAATGCACTCATTGTGATTTCCTTACAATTTGGTCCTACTGTTTTATTTTCTGCAGCATTTGGCTGAGGATTTGTAAACACTGGACAGGAGAACCCCATATTACTGGAGCTAGGTTTGCCTTCTTCTCACAACCGAACTGTTTTTGCTGCCAGATTTTCTACTTGCCTCAAATTTTCTACTAAGAGTACAGACCTGCCTTTGTTGTTGTCTGTGTTGTTGTTGATGTTGTAAATTTAGTTATTGCTTTGACACCCCTGTTATTTTTCTTAAAGTAATAAATCACCAAGCAATGCAGGTAGAATTTTAATTGTACTCCGCACTTTAAAAGCAGACATCAAACTAATTACAGCACGCAATGTGCAGCATTAAAAGGAGGCCACTTATTTCCATAAAATCTACTGACAAATTTCTATATTACATTTTTATCTCTTAATCTCTTAGACTTGCAAGAGAATTCCCCCATTATATATATATATATATATGTGTGTGTGTGCTTTGTGTGTGTGTGTGTGTGTGTGTGTGTGTGTGTGTGTGTGTGTGTGTGTGTGTGTGTAGTATTTCTATCTGCTCTTTCATTCCCTCTTTATTTCTCTTTTCCTTTCCGATTTCCTTACTTTCCTTTGTCCCTTTCCCTCATCCTATCATTGTTTCTTCCCTTGTGCCTCCAACTCTGCCCGCGTACCAACTGTCTGGGATGACATATCCGCACACTCCCTCTTCCGAACAGAAAACAACACTTCGCTGTATTGTTTGGCGGACAAGAGAGTGTCCAGAACACTAGTGGCGAGAGGAAACTGACGTCCATGACAACATAGCGTTTTGCAATATTTCTTTTAACACCATCTGAACTACGAGGATTATCGAATTTGAAAGTTCCCAGTCAACCAGTTTTGTTTCTTTAGATGAAAGTTTAATGATATTATGCGACACGTTTCCACGTCACCCTTGTCAAACCACAACGATCGTACCAAAATATAGAGTAGATCGTGAATCAGGACGAAAACATTGTAAAAGAATAATTTCCAACAGCTCATGTGAGGACAACCGGAGCCCTGCAACAGCATCCACCTCCCACAATGCTTCACCAACTGACAATCAGGCACGACAAACTGCTATAACATGCCTGTCACTGGACACAAACTCCAAACCGAAATAAATTATTGTAGTATGGACAGTTGAAGTGAAAGACACGTCTACTCTATCCGGAAGGGGGGAGGTGAGCGGGGAGGAGAAACGAAAATGCTGACTGATAAATCGGATGTTTCTCATTGGTTCAATCACGTTACACAGGGCTACATAAAAAAGGCACAATGACAAGTGTTCGCAATGTCGCCATGACGACCGAGGGACCGTGTAGCCATGACCAATGCATCAAATAATAATGGCGTTCTATTCCTTAAAAATGATGGCTTTCTGTCTTTGTACCTTCTCATTCTCTATATTTTCCCTGCCTTTCTCTCGGGTTTCATTAGCCAATGAAAATGATGAATGTAATCGGCATAGAAAGGTGGTTCTCTATCTAATGGCTGAATGGTTCTCTGGGAGGCTCGGCACACCAGTCTAGTGCACTGATCTACAAGCAAGATACGGCTGTTTTCTCACCGATGTAGTACGTAGGTGTACGGACGAACGGAAGTACATTTAAGGATTGGTGATCGGGAAGGTTCTGGAACAAAATGCTCGTGGTGTATTTTAAGAATATGTATCACAATCTGTCAAGTGGTATTGAGAAAGTCATAAAATCTTGCGATATTATAATGATTTCGAGATGATTTAGATCTGACATGCTAGTTACAATTTCACTAACAGCAACAGAATGCTGGGCACAGTGTCACTAACAGGATAACCAAATTCTAGGCGCAGTTTCACTAACAGCACTACCGAATCATAATCCTTCCATTTATCATCTCACTCTCTCTCTCTCACTCTCTCTCTTCCTCGCCTTATATTCATTGTTTAGGCAAATTTTTCCATGTCTGACTCAAAACCCTCTTTTCAGGTTTGCTTGCCCTTCACACTGTAAATTCATAACTCCTTCCTACCTTTGGCCACCTGTGTTCAACCATGCTATGTACATGATCTTTCGTCTCTTCTTATAGGTCTATGTAATAGTATTCACGCCTTTATGAAACATTAATTTTATGTTTTCTTTACACCAATGTTGTAGACTTGCATATAAATCAATCTCTCTCACTATTTTCATTACCATCAGCTGTTCATTATTGACCGCTTAGTTTTAATTTGTTTATTTTCCTCACGATGTAGGACGGCGCAAAATGCGGGACGACGCTGACACGCTCTAACAAAAACATTTAATGCAATATAGTGCAGTGTCGTGTGGATTTCAGTATTTGGTCTCGGCACAGTGCACTGTGACTGACAGACAAAAATCGCTGCACCAAGCCGATAATAAAACCAAGTCCGAGCAAGTCAGTAGTCTAGCGTTCCGCAACCGTTCTTCCATGGAGAAACTTTTAATTAAAATTTTTCACTTCACGAGGAACA
>Ga0268261_10004394_pt1 | contig 10551 bp, 15 predicted proteins | sample TergutNc150P1_FD_190353 | JGI IMG/M metagenome (GOLD analysis project Ga0268261, IMG submission 190353) | Nasutitermes corniger P1 segment gut microbial community from laboratory colony in Florida, USA - Nc150 P1 (SPAdes) (version 2) | ecosystem: Host-associated > Arthropoda: Insects >...
AGATATCCAGTGGCAGTAATGTGCTTTCAATTTGCTATCAGTTTTCTAGATTATCTCTGATAATTAAAATATTCTTCACTATTATAAAAGGAATTTATAAGTAAAAACCTCTTTAAGGCATTCTGAAATAATGTTATCTCATTAGCTAAGTCTTTGATACCATGAGGAAGATTGTTAAAAATTTTGATTCCTGAGTAGTACACTCCCTTTTGGAACTTTGTTAAATTAACTATAGGTGGATGTAAATTAGCTGTAAATCTTGTGTGGACACTGTGAATCTGATTATTTGTATTATATAGATGTTTGTTTTTTATCACGAATATTGATAGAGAGAAAATATATTGTGAGTATAGGGGTAATATTTCTAATCTTTGAAACACTTCCCTACGTGAGTCTCTCATTCTTGAATTTGTGATAATTCTGATCACCCTTTTTTGAATTTTGAAAATCTTCTCACTGTATGGTTGATTTCCCCCAAAAATTATTCTGTAACTCATAATTAATGTATGTATGCAAAATAAACCATTCTTAAAGATTCAGTAGACATTATAGCTTGTAACGATCGGATTACAAAACACGCTGTATTTAGTTTGGATATCATTTGGTCTATATGAGCTTTCCACGAGAGGGAATCATCAATGATCAAACCTAAGAATTTTGTATGTGGTGAACTTTTGACATAGTTTCCGTGATAGTTAAGTTTCAAAACATAATCCCTATTATTTTTTGTATTAAATTGTAAGTAATGTGTTTTATTATAATGTAACACTAATTGATTTAATTTGAACCAATAATTAATATCCCTACATATTTTGTTAATTTGTTTTTTGTAATTTTCCAAATTTGGACTAGTTACTATTATACTAGTGTCATCAGCGTACAAGAGGATTTTAGTTCCAGTAGCGTACAAAAGGATTTTAGTTCCAGTAGGTGCCAATTTTGGCAAGTCAATTATATAAATAAAGAAAAAGATGGGTCCCAAAATTGATCCCTGTGGTACCTCTTCTTTTATTTTTTCCCAAGTGGATTCAATACCATTATTGTAACTTATAATTACTTTTTGGTATCTTTCATCTAAGTATGATTTTACTAAATTGTAAAATTTTCCTGATACTCCATAGAATTTCAATTTCTCTAATAACACAGCATGATTAATACAGTCAAATCCTTTGTTGAGGTCACAAAATATTCCTCCCACCGTCTGTTTGCAGTTCATTGCTGTCAGTACTTCATTTAGTAATATATAGGAAGCATTTTCCGTTGATACCGCGCTTTGAAATCCATATTGGTGTTCGTTCAATATAGCATTATTAAAATGATCAAATAGTCTTTTGTATATGACTTTTTCAAAAATTTTTTTAAAATACATGCAATAGGGAGATGGGTCTATAATTAGATGGAGAAGATTTATCTCCACTTTTGTAGATTGGTCAAATTAATGAGAATTTCGATCTTTCAGGGTAAATACCTTGGACAAGCATTTTGTTACATATACTTATTATGGGAGAGATTATGAAAGGTTTACTTATTTTTATGATTTTTGTTGTAATCTCATCATACCCACTGGAATTCTTATTCTTCAATGAATTTATTAACTTTGTTTACTTCTTTCGAGGAGGTGTAAGGCCAACTTATATCTCTAAATGGCTGATTAAAGTATTCAAATAAATATTGTAATGGACTTGCATCTTCTTTTTTTTCATTAATTCCTTTGGTAGTAGTACTCCCTGCTATGTTTAAAAAATAATTGTTAAATTCATTTGCAATACTTATTTGATTCTGTACTATATGATTTTTAATTTTCAATGATTTAATATTATTTTCATTGGTTGGGTTACTTATTTCTTTATGTATAATATTCCATGTGGTTTTCATTTTGTTTTTTGACTTGGTAATAATGTCTTTATAATTTTTTTGCTTCTTTTATCACTTTGGATAATATTTTGCAATAGTGTTTATAACTTATGTTCCAGTTCATTATTATCACGTGCTTTTAGGTATAACTGTCGTTTTCGATTACAAAAGGTTTTTATCCCCTTGGTTATCCAGGGTTTAGAGACTGTACCAGAGTTTTTGCTTTTTTTAATGAAGCAAGATTGGAAGATCCTCATATATATATATTTAAAAATTTACTGAAAGAAATGTTGGCATCGTCCTCCATAATGTCTTCCCAATTTTCATGACTTAATAGTAATTGAAATTCCAGTATACTCTGGTCATTGATGTCCCTCATTGTGTTGATATTGTTTCTTTGTTTTGTTAGAGCAGTATTTTCTATCACTATTATCTGCGCCTCGTCATCAGAAAGCCCATTAATATGGGGGGATATACTACAACTCTTAGACCTTGTTATAAATATGCTGTCAATGGCTGAACTGGACGCATTTGTTTTACGCGTAGGAAATGACACTGTACCTATTAGGTCATAAGTTTGTAATGGGGCATCCAATTGTTGCCTCTTCTTACAGTTTTCTAAATAATTAATATTTATATCACCACAAATTACAAATACAGTTTTATTGCTATACCATGTGTTCAGGACACTGTCTTAAGTTTTTCAAAAAGTTGGTAAAGTTACCTGAAGGTGACCTGTAAATGGCTAATATGACTAACTGTATGGGAGTTATATTTAGCTTTACAGCACAAACCTCGGTATCTTTCTCCTTACAGTATTTATCAAGTGAAATGGAGAAGAATTCAAGATCTTCATGAATAAAGATACACACCCCTCCATTCTTGAACTCGTGTCTACAGTATTTGGATCCTAATTTAAAATGATCTATGGGTAAATTATCTATTTCATAATCTTTCAGGTGATGTTCAGTTAAGCACATTATTTGAGGATAATCCAGAGAAAAGGAGTTTGTTAATTCATCCACTTTTGATTTTAATCCTCTAATATTTTGGTGGAATATTTTAAAAAGGTTTTTACTATTAGTTAAGTTTTTGTGTTTGTAACACTTTTCAAGCCATGTACCTTATTCACCATAAAAAATCATTGCCCCTTATACTTGGGGTTGTCTTATTTCTAGTAGAAGTCCTACGAGTCTCTACTATCTTATCTACACATTCAGACTGAGTATTATCTGTAATGTCCTGTGTTTCCTCAAGAATCATAGTTTTGTCTTTGTTAACACCTTTTTTGTCACCACCACATTCTAGTTCCTGTGATACAACCACCTTATTAATTTGACTATACTTTCCTTCAACATTCTTTTCATCACTGTTATCACTTACTGTTTGATCTTTATCCTGGTTAAACTTTTCTCCATTATTACTATCAACATCATTTTGAATTAACTTTATTGTATCCTCATTTTTCCTGAAATCCTTGTGCCCTTGGTTAGAGTTCCTTCCATCAGCTTCGTTCTCACCTCCTTGGATCTCCTGCTTTTCACTCATTACAATACTTTGCTTTACCTTCATACCTGGAGTTGAGTATATTGCTGAGTTATTTTGAGAACAGCAATTTGCCTAACTTGTTGAAGTGTAGGCCATGTCGTGTATGGTATTTCCTATCTATGTCTATCTCTATCAGGGCTACCTGCTTATGTTCCCTAATAATTTCCATCAGTTTTTTGTTGTAAGATCTTATTCCCTTTTTTACTTACGAGTAGTACGATAAATCATATCGGATTGGCACATTTGCTAGCACAATATTGGTGTGATTATTTGACTTAATAAACTCCATAATTTGATCGCTAGTTGGTACATCTTTATCACAATTAAAGTCAACTGCGCCACCACAGATGAAGATTACATCTTTGTCAGTTAAGTTTCCTGAAGCTCTGTTGGCTGATTGAAGAAGGGTATTTAGTTTGCAACCTGGTTTAAGCATACTGTATATGCCAAATTTATTACTTAGTGAAAGTTCCACATTCTCCCTAATTCCTCTAAGGAAACTGTCACCAATCAATGTCACTTTGTGTTGTCTGAACTTCTTTTTTATTCCACTATTCTTATAACTCACTTCGCTTGATACCGTTTTCATGCTTTTGTTTTCTATTTTGCCCTTAAGTAAGGTTGGGATTATGATATATTTGAAAATCCTCCTTGTTTTTCTTATCTATTCGTTGGATCCTCTCCCTACTTTGGTGTTGCACTTTTGTTTGGTGGTCACAATTGGGAATTTCTGAAATATTACTTTCTCCTTGGGTCATCAATGTGGTGTCATTTTCTAGCCTGTCTTGTAGGTTAATTAGTTGCTCGTAACGGTTAGCTATAGAGAAAGAGAGAATGTATTGTTCACCTCAGTGAGATTCTTTGTTGAAAAGACTTTCCTGCGGCACTTTGCTGTTGTTACTGTCCATTTGTTATTTTCAATTCTATTTGAACACACTTTAGCACTCATGTCACTGGGTGAGTTAACCGCCTCACTGATCCTATCGTCATGAGGGAAGTCTTCACTTTCCTTTTGTAGGAGTTTTATAATTAATTTTGTTGACTCTACTTCTCCTAATGCACTACTAAGTTGTTTCTCCAATAACACACAATTTAAGCACTCAGAAACATTTGAATCACATTTATTTTGATCGTATAAATCGGAGCTTCTCCCATGTACGTTCACCGCTGCCGCCATCTTGAATATAAATTCGAGTTTACCACTGTGGCGTCTATAGCCACCTTCTGCGTCGTAGTTGGCACTCGCTCAAGACAAAATAGGTCGAAAAGGTGGGAAAGCCGAAATATTGTGGGCCCATACATACCCTACGGTCTCTTCCAGACCACGGGGGAGATGTGTGCAAAGTTTGGTTCCGATCGGTTCAGAAATGTGGATTTGTATAAAGTACAAACTTACAAACATTCGTCTATATATATATATATATGTGATAATCTTTCGGAGCGACTGCTGAATACGCACGGCAAGATGGCGGCCAAGCTAGCACCAATTTCTAACCTAAAGATGTTCACAATACAACGCAAGATATCGTGGTACATGGTATTAAAAAAAAAGCTAGCGCCAATCTGTAACCTAAAGATGTTCACAAGACAACGCAAAAAATCGTGGTATTAAAAAAAAGCTAGCACCAATTTCTAACCTAAAGATGTTCACAATACAACGCAAGAAATCGTGGTGGTACGCTGAAATGAAAAGAAAATCACAAATCCCTAACGTGAAGATACTCACAATACAGCCGGTACATACCTGTTCGGACCCCCGTCTGACTGCAGCATCCGACGTCCGTCTGACAACCTGGGCACAGATGGCATGCTCCGCACACGCTGTTCGTAGGACATCACTATATTCGTTGTATTAACAACCATTGTTATACACCACAACGATGGATTGCAAGAAATTTTAGAGATTTTGATCAGACCACCACGAAACGACGCCATATTTTGGCGCTCTAGCTGCAAATGTGGGGTTGTCTGTTGCATTATGGGACGCTGTAGCTGCAAGTGGGAGGATGCCTGTTGCATTATGGGACGCTATAGCTGCAAGTGGGAGGATGCCAGTAGCATTCTGGGTGTTTCATGAGAAACGGGAGAAACCGTAAGCATGGGCACCAGCGACACACGTGTCGGCGAGTAGAAACTTGGCCGCCATCTTCTCGTGCGTATTCTGCAGTCGGTTCCAAGTTTTACCCTTTTCCAATAAATGAATCCTTATAACTTTCCTTTGAAGATCGATACTGATATTCGCGCTTCCTTGGTAGTCCTTTATTTTCTACTTCCTCAGCTACTGCATATTGCTTTGTGAAACTAGGACGACGTAAAAACCGAAGCAATATGGATCCACGACTAACTACGCCGCAACTAATTCTACTTGTGCTACATGATCTGTGTACTGGTGCGTAGGTCACCATGCGTGCGCGTCCACGGGTCATGCGTGTCAGTCTTGTGTTATTAACTTTGAGGTTGTTGACAGATCCGATCACCACAGTCGAGTGATAGGGACTGAAGATCTGTGGTTAGGAACGCCTCTCACGGCAGACGCAGGGAGCTATCGCAATTCAAAAGGACAACCGTTGTGTATCATAAGATCGAATGTTTTTTTGAACAAAAATTTGCAAATATTTAAGCATGTCTTTAAAAAGGTGAGTTGTGAATTTCATGCCGTGGCTCCTCTATGCCGTAGGAAAGAGCCTCTGTTACCTGTTGAATAGGATGGGTGAACCCAACAAGGGATAGTATGAATGCTTTGGAGAAGACAAAAATCTTCTCATGATTCCATCATCATCTAGCACGTATCTTATTCGCTATATGAGCTGAGCTACCCCAGCTCTTTTGCGTATATAATATGATATATTTGTTAACTGTAATTGGGTTTTCACCCTGTGGCAGTAGTACAACACACATTTACACAATACATGGAACAACACAAATAACAACAGAACAACACATAACTAATTTGGAAGAGTGCGGACCGTGCCCCTTCTTTGCGAATTTTATTCTGGCATTTGCCTTACAACTGAGGAAGAAGCATGGTAAACCCTTATGCAGGGTAAGAAAAACCCCATTCAGAGTACAGTATACATATTACTAAAACACCCACACTTTACAAAACAATATGAAACCACCACAGTACAAATTAAAACAAACACAGTACAAGATGCACCCAAATGAAAGTCACAATATAATCAAATACCCACAGTACAAAGTCACCCTAATGTGCATAGCATCTTTATTCACAAGAACTTCACCATAATTCACTTCACTTCAAAATAAAGTCACTTCATATAAATCACATCAGTTCACCCCACATCCCTACACTTCACTTACATTCAATCCCCACTACATTCTTAACTCTCTTTCTAAATGTGTTTAGTTTACAGGGGAAAGATGCTAGTAAGCTTGCAGGTAATTGGTTCCAACTTTTAATGGTCCTATTTATGAAGGAATATTTACCAACATCTGTTCTTGTTTTCAAGTCCTAATTTTCCGACTATGATTGTTCCTACTCAGCATGGTTTTAGAAGTCTATTTCCTATCGCTTTCCAAGCCCGCCAGCCAGTGAATGCCTTGAAAAGGGCGCATATTCAGGCTATCAATCTTCGCTGTACCAAAGTTTCCCAATCCGACTCATTTATAGTATTTGCAAATTTAGCCGCTCTCTTTTGCACCTGATTTGAAGTGCTTACCTGATCTTTTCTGTATAAATCCCAACACACTGCTCCATACTCAAGTATCGGTCTCACTAGTGCCGTATAAGGTAATATTTTGAATTATTATTTCCCTTTTTGAGTATATGCATTATGAAATGAAGTGCCTTCCATGCTTTTCGTAGGGTGTAATTGACATGATCTGCCCAGTTTAGATTGTTGCGTATAATTATTCCTAAGTATTTAAAGCTACTTGCCTTCGGGATTAAATGTTCCCCAAAATAATACCTTATTTTTTCCTTTACCCTACCTTTCGTGCAGCTTACTGCTTTACTTTTGTCTGGATTTTGCTTCATTTTATTTTCTACCACCCATTCCCCTAACCTGTTTAGGTCTGTCTGTAATTTATCAATGTCACTACTGTCCGTTATTTTCCTGTATATTATACAATCATCTGCGAACAGCCGTATATTAGACTTGGTGTTCCTTCAAATATCATTAACATAAGCTAGGAATAGTAGAGGACCTAATACACTCCCTTGCGGCACTCCTGAGGTTACTCTGACTTCCTCAGATAGCTGCCCGTCGACTCTAACTCTCTGCGAACGTCCTAAGAGAAATTCCTTTACCCATACAACTTCCTCAAAACCACTTCGGTTGCTGCATTTTCGTAAGAAGCCTATCATGTGGAACTAAATCGAATGCCTTTGAAAAATTGCATTTGTCCTAACTCCTTCGTCCATTGAATCCGCGATATCCTGACAAACGGTAACTACTTGACTTTTGCATAAGTACCCTGGTCTAAAAACCATGCTGGCCTTCATATAACCACCCACTAACTCATATAACCACCCACTAACTTATATAACCACCCACTAACTCATATAACCACCCACTAACTTATATAACCACTCACTAACTCATATAACCACCCACTAACTCATATAACCACCCACTAACGCATATAACCACCCACTAACTCATATAACCACCCACTAACTCATATAACCACCCACTAACTCATATAACCACCCACTAACTCATATAACCACCCACTAACTCATATAACCACCCACTAACTCATATATCCACCCACTTTATACTTTACTTTTGCCTTGTATGCCACCCTTCTTATAAATTTGTGGTTTATGTTTGTATTACAGCTTCACTCCTGACCCTGAAAGGTAAATATTGATGTTATTGCAATGTTTTTTAGTCCATGAAAATTATCAGAGTAATTACTTTAAAAGAAGTCAGTGATTAATTTTGAGGTCTTCTGAGTATTGCATAATATCAGAATTATAAAAATTGGTGGCATTTGGAGAAACTTGCCTTCCTGCAGTTTTAGAGATACCCCAAAGATTGCTGTGAATGTGGGCTGATCTAAAAATCTGAAGTCTAATGTAATATAGTTAATTATTATTTTCTTGAAAGTTCTGTTGTTTTGTATTCAGTGAGGAATGCACCCTCTTCCTGACAGACGTACAGTAAAAAATATGCAAATAGGAACTACAAGTGGAGTACTTTGGGTTCTTATTTTAAAGGACTAATTTGAAAATCAGATGACAGGAACGTTTTTCTCTATGTTACTCAGCCTTTTCACAGTATCTTTTTTCTAGAAGAAGAATTATTTAATGTCACAGGTATTTTTGTAGGCGTAATCGTTCCTATAAATTTGGCCACAGACTGCATTTTTAAGAAAAGGGAAAATAATTTTGTAATGTGTTGTCAGACTCTTGGCCAGATCTCACTTATCTTTGGCTTTTACAATCCCTGATTTTCCTTCCTAACCAACTTAATAACCAATTTAATAACAAGCAAATAATAGCAGAATTTGAATGGTCATTGCCAACCTTCCATTTGTCACAATTCTTATCCTTTCTTAAGCCACAAATTTCCTCATATTATCCAGAATTCTATATTTCTGCCTTCCTGGACCCAAATACTCTCATTATTACTTTGTTTTCAGGCACTCTAATGTATGTTCTTCCCTCAAGTTAGGTGAATGCATTTGTGTTTCACGCTGTTATAAAATAACTGACAAAATTGTTAAGTGTTATTCACAAAGTAATGAGTGAAGATTCAAGTGTTGTGGGATGTTATGATTTGTTGATTGGTAAATAAGAGTACCTTATGCAGAAGTCATGTCAGTCTGTTTATAACATAGTAGCATTCCTAAATTGCTGGACAGACCTTTTGTCTTTAACTAGAAGTTGTAAGCCAGTTTCTATTTTGGTTAAAATTTGAAGAAGAAAATAATAGACCCACTGGGATTTTTGTGTGTAACTTTTGTGTGACTCAGAGTTCTTAAATATCAAGGCATAAAGGTTTTCAAATAAAAGCAGTAGAGGAAAGTGAAATACATTTTATGCACAGTGTTGTAGGTTAATTAGAATGAATTTTAGGTTAGTAAAACAAAAGGAGCTTCTAGCTGTATCATCTGAACTTCAAAACAGTTTGATTATGATAAAATTTCTGTTGAGCACAAATTTGTCATTGGTGATGTATGTCTGTGACCTTGTATCACTGCCTAAACCTGGGAGCAAATTTCTTAAGAAATTATCATGTGAAAGTTACTTTAAAATTTTTTGATAAGTTCCAGTTTTCATCAACATTGATCTGTGATGAGGTCCACTTTACATGAAGTTTCAAGTTTTCTGGGTTGTTACACTTTGTCTTTGGATAAGTAGTTAATGATGTTTTGTAGTATTCTAGTGACTACATCTTCAGGTTCAAGGACTCAAAGAAAAGAAGCTGTGCTAGAAGATAATGTATACTGTATAGTTACTGGCATTGATGAAAGTGAAAGGACAGGATGTGTGGTTGGTCAGGTAATGGTGGTGGTGCTGACAGGCACTGGGTGGGGGCTTGGTGTACTGGCTGTGATGGGGGAATAAGTTAAAGGTAGAGTCATTAAAGGTATGCTGAAGGGAAATGAGATAGAAAATGATTATAGAATACAAAGATATTGAAGTAAAGTATGTAACAACTAATGGATTGTAATAAATTAATGAAAAGTGTACAAAGTGTTGTCACCTTGAAAACCAGATTCAGATAACATGAATAAGGTAAAGTGAAGTGGCCAGGGATTCATTGTTACCATTAGGCATTTTCCACAGCAACCTATACCTATACCTGTTTAATACACCCTGTCTTCCCATGTGACCACTCTTTTTTGGACTGCTTCACTCAGAAGATTAACCCTTAAAACCCTGAATTAAATCCCATCTGCTATTTGCTGGCATTATTAGGAGCTCACCATTTTCTCCACATTAGCAGGATAAGGGTTAAATCATTAACCCGTAGGTTACTAATGCTATATATATATGGAGCACCTATTCTTGATGTTTCTAGATCACACACGACGCAGCACAGTCGGTAGGACTCCTCTGGTCGAGTGATCAGCTCGTCGCAGAGACCTCTACCTGACAACACACGACACTCACAACAGACAAATATCCATGCCGCCGGTGGGATTCGAACCCACGATCTCAGCAGGAGAGCGGCA
>Ga0268261_10004395_pt1 | contig 10550 bp, 7 predicted proteins | sample TergutNc150P1_FD_190353 | JGI IMG/M metagenome (GOLD analysis project Ga0268261, IMG submission 190353) | Nasutitermes corniger P1 segment gut microbial community from laboratory colony in Florida, USA - Nc150 P1 (SPAdes) (version 2) | ecosystem: Host-associated > Arthropoda: Insects > Digestive...
GACGGGCATTACGGTCGTACACCAGATGTTGAAAAAGACCGTCTCCTTTGCAGTGAAATAGCCGGATGTCAATACCATTGGGCGCTGCTGGTGTCAAGAATCGCATGTAGCTCGTCTGTGCCAGTTTGCAATTTGGGAAAGGAGAAGAGGTGGCAGCGACATTCTGCAACAGTGGCGTCACTGGTGTATTGTGCACGTGGGGGGTGACGTGTTACGTTATTCAATGCAGCGGAGACTCAGCTTATGTGGCAACAGTCCGCTGGTGTGAGTGTGTGTATGAGTGTGCGCGCGCCTCCGATAAATAATGACCACGATAATTAACAAATACTGACGCAACGAAAATATTTGGACCTAAGACTGACCATTTCAAGGATAAATATAGGGTATTGTGTAACGGGCCTTTGTATCAGTAAATTACTGTCAGTCAAAAGCAGTTTATTATTGCGTCCAGTAACATTTCCCCATGCCGCAACAGCCCTCAGCTGGCCACGGCCTGCTCATTATCGAGGCTTCACGGTCACACTCAGGCGCACAACAGTCCGTAGGACCCCTCTGGAAGAGGGATCGGCCCGACGCACAGACCGCTAACTGACAACACACAACACTCACAGAAGACACAGCTATGCCCCGGTGGGATTCGAACCTACAATTACAGTAAGCGAGCGGCCGTAAACCACGCCGACACTGGTGTCGTTAGCTGGAGTAGTTTGATGGGTGAGATTTGAGTGTCTCGCAGCGGAGTTGCTGAAGATTCAAGTCTTTTGCCACGTTAAGTCACGTCCATTGGTGAAGATTTAAAAGACAACACTACATTAAAACATTAGGATATGAAAATATATCTTCAAAAGCTGATACTATGGAAGATGAAGAATCCAGCATAAGCTTCCTAAACATATTTTTATTCCTTTGGCCACATATATCCTGGGAATAAGATGATAAAATGATTTTCTCTGCACAAGGCACTCACCATTTTTTCTTTCAGGGTAGCAGCCTTTCCAAGAACAATGACCTTGCACATGGCAGGGTGACCAACTTACAAACATACCAAAGACCTACGGGCGGAAACTGGCGCAAAACAACACCCCTCTTTCTTTTTATACATCACTGCACACAGTTCCCATCGCGGTTACAGACGTAAGCTGTGTTGCATTTCTCCAGATCATTCCCAAGTTAGAAAAGCACCGATATGTTAACAGTGGTCGTCACTGGTAACTTAACTATGCCTCGTTATGTAGCTTCCTCCACTCCCCTGTTACGTCGTCTGTCTTAGGCCCAAATATTCTCCTCATCACCCTATTCTCTAATACCCTCAGTCTACGTTCCTCCCTCAATGTGAACGACCAAGTTTCACACCCATACAAAAAAGACAACTTTGGTCGGGCTCGAATATGACTAAATACAGCGCAGAGCCCGAAGGCGAAGCGGGAAACTATATGGATACTTCGAACGGAACGTGAACAACATTTAAAAATGATAACCGCCTTATCTTTCGTCATGTGTACTGAGTCACGAGGTAATGTTAGGGGAGACAAATGTGCAGTGGTGATTATGGTGGAGGGACGAGAGCAGCAACGCCCAAAGCGAGAAAGCTGCGTTAATACCGGCGAGAGATAGTAGCGCTAGTTACGGGAGACGTGTAGAATTAACGTACAAAATCGAAAGGAGAGCTAAGTGTTTCATATGGCCTAGTATTAGATTATATTTGATCAACTACCATGACGCTATTAATCGAAGTACGTTAGAAGACGCACTAATTTATGTTTTACTTGTTAAAGTGCTGTTGGTTCAAGTAAGACGTAGTCGTGAGTTGAATGTTGAAGTCTGGTTGGTTGTTTGTGGTCTGTGAGCTGCAGTATATTTCACGCAGTTGGTGCAAAGAAAATGTTTAGCTCCAGTTCGGTAAGTTGTACCCAAAACATCACAGCGGAGCGTTACTTTTTCTCGTAGTAGAAAGACGCTGGGATTATAGGACACAGTACGCGGTAAGGCCTGTTCTTAATTCAGTTGTACTCGTTAAAACATTTTCGACATGTTCTCGTCTGGGTGGTGGCGTGTTTTTTGTGTTACCCATGGATTGAAACGGCCACAAAGAACAACTGGATCAGACTGGCACATAAAAGCTTCATTTCTGCGGTGGTGATGCTGTAATATCTGGTGACAACGTATGGTGAATAGAAATTCAGAGCTGTATTAGACGGCAGTGGGAAGTTTGGTCTGTAGAGCCAAAGAGATTGTATGGCAACGCTTGATCACTTGATTTGCAGAAAAAAAGTCATAACCTAAAACCAGCTGATTCAGTGTTGGGCATTTTGAAAGGGTGGGGAACTTCTCAAATATTTAGGAGGGGCAGTAAGAAGTAAAGATTGCAAAGTAAAGAAATGGAGAGGAAATTAATTTGGAGTAATGCACACTACATCTTTAGATTATTTTGCTTTGCTGTCTGAAAACGTGACTTTTGAGATACAAAAGTGTTCATGTTTACCCAGTATTTTTTGTAAATGCGGATGTATGAAACTTGGTGTATGACTTTGAGGAAAGACTGTAAACTAAATATGGGAATAGTGCTGTTCAGTGTATTTAGACTGTTGCACCTGAAAGTAATAGGAATGCGAATGAAACTGCATGAAGAATAGCTTCATAATTTGTACCTCTCTCCAGATGTTATTAGAATTATGTGAGGAAGGGACGTGAATTTGTGGGTAATATGGCATAATGTGACATTAGACGTGTATACAGATTTATTAGAAACCCTTAATGGTAATGAACAGTCAACTGCACATTTAGCGGCCCATATGCAGTATATAAAGTTACAGATGTGATGACATACCAAATGCTGTCACGTACGATTAAGTTCGCTCTGTCACACTTTACTACTCAGTTACTGCAGTAACACCAGTACCGTTCTTACTGTAGTTATGTTACGGTTTGGGATGTAGTAATTTATTAAGGGTATTTTGGTTACAGGTTGTGTTATTTACTGTCATCTTAGTCTTGTCATCTTCAGGTGTGCCTGTTTAAGTTAGGGGTTGTGTTTGTCATCGTCAGTTCTGTTTCTTTCTTTAGTTGTTTCACTGTAATATATGATTGTTAGGTTAGGATTTGTGTTGTTCGTGGCCTGAGTTCCTTTGGATTTTGTTTGTGCCAATTCAATAGCAGTTGGTAAGGTTAAGGGTTCTGTTATTTCTGCTAATATTTTTTATCACTCAATTTGTTGTATCGTCGTGGCATTTGAAGGTTACTAGGCCTGTGGGTCCCTCATAATACTGCTGTACACTGTAGAATGTGTGTGAGAAAAGGAGTTGGATGGACTAAGGAAATTAGGTGAGAGGGTGTGATTCAGGCAAGTGATAGGCTGTGGGGAAAATAGTAATGAACTGATGTGTTCTATAAAAGGAAGAGAATTGAATGAGTGGCTGAGCAAGTGTTAGCTTCTCAGGAAGGAATGTTCTCCTTGACATTGATTTTTATTAATTATAATGATTTTGACAATTATAATTTAGGGAATATCCAAAACAGCTACAGTACTATAAGCTGTGATGATAGTGTACACCATTACTTGTCATAACACAGGTCACATTAATGTTATGTTGGTTTTACAGAGTTGCACAGATTCTCTGCAAATAATGCCAAGTTCGTCTAGTGAGACGTTTCCAACATCATCTGATGGTACATGTGATGTCAGTAATGTAAAAGTTGAGGAGGACTTGGATATGCAAGGGGAGGAGGAGGTGAATGTGAAAACAGAGAAAGAAGAGTGCATAGATATAAAACAGGAGGATGGCATATATATTGAAGAGGAAAAGGAAGAGGACATAGATGCAACTGGAGATGACGTAGACGAAAATGAAGAGGTGAGTTCAGAGGATCAGGTGATATATATGTCTGCGTGTCTGATGTAAGACCCATTTCAACAGTATATGGAAATGTCGGTTGTTTTTGGCCTATCAATATGTATGGCCAGGGGTAATAACTGCACTGTTGGGAATGAAAATGATTTATTCGGATTGTTTTTTGGGGGTTGGGGTGTGGGGGGAATTCTAATAAGATAGTAGGTCTGTGAGTAATTGCAGAGAAGAAGGAAATATGTTCTTATCTGCATGTAGGAAAAATTATTATTCACATGGTGTTTCCTACAGGCTGGACGATTTCAAGTGTTTATACAGTATCTGATATGAGATATTGCTAGAATTAAAGAAGGAAGGTGAATGGCTGGGTCATGTACAGTGTTGTGTGACATGAGGCATGTGTACAGGGTTATCAGGAATACTTAATTTTAATGGAGAGTGAACTGCCATTTTAGCGGCTTTTATATATACTGTGCTGCACACGCAGTGACATACCGTGCTGCACACACAGCGACATCCGTTGCTATCACAGATCAGTAAATTCACTCTCTCACTCTTCACTACACAGTCACTACAGTAACACTGTTAACATTTCTACTGTGGTTATGTTAGGGTTTTGTTTGTGCCAGTTTAATACATGCAGCTTAGCTTGTGGGTTGTGTTTGTATTTGTCAAAAAAGTTTTTTGTTTGGTTCAAATTTTAATTTATGTAGTTTAGGTTAGGTTGGAAAAGTTTGTGTTTGGAGCTTTATCGTGTGTTTGTGCAAATTTAAGATCATTATGTTAGGTTAGGTTTTCTGTTATTTCTCAGAGTATCCCTTTTTATGTCTCTCATTTTGGTGTATCAGCATGGCGTTTGAAGTGCACTAAACATATGGGCTGTAATAGTGATGTTTTTCAGTGAATAATGTATGTGAGAACAGAAGATAGGTGGACTGAAGGAGTTAGCTGAGAGGGTGTGAGTCAGGCTGTGGTGAAAACAGTAATAACCCCATATTTTCTGTAAAAGACAAGGAATTGAAAGAGTAGCTGAGCAACTGCTAGCTTCGCAGGAAGGACTTTTCTCTGTGGCATTTATTTTTATTCCTTGTAATGATTTTGACAGTTAAAATGGAATGAATCTTCAGAGCAGTTACACTGTATACCATTACTTGTCATGACAAAGGTCACATTAGTGTTATGTTGGTTTTACAGAGCTGCTCAGATTCTCTGCAAGTCCTGCCAGGTTCGTCTAGTGAGACGTTTCCAACACCATCTGATGTTACATGTGATGTCAGCAATACAGCAGTTCAGCAGGACGTAGTTGTTGTAGAAGAGCGTTTCATAGCTGTAAATGAAGAGGCACCTACAGGCATCAAACAAGAAGAGATTCCTGAAGATATATCCTTTCCTGAAATAAAGGCTGAACCAGAGAAAGTGACTTATGTGTGTGTATGTCTGTTATTAGACATATTTTACCATAACCGGAAATGTCATTTTGTTTTTTTGACGTCAATATTTCTTGCCACATGAAACAGCTGCACTGTTGGGAATGAATATGTTTTGCTGTGGGGGTGAGGTTGGGGATGTGGGTGGTTGGGAGTGTCTGTACTAGATGGGTTGGTCTGCGTGTTACTGCAAAGGAAATGTTAATATAGTCTTATCTGGATGTAGTTACAATTATTTTTCCATGGGATGATTCATAAAGGCAGACAAATTTAAGTGATTATACAATAGAATTTATTTAATCTGGAACTCATGGGACTGGAGAGGTGACAGATTATTAAGTATCCCACTTAGCCGCCAGCATCTCTACCGATCAAATTTCTTAATGGTAATTTTTCCCTTGTGTTTCTTTGTACTGTAGACGGCCAACAATCCAATCTCATATGCTGCAATAATGACACTGGCATGTCGCACTTCCAGTTGTCTCTGGAATTGTGAATGTTATGTGCCTTGTTATGCCAGCAAATGCTTGTTTATGTACTTTGGTTTGTTTGGGAACCATTATAATAGCTCAGTGTGCTCAGTGAAGTCCAGATTACAAAATGTGAAATCACAGTATCAGTATGTATACTGGAAGGTATTGACAGCAGAGCTTCTAGATTTAGGGACTATTTCCTCCAACTGCTGAAGTATCAGAATTTTTGGAGTATCAAATCCATGTTGAAGGAATTGTACTGTGTTTCTGAAGCTCCCTTAGTTGTTTTAAAATTTGAATTGCAATTTGTTAGAGGGGACTTAGATTTCCCAAAGAGAGCAGAGGTTCTCCTTTTGCTAGATAGTGATGCTGCATGTACCAGTTTAAGTGGCCACTGTGCAAGAAATTTCATTATTAATTTTAGTATGATGCTAACAAGCCACAGGTGATAGAGAACAAGATTTGTGAAGGTACTGACTGCCTTAACGCTGCATTAAGCAGTGGTGTGCCGAGCCAACAGGTGATAGTGGTCTAGCAGTGAACCAGTGACATTGCTGTATCTCATACCTTATCCAAGTCCCCATATGTACAGCATGCAAACATTTCTGATCATTGCCACTGACCAGAATCTCCATTGATGTAGCAGATAGCTCTCTGCTTCTTTTACTGTTCCTCAGGTCTCTGAATATTTTGTTAGGCTGTCATATTATTAACATACATCCTTGCCACCAAGATATGAAATTGTAATGAATTGGACCATTGTATATATCATCCACATTCTCAGTTTCATTACTCCAAATTACTTACTTACTTACCTGTGTAATGAATATGGCAGCATTATCAATATTTCGAACATGGGTTTGAGTGGAAATGGGTGTAGGCATGCTCTTACTTGACCTGTGTGTTAAAACATTCTCGCCATGAAAATTACATGTTCAGGGTGCATGCTGGCTGGCTGTTGGATTGCGTTCTGGAAACGGTTTGAATAATATAAAGGGTTGAAATTAGCATGTAGAAAAATTGTAACTGAAAGACACACAACAGCTTCTTTTTTATTGTGATTGTGATTTAATGGAAGAAAACATAAGCATAATGAATAAATATTACGAGCTGTATTGGGTATTTGTCAGGAGTTTGGTCTGTAGAGCACAGACAGCTGAATGCCAGTTCTGTTCACTAGATAACACACTATTGTACAAGATATATATTCCTTCATTATTACAGATAATGCATTTACTCATACCATCAAATACCTGATACCATAGATGAAATACACAGTTTTCTCTCATATTAGAAGACACACCATATCGGCTCACCTTCTCAACAGTTACAATTCCCCGCACCAGTTGTCTACTACAACTAGCCTAACTAACGAAAAGCACTGGCTTTTGTTGAAGGTTTTATTTTTGCTTTTTTTAAGTTATATGACTTAATTGTTTAGTTTTATACAATTTTTTATATTGTAAATGCTTGATTGTGTGTAACAATTGTGTACCTTTTGTGTGTAAGGCTGAGATATCATCTGCTGTACATTTTTAACTGTATGTAAACTGCAGGTATGTGATTTAGTATTTAACTGCTCACATAAACAGCCTGATGTTGGCTACTGTGTAGCTGGTACATGTGGCTGACATTTGTAATTTTTACAGTGAAATTGTGCGTTGACTGTCTACGTTTCTTCCCTTATTGTGTATTCTAGGTTTACAGTGGGGACATCGCACCATACAAAACGTGACCTAGCTGATACGTTGTTTGGAGTTTTGTGAGGGGGGAACTGGAAGTGTATTGGAGTGGGGTTAAGCAATAAAGATTGGAGGGTGAAGAAATTGAGAGGAAATTAATTTGTAGAAATGCACACTGCAGCTTTAGAATGTTTTGTTATCCTTTTTGCTTCCACAAAACTTGCTATTGAAGTATAAACATGTGTCTGTTTACGTAGTATTTTTATAGTTGTATCTGTGACATTTGGTCTGTGACATTGAGGAAAGACTGACAGGGTTTGGGAACAGAGCTGATCAGTTCATAGAATTTTATGGTTGAAAGTAATAGGATATTGGAGAAAACTACATAATTTATAGCTTCGTAAATTGTACCTGCCACTAGATGTTATTACAATAATGGAAGAAAGGAAGGAAGGTGATTGGCTGTCATGTAGAATACATGAGACATAATACAGGGTTATCAAAAATCCGTATTCATAATGAACAATCAACTGCACTTTTAGGGGCCTATGTGTATATACCAAGCTGCAGACGTGAAGACATACCCACTGCTGTCACACATCACTAAATTCACTCTTTCACACTTCACTACACAGTCACTACAGTAACACTGTTAACATTTCTACTGTGGTTATGTTAGTGTTTTGGTTGTGCCAGTTTAAGACAGGCAGCTTAAATTGGGAGTTGTGTTTGTCATCAACAACTGAGATTTTTCTTTGATTGTTGCAATTTGATATATGTAGTTTAGGTTATGGTTGATGATGTTTGTGGTTTGAGTTTTGGTTTGGTGTTTTTGTGCCAATTTAAGAAAAGAAGATTAGGTCAGTCAATGGTTCTGTTGTCAGTGTCTCACTTCTCTTTGTCCATCATTTTGGTGTGTCAGCATAGTGTTTGATGTGCACTAAACATATGTGCTGTAATAGTGATGTTGTTCAGTGAATAATATATGTGAGAACAGAAGATAGGTGGACTGAAGAAGTTAGCTGAGAGGGTGTGAGTCAGGCTGTGGTGAAAAGATTAATGATCCCACATGTTCTGTGAAAGAAAATGAATTGAATGGGTAGCTGACAAACTATTAGCTTCTCAGGAAGGAATGTACTGTGTGACATTGTTTGTTATTCATTGTAATGACTGAACAGTTACAGTGTTCAGAAAGTACAAAGCAGCTACAGACAGCACATCATTCCTCTTCATGACAGGTCACATTAATGTTATGTTGGTTTTACAGAGCTGCACAGATTCTCTGCACATTCTGCCAGGTTCGTCTTGTGAGACGTTTCCAACACCATCTGATGTTACATGTGATGTCAGCAATACAGCAGTTCAGCAGGACGCAGTTGTCATAGAAAAGCATTCCGTAGCTGTAAATGAAAAGGCGCCTACAGGCATCAAACAAGAGGAGATTTCTGAATATATACCTTTTCCTGATATAAAGACTGAACCTAATGAGGTTAGTTATGTTTGTGTGTATGTATGTTATTAGACACATTTTACCAGTGTCTGGAAATGTCAATTTTTTGTGACATCAGTATTTCTGGACAATTCAAACATCTGCACTGTTGGGAATGAAAATGTTTTACTGTGATTGTTTTGGGGGAGGAGGGTGGGGGAGGGAGGGTCTCTACTGGATGGGTTGGTCTGTGTGTATCTCCAGAAAAGACGAAAATATATTCTCATCTCCGCGTAGTTAAAAATCTTTATCCACCAAATGATTCCTAAAGCTCAGACAAATATAAGTGCTTATACAGTAGAATTTCTTCAATTGGCACCCATGTGACTGGAGAGGTGCCAGAGTATTAAGTATTCCATTTATCAAACAGCACCTCAACTGACCTATTTTCCTAGAGGTGATTATTCCTATTTTTTTGTACCATAGGTTATCAACAATGCAGTGTTGTGTGCTGCCATAATATTGGGAGGGGAGTGCGTAATGTGTTCTGTTGCACACTGTAATACACCTTGAGTTCTGTAAACTTTGGGGAATATCTGAGTAGCTGAGCAACCACTGACATTTCAGTTAATACTGTTTGCTGGATGTCTTTAGTTCTATCATTACTAATTTCCTGTTCTGTGATAGCACGCATTGTTTCTATGCAGCATTTGCACTAGTGCCTGGAATTGTTTGGAGTTGTCCTCCATAGTTGCAAGTATTCCATTGGTGTCAAATTGTGCTGTTTGTTTCACATTTCATTTCAGTACACAAATTAGGATGGTACTTATATCTGTGACATTCAGTTGTGCTTCATATATCTCTTACAGTACACTGTCAAATGCAAACAGCTCTTTTTGACCCATGATGGGATGTTCTGAACCCACTAATTAAGCCTAGCATGCCATAAGAGTGGGTAATTTCTAGCTAGGTGGTACCTTATAGCAGAAAGCCATGATACCATGCAAATTAATTTGGAGTTTCTGTGTATGCTGGCAGAATGTCTGCAAAACTTTCACTAACCTGAGCACACGAAGGAATGCTCTCTTACGTAACCATACATTTATATCCTGTGACAAAATTTGAACACCATTTTTCGTGTTTTCTAGAATACCATTCCACTTTCTACTATGTAAAGTCTCCAACACACATATCAAATCTGTATCTCAATATTGTGCAAAGATGAAAATAATAAACAGCAGTGGTAAAGTGGCAGTGGTGGTCCTGGGATTTACAAATCCCAGGCCCCAAATACTCCAGGCGATGTCTAAATTTTATGTGTCCTGGGTTTGGAACTTACAGTATATCAGCGTTCTGACACCTATGTTTTTGTGATTGCTCCTTGATTTCATGAATGTTCATGCACCCCAGCAACAGTACGGCCATTCAGAGCTGTCAGTTGAAACATGCAGAGTTTTGTGGTGTGTGCTTATGCAATGCTTTGCTTCAAATATGCAGCTATTCAAAGCCAATAATTTTTTAGTTAATTCACACATTGAATGCAGAATACTTGTTCTTTGTATTAGGAAATAACCTAATGTGTAACCTTTATGTTTTTGACAGGGTACTCGGAATGAGCAGCTTCATGCACAAACTAGTGAGCATCGATATTCATGTAATGTGTGCAGTAAGGCATTCAATTGTGAGGGTGATCT
>Ga0268261_10004396_pt1 | contig 10549 bp, 7 predicted proteins | sample TergutNc150P1_FD_190353 | JGI IMG/M metagenome (GOLD analysis project Ga0268261, IMG submission 190353) | Nasutitermes corniger P1 segment gut microbial community from laboratory colony in Florida, USA - Nc150 P1 (SPAdes) (version 2) | ecosystem: Host-associated > Arthropoda: Insects > Digestive...
CACACACACACACACACACACACACACACACACACACATATATATCTGCCTCCCCCCTCTCTCTCTCTCTCTCTCTCTCTCTCTCTCTCTCTCTCTCTCTCTCTCTTTTCCAAATCCCTGACAGTTATCTTACAAAAGAGCATTATTGAGAACAGTAAAGAAGATTTAATTATTTTATGACACATTTTGGAAAAGGCGTTCTTGTTTTTAATTTCTAAGACTGTTATTCAGTGACAATATCACATCTGAATTTTGGTGTGGCTTGCTCTACAGTTTTACATAGAATGCAGGTTGTGGTGGCATGGATTTTAAATCACATTGGATTGCAGTTAACAGAAACCCTAAAAACTTCATGTAGCATGCAGATCCTTGTGAAACTGCTCTGTTTCTAAGTCTCTGTACTGTGGTATCTTACTGCAGTGCAAACACCATACAAATTGGCTGAAACATTAATGCTTCTTACTAGTGTTCAGAGGATTCTGTCTTTGATTCTCAACTAGCAAATAAACTGTCCTGACAGAGTGCCGTAATTCTAATCAGTCCGGAATTAAATGCCCATAGTGCTATGTGGAAGACTAGAATTTAAATGGGCACTACCCAAGAAAAGATATATTTGTGTGTAAGTTGGTATTTTGGGCATCACACTGCACATTGTGTATGTATGTATGTATAATGTTCGGCACCACTGTGTTAAGTTTTCCATAAACAAACCAACAAACAACATAGTGACATTAGTATAGACATCACATTAACCCAACCAGAACCCCACATACATAATGTAAAGTTCATGCAGTTATAAGTATGTCAGTGTAACACACAGATTTCATAATACTGGAAGTGTTGAAAATCCATGTGCACTGTCTTTTTGTATTTCATTATGTTTATAGAATAACTTCAGGAAGCATTTAATTGTGGACAATAGTGTTATGTACTTAATCACCTCCAAATGTGAAGTGTATAATTCTACTTGCCATACTAGGAAGCTCCGTGCTTGTATTGTCTTTGTACAAACAATTGTAAATGTGTAATCCATATCAGAATACACACAGTTTCCATGCCTGTTGTATGCACCTGTTAAGTTTAGAGGAAAAATGTTGTCACAAATCAAAACATTTATTACCTAGACAAATTTAATTTGATGGCCTACATTTAGGTAAAGGTAATTTATAGCCAGTAAGAAGATGCAGTTCAGCTCATGCAGTAGTGTGCCGACATGTGTGCACATGGTCATAAGATTGGATCCCAGTGAAGTACTTCATTTTACATGTATGTTGTACTTTATTGTTACTGGTTTTATTTTTTGGAAGAACCAAATTTTTACATATATGTACAGGAAGGTGCAAACATCACGTGACACTAGACGCAGCATGCTAAACGTTGAGTGTGAAGTGACTTTTGTGCCACTGTATTTTGTCTGTGTTAAATCGAAAGATTTATAGTATCACTGTGTCTTTGTTACCTTATATACAGTGTTTTGTACAGGATTTGTAGGTATGTATGTGATTTATCTTCATACCAAATTTAAAAGGGCCAACTTGAGTGGCTATGTATTTACTGCCTTGCAACTGAAAGCTAAATATAGATACCTTGGTGGAGCCTCCATTCTTTTCTTTTAGATCTTATTGCCCCCCCCCCATACCCCCACCACTACCAACACCAAAAAAAACCACTCAACTTTTTCAGTGATCTGTTTCCATTCATCATTTAAGGATTCTGCATTAAATGATGCTTGTGTTGCTCCCATTTCACAAGTTCATCTGCTGTGTTATTAGCAAATGTGGGAAATTAAAAAGTACTAGTATATGATGGCCTCCAGTAGAGTGTTCTGTCCAGTGGTTCCCCATATGAAATATGTGGAAGGACACATGATCAGCCTTGTATGTAGTCATGTTATTCACATCACATAAAGAGTGAAACATGAGAAAGCCCTACTTCTGGCCAAGTTACAGAGATTGGCTTCATCCGGTGTAATGTAACCCTTGAGAGGAAGTCAATGTAGCCTGTTGCTCAGGAGATTTTCTACAGTACCTTCAATACTAAGAAATCCAAAGTCCCCACATATATGAAGCATTGAGGTTTCACTGTATTTCAGAAATAAAATGCCCTTATCACATGAGCAGAAAGGGTTCAAGTAAGGAGGGGTCAGTGTTAAATATTAAATCCACTAGTAACAACACGATAAAAATAATAAAATTCTTCCAGAGCAGCTAATGACTCGGCCAACAGTCGTGCCTCTTCTACTTCTTCATCGACCTCCACATCGTCCTCGGGCTCTACAGCTGGTGGTACTGCTAGCAGCAGCAATAGTCGTAGTTCCCGCCCAGACTTTAACATGGATTTGGAATTTGATTAGCCCTGACCATTGACCTCTCCTCACTCCACCTTACTACACTCTGGTAAGGTACTGTAAATTCATTTATTGTTGGCAGCAAAAGCATTAAGCAGTTGTGCTCAAATCAGTACTGGATTTGTTTACTGTACCAAATTAATGACCACAAAATGTAGGATCGTGTCCACATAACTTATATATGCAATATGTATTTCACTGTATTTAAAAATGCAAATACGTACATCTCGAGAGTCTAATGCCTGCCATTTGAAAATTACATTATGTTCTTTATTTATTCTAACAAAAAGCCTTGTTCCTCCAGTTACATGTTTTGGTACAGCAACATCCTTCAGAATACATATACTGATTAGCAGGGAATATGCATGTGTATCCACTTCACTCATTCTTTGTGGCGACATTTGTAACTAGAACAGTATGTACAATACTTGTGTTGATATGAATACAATATTTGTAATGTGGGAGATTTTTAAAATTATTTTACTGTTATGAAAAGAGGAAGTCGTTTAAATGATGAAACTTGTTCTTGCAATAAATATGGAAAACCTCATGTCCCTTCCTTTTTCGTTTGCCCACACATTTATCTTTTCTTTCCCCATATGTGTTTGACTGTGAAATCCAGGTGCATTATTTTCATTCACTTCTTCAAGAATTCCAGTGTTGCAGTATACAGTATCACTGATTGATAATTGTAGGTAATAGAATATTAGGATGAAAAGTGTGAAGGTGTGAGGTGTTCTTCGGCTGTGTAATAGAGTGGGTAAGTGTGAAAGAAAGACATAAAAGAGTGCTGCATTTCTAGACATTTGGGAGACTGTTTTATATTCTGAAGAAAATAACCTGTGTTATATGTGGAATATTTGGAGAAGTCCTAGGCTGGAGTGTGTGTCTTTTTAACACATTTGTTTGAGGCACAAATGGACACAACTGCATTTAAAAACTAGTGCTTTTTGTAGGAGGTCCCATCAGAACATTCTGAATGTTAGAAGGCAGGTATACATCTTTTGCACCCGACACTGAAGCCCGCTAAGTACAATATAATTTTCATCTAGTTCTGCAGTGTAAGGATAAGTTTGGCATGGATGCAGACTCTGTATTACTGTTTTCTGTGATTGGAGGATGGCCATTCATCTGAGCAATTAAGATTGTAGCTGAAAGCCAAAAATTAAGTATTGTAATTAAAATCTGTTGACTTGTATTACATATGTACCAGGCATTCTGTTTCATGGATCATAATATTGGTGCATGATATTTAATATCTTGGCAGGATATGATTTACAAGCCATTATAAATGATTGACTTTTTTAAGGTATGTACGTTAATCTAAAATTAATTGTCGCAGGCTCTCTTGAAAGAAGTTTGTATGACAGGAAGTGCTTTGTTTGTATGGTAGTTATATATAGAGTACTTTTATTTTATTGATAATGAATGAACATACATTGCATTCTCACACTTTCTGGATAAATCAGTTTTATTGTAAAGAAGGCCATCTGTATACATCCATGTTTATTCAACATTATATTCTCACAAATTTGAGATCCTATGTTGTACATGTAATCATAAATAAACAGTTCATAATTATTGTGTAGCCTTGTAAAATTACTATAGGAGATCACATTTCAGCCAAGGGATCCAAACTGATTCTCTTGATTGAATTGTTAAACATGTATATATTACATTGTAGAACGTGGTTTGATACTGCAGTGGATGAAGGATCAGACTGTATTATTCCAGTGACAAAACAAGTCTGTTTTATTGTTTATAAGCCTAACTAGTATAAGTTGTGGGGGTTTTTTTAAATTTTTTTTTACATCTGTACCGTGCATCTTGATATTACCAAAGTTTTTTATTCACCAACTGATGCACAAGTGATTGTCTTAAAAACAGTATTAAAATTTACTTTAAAATAGCTCCGACATGTTTTGGTGCAGTCACGCCATCTTCAGGGGGGTCATTATCCATGCTTGTTAAAGTTACACTTTGTTAAAATAGTCAATTATGGTTCATCAATGTATGATTAAATCAGTGGTGATGTGGCTGCATACATTGGCAGTGTCTGTAATGAATAACAGTGTATCGGGTACCGTATTAATATAATTGTCAAATTAAATCGTATCGAAATTGGCTGGACTTACCCTTGTTGATGTTTGTTGCACTGTTTGGGAGTAGACTGAATCGGGGAATGCGTAACTGGTTGCGTGATGTGTTGAGCTAACTCGCATAGAGGATGGTCAGTGACATAAATCCTCTATACGAGTTAGCTCAACACATCACGTAACCAGTTACGCATTCCCCGATTCAGTCTACTCCCGAACAGTGCGACAAACACACGTCAACAAGGGTAAGTCCAGCCAATTTCGATACGATTTATTTTGACAATTATATCAATACGGTACCCGATACACTGTTATTCATTACAGACACTACCAATGTATGCAGCCACATCACCACTGATTTAATCATACACTGATGAACCATAATTGACTATTTTAACAAAGTGTAACTTTAGCAAGCATGGATAATGACCTCCCTGAAGATGGTGTGACTGCACTGAAATATGTCGGAGCTATTTTACTGTAAATTTTAATACTGTTTTTTAAGACAATCACTTTTGCATTCGTTGGTGAATAATAAACTTTGGTAGTATAAGTTGTTTTCGTTGTTGCAAAAGGAATGGAGTAGTCAGAAATTCCATAATTTAACATAGTTGTTCCTGTTGCTATTTAATATGAGGGTTGGTCAGAAATATGTTTACAGCGTATATATTTTGGGTTGTTTCTTTTCAGCTCTCATAGGAACAGATCTGATTTAATTGTATTGCTCTCCCACTACAGTTGAGGCATTTATCATATTGTGGGATATGCTACTGTATTTCATCTTAAATTTTTGACGACCAGATGTTGCTTCATTGCTGGCAGCAGATGATAAATGTTTGAAAGTGAAGTCTCCTTATACAATCACAATCATTGTATGTCCTTTAGTTCCAAATTATGTGCCAAGTAAAGTCACTTTCTAGCCAAATGTTGTGCATAATTGTTACCTTATGCTGTGAATCCTGTAAGTAGATTAAACAGAGTGACTAAACTATAAGAGTATAATTTTTCTAACAAATCGTATTGAAAAAGGGGTAGATTTACAGGTTTCTAGGACTGCAAGGTAATACTGTCTTATTTGATTGTTATGGTCTCTGTCTGCCTAGGTAAGTGTGTAAAAGATATATGAGATGCAGGCATCCATAGGACAGATTCTGTTACTCCTAGTGGTATGGTGCTAAGACTGATGGTCGGTGGAGGGGTTGTACAGCTTTATGTGAGCTCTGAATTGTCGGTGGCAGGCCAGTGATCTTCATATTCCTCAATTTTTCCTTAGTTATGAATGTGTGGTCTAAAAGTCTGTACACATCTGACTGGAGATCAAACTCAGGGCCCTGATACAGAGGTTTTAAATATCTGATATTAATGGATCCGTGCATCGTGGATGATTCAGTAGAAATACCAACAAGATGCAGCTTTGTAATAGAATTTATTATTTCAAAGTTTATTGAAGGCTCAGCGTGTTTCAAGCGGCACACCGCTCATCATCAGGAGCTCTAAACTGTGCCTGCAGCCTCTGGTGTATATACCCATGTGGTGACTGGCCATTGCCAAGGCTGAGTGGGAAATGGATCCATGATCCATTTCCCACTCAGCCTGGGCAACGGCTGGTCACCACAAGGGTATATAAACCAGAGGCTGCAGACACAGTTTAGAGATCCTGATGATGAGCGGTGTGCCGCTCGAAACACGTTGAGCCTTCAATAAACTTTGGAATAATAAATTCTATTACAAAGCTGCATCTTGTTGGTATTTCTACTGAATCAGGTTTTAAATACTGTATCACCAGCTACTAGATTTTCCACCAAATTTTCTTCTTTCAAATGGCCCCGTACTCAAGTTTTCTTTTCTGAGAAAAGCAAGACATTTATAATTCAAATATTCATGTACATTTAATATACTGTAGTTGTCATACTACAGTGTGGGATTTCCCATGTTGTCCTGTTCTGTAATTAAAGTTCAGAACAGTGAATTCCATTAAAATAAACTGAACACAATTTAATTTATTTTGTGAATTAGGAACCTTCTAAAAGAAAGGCAATAATGATCTGCTGCCCAGGTGTACAAATTTAAAATTGTTACTGTTTTGGTTTGCTATGCATAGAACACTGAAGGATTTTTTTTTTATTTCAGTAGACTGTGAAAACTGAGAGTTATTAATATGATGAGGACTGGGAGCAAAGCAGACTCAATATTCGGTTCTGGACAGAAATTACTACTGTACTGAATGAATTCTTTCCTAATTACTTAAAATGGGAGATGGACTGAGGATGATAAATAATCTATAACCTTGGCATATTCTGTATCCATATTACCATCTTACCCCATACTTCAGAGTAACAAAGCAAGGGATCTCTGAGTTGCACATCTCATACATATTCTGTACCATCTTAACTGCCTACTAAAATTAATGTGAACATAACTACATACCCCTGAGGCAACAGTTTCTCTCTTTCTCTGCTTTCATTTTACATATATATATGGGACCTGTGTCATAACATTAATGCAGTCCCACGTACAGAGTAGCAGATAAATCCAGCCACTCACATTATGAATGCAATGACTACTCTGAAGAAGGGAGGTCAGAAGTTAACTTGGAGATAATTTTTAAGTGCAAATGTAATAATAATCTCTTCCTCCAAATATTTTAAACACAGTCATGTTTTTTCTAGCAGTACCTTACCTGATTTGTCCATAGCGGTACATTGAAGCTGTAGTATCAAAATCTTCAGTTGGTTCCTAATTATATACTAAAATCTAAATCTTCAAAGTCATCACCTCCTGTACTAAACACCTGTGTGCTGTTTTGTGGTAATTTTGACAGACTTCCATCTAAGGATGTCAAGCCATTACTATTACTGAAACTGCTACCTGAAGACTGAAGGGAACTGGACAATTTTTTCCCATAATTTACTAGGTCATTAAGTGCATCACACTGTATTTTAACTCTATGAGTGCTGGTGTCTTTTTTGGACTCTAGAATTGCACGCACTGAAACACTTTTCTGATCTGCATTGTTTTGAGACACACTGTCAATGTATGAACTCGTCCTTTTGAATTGTTGTAACTTCTGAAGTGTGCTTGGTGACACCTTGGAAGATGGAGGGGTCTGCATGTTACATGGTGCTTTATCCAGGACATCCGTAATTGGGGTGCATGCTTGTATATCTTCTGCAGTGCCTGCATACTTCTGGGTGTGTTCTTTTGTGAATAATAACTTCTGTCTCCAAGAATCTAGCTGCTCAAGTTTTTCATCAGCTAGGGCTCCATCTGATGTTTTCATTGATAGTGGGTCATGTTCAGTGCTAGGAATTTTCACACCATGTATTTCTTGTTTCATAATTTCTTTCATTCTGCTTTCCTTTTCCAAGTCATCTGCTCCCGTATCATTTTCCACTGCAGCTGCTTCATTGCAGCCTGAAGTTATCCAAGATTTTCTCTTCCTTTTTTTATTCTTCACAACAGACTTTCTTTTTGTAACGTCTCGGTGGTGTTCAACAACTTCACATGTATTTCTGTCTCTAATTTTCCGAATGTTATTCAAAGCACTGTTCAATTTTTCTGGGAGGGCTGAAGGTTTGCATGCAGTATCAGTAACTGTATACGATTCCAAAGCCTCAATTCCTGACCCAGAATTGCGTGAAGTGTTTGCAGTTTCTTCATTTGTTTCAAACTGAGACTGTTGTGTGATACTAATTAATTTCTTCTCAGCTTCATCTTCAGTCTTGTGCCTGATACAGTAGTGTTCAGAGCTCACACATCGACTATCTGATACAGGTTTAGGCGTGTACTTTTTGTCCTTTCCATTGTGTTCTGATCTTAGTGTTTGTAGCCATGCTTTCTCCTTGATCAGTATTTCAGTAAGTTGTAATTTTTGCAACACTAACTCCACTGAAATAAAGAAACAATTTTTTCATTGTTATTGAACTGAACTCACAATTATATTCCGTTGATCAAGTGTGCATCTTACAGGCCACAGTTAACTATTATAGTTACAAATTTGATTTTAGACATTTGCAGATAATTACTTACGTAAGTTCTCATGTTTTCATACACTTGAGTGGTTTAGATTGTGATTTTGTGGGTTGTCAGGGGAACATGCTACCTTCATCTTTAAGCAGGGCATAACCTTGTGATAGAAGCAGTATGTTTCTCCAAAATATTTGTGTACACTTCCAAGACCACAGCCTGAGTACAGAACTTGTTTTCCTTGTATTACTTTCAAATGGTAAAACATCTCCTACAGTAAAGTGTATCAATTAACCAGAATGAGAAGAAAGAGTCATAAGTTCTTAGAACAGCAGACTGCAAGCAGCAGTCACTTGCCAACCACAGGGGTTCCTAAAAAACGTATTGTGAAGACCAAGGCCATAGGGAAAAATGGGCTTAGGGGAACTGGAGCCTCTATTAACCCTTATCCTGCTAACATGGAGAACAGGGTGAGCTCCTACTAATGCCAGCAAATGGCAGATGGGATTTAACTTGACGTTTGAAGGGTTAATTATCCATCCAAAGCCATGTTGCTGGTTCCTTCACTTAGCGAAAAAATACATGTAGTAATATATTTAAAAGTAATGTATGTTCAAGTAACATATCAATGACAACACTTAAAATTTCAGTTTATTATTTACTTGCAACATCAGATTATGTAGACTTGGAATTCCATGGTAATGGCCATGGCATGATGATTATGATGGCAATGGTGACAGTAATGACAACACTTGTACTCACCCCCCTGTGCACCTCTTACTGTTACATAATGTACAAAATTAAAGTCTGTGGATACACAAGACCGAATATTGCCACTGGTAGAACAGGATACAAATGGAAAACTGCAGCTACTTTAAGTGCATATTTGGCATGGGATTGATGTATTCTCTTCAGAAGCATGCTCTGTATGTAATGACAGAAGGTCAGTATTATTTTAAGTGCCCATCCCACAGATTACAAGCATCAGTATTATGGTAATAACAATCCCTTTGGTGGTCCAGCTCACCTTGTACTCCGTATTCTTCCATTGGATTGTATGGAAACGAAGTGTGAAGAGCATCGATTCCACCAATAAGTGCAGATCCTTGCATTGAAGATTCAACCAGTGATACAGCCACAATGGCATCCTGGACGGTCACCTTCTCACGGAACATAAGTCGAGCATGGGCTTGAGATAGTCTGTGAACAGTGGTAATATCATTCAAACCTATAAGATTCTGGTGATGGTATGTTATACTTAGTACTCCCCTGCATCTGGACTTTGTACATTGTATAGTGCTTCAAAAATACAGAAAAGTAATACAGTGTTTCAGAGAGTTCATGTTTGCATATTTCGATAAAAAGATAAGGATGTACCTACTCAGCTGGGCCTCTTAGTTTGGACTGCCTGTGGTGAATTCATACTAGTTTTTAACCAGTATGGTTGCAGTGGTAAGAAATGTCTCCTTTAAATTTATGAATGGTTCTATTATCTTTTTGAGATTGTGGCCTTCTGGGATGTCATGTGAGACACCAACATATCAGAGGAGATGGAAATAGCAGATTCCTCCGAAGTGCTGGAACCTGCATATGAATTGGCATGGCATCACATCCCAGAAGTCTGTAACATTGAAAAGGTCACTTTCCATACACTGTTCCCAAAACTGCTAGATTATAATTGTTCCTAAAATGTGGTTGGCCCTTGTACATCCAGCTGTGCCTTGTGTCTTGAGAACTTTTTCAGTTGCCACTTAGATTGTGCATGTATTTTACCATGTCATCACTGGATGGCAGCCTTGTTCTGTTTTGTGCTGTCTCCATTTGAACAAATAGTGCATTTCATTTACATACACCAAATATGTAAAATCAAGATGTTTTCCATAAACAATCAGCAAGGGCTGGGTGTCATTTCAAGAGGTACTCAAGCAATTAACCCTTTAAAGCCCGTATTAAATCCCATCTGCTATTTGCTAGCATTATTAGGAGCTCACCATTTTCTCCACGTTAGCAGGATAAGGGTTAAATTATTAACCTTTAGGCTACTAATGTCATATGTATATGGAGCACCCATTCTTGATGTTTCTAGATCACACACGACGACGCAGCACAGTCGGTAGGACTCCTCTGGACGAGTGATCAG
>Ga0268261_10004397_pt1 | contig 10548 bp, 6 predicted proteins | sample TergutNc150P1_FD_190353 | JGI IMG/M metagenome (GOLD analysis project Ga0268261, IMG submission 190353) | Nasutitermes corniger P1 segment gut microbial community from laboratory colony in Florida, USA - Nc150 P1 (SPAdes) (version 2) | ecosystem: Host-associated > Arthropoda: Insects > Digestive...
GATCACTCGTCCAGAGGAGTCCTACCGACTGTGCTGCGTCGTTGTGTGTGATCTAGAAACATCAAGAATGGGTGCTCCATATATATATGACATTAGTCGCCTAAAGGTTAATAATTTAACCCTTATCCTACTAACGTGGAGAAAATGGTGAGCTCCTAATAATGCCAGCAAATAGCAGATGGGATTTAATTCGGGTTTTAAAGGGTTAACTACTGAGTCTAGCCAAGTGAAGGCCCCACTGAAGACAAAGGCTAATCAGAAGCTGGGATATAAGCCCCTACATGATGACATGGCCTTTGCTTCATTGCTTCTTTTATGACACTTTGTTAACTGCGTAAGTCATACAGCATCATATGGCAGGGTGACTGTGAAGAAATAATGGGAATTAATTTAACCCTTTCCTCCCCAAATTCTGAAATCTTAGAATGGTAGATTTAATCCTATTATTTTACAATAGGGGGAAATATTTTACACAGTTTCACAACAAAAGGTTTTTAAATTTTCCTATATATATAAATTAAAATTTTAGGTATTACCGTATATTCTCGAATCTAATCCGCACCCTTTTTACAGTTTTAGAGAGCTAAAAAATCAGATGTGGATTACAATCACGTGCGGATTAGATTCGCGGTCGAGAGCTGGATTTTGGAAAAATGATGGAGCCGCTGTACGTGCCGTAAGAACAATACAATACAATAATTTATTACTTTATTTATTACTTATTATAATTTATTATTTATCAGATTCGCCATCATCACTCATAACTGAATCGTTACCCGTGTTCAGACGAGATTGCGCACACTTGTTGAGAAAGACCCGCTTCACGGTACCGGTATGAACCATCGGCCCCGGGCGTAGCGTCGGATTTTAACGCATCAGTAACATCCGATATTGTTCAATCAGTCGCCCTGTAGGCAAGGGGCGGTTGAAGGAAAGGTGCGGATTAGAATCGCAAACTAACTTTTTTCGGTTTACGAAATCGCCAGAAACTGAGTGCGGATTAGATTTGGGTGCGGATTAGATTCGAGAATATACGGTATTTATACTTTGGTTTTGCACAATCACAATTCTGCCTTTCTAGGTTATATTCAGTTTTCTGTTTTTGCTGCTGAAACTACACTGCACAGCGACTAGTTTTTTGAGTGTTTTTGTCACAGCCCTCTTAGTGATACAGAATGGCAACACTAAATATATTCAACTGTAGTGACATCAGTCATCTAAGAAGTGGCAAGAAGTGCTTGAAAACTTCATGTGTACTTCCAGATGCTCCAAATGTGAGTAGATAACCTAGAAACAGGCACTGTTGGGAAGTCCTGCCTGGAAAACATTAACACATAATCCTGACATTTGCTTGAAGGGACTGAAGAATATCACATATCCAACATTCACACTTCACTCCACACACATATACATAAGAAAGATGCCAACTGTCACACTGTTCGTTAAAAACATTTTTTGTCATAAGCCAATAAGATATTCATTTTCGTTGCAAACAGTGTGACTGTTTTGGACATGAATTATGTACAAAAGTTCAAATTTGACATTTGTAGGACTGTGCATTGTACTATATTTCTATAGTAAAACCAACCAGATGCACAATATCTCAAATTTATTTTATTTTGGAACAACGCTCTGCATGTTTCGGACGGTCTCTCCATCCATCATCAGGAGTCTAAGACTGTACATACATAATCGGGAATATGTCATACAGGTTCTGTGGCTGTTTGCTAGCAAGCAGCCACAGAAACTGTATGACATATTCCCGATTATGTATGTACAGTCTTAGACTCCTGATGATTGAAGGAGAGACCGTCTGAAACATGCACAGCGTTGTTCCAAAATAAAATAAATTTGAGATATTGTGCATCTGGTTGGTTTCACTATAGAAATATAAAAGTTCAATACTGCATCAGATACGGCTGCCGCAGTCAGTCAGTCACATAAGTATTATGATTTACCTCCGTCATCTCATGCATCAACAGAACTGGTAGAGTCAGTGTTGTTATGTCGTTAGAACATGCCATCTTCAGAATGTTCCGTAGTCCCAAGATCACAGGGTGTCTGGAGTTGATTTCGTCTGAAAACAGAAATGAGATACTGCATGGGTTTGACCTGGTGATCTGCAGTTTTGTTCATGCTGATCACATAATTGTGGTCAATGTCATAAATTTCACAACAGTTGAAAAGTTGGTATTCCACAACTAGACGATGGATAAAGTCCAGAAGCTCCACAATTCCAAAATACAGTGCTATTGTTTTGAAGATTCTTACCATGTTTATAACCTTGAAGATGAAGAGACTATGATCTCTGAAAAGTATGCAATTAAGCCTATACCTCTTTGCACAGTGTGATCATCCAGAACACAAGACCCAAATCGTAAAGCTTAAATCTTTGTGTTGTAGCTAGGATCATAACATGCAACATAAAAGCTCAATATTCTTACACAAAATGTTTACAAATTTATAAGATATGTTTCTGTACAATCAAGGATGAATGCTACACTGAGATGGACTAGGATAAGATCTGTTTTGTGGGCAAAGACACAGCTTACTTGATCTCAATGAATCATCCACCACCATATGGAATATAACGTGAACCTCAGCCAAGTTGGAATGTCTTGTAATATACACATCTCCTGTCTGCAGGTTCTTTGTAGAGCCAGACCGCCTGGACTGTATAAACACAAAGGACAAATCTTAAGTATATGGCAATGACTCCTGTTTATCACTACATAGGCCACTTGAGGTGTCATTATGTGGATGTGTGTGTGTGTGGCCCTAATTCTGAACTGACGTACAGATTCGTGATACTTGCCGAAAATGTCATGCCAGTAGGCATATCATACCTCATAACTTTCTGTCATCAATAATATTACCATAAGAGCTGCAAAAACTTTGGAGGTGGCAGCAATGTTAGAGTTAGACTGAAATTTTATGTGGTAATAGACTGTTCAAAGAAATATGACATTCAGAGGACCGTGCATTGTGATATATTCTTATAATAAAAGCCAACGAGATGCACTATTTCTCAAATTTATTTTTGATAAAGAACTCCACATGTTTTGGACAGATCTACTGTCCATCATCAGGAGTCTCAACACTGTATACACAGCAATAGGTATTTGTCATGCTAGTTATGTTGACTGTCTGCTAGCAAGGTCAGGATCCGTCCTGACCTCGCTAGCAGACAGTCAACATAACTAGCATGACAAATACCTATTGCTGTGTATACAGTGTTGAGACTCCTGATGATGGACAGTAGATCTCTCCGAAACATGTGGAATTCTTTATCAAAAATAAATTTGAGAAATAATGCATCTCGGTGGCTTTTTTCAAAAGAATATGTTTAAAGAAAGTGTGACTCCAGTGATAGCTTGTGAACAACACAAAGTAGATATATACTATATATATACTTATTTGCATTTCTATGATGTCGACTTATCACTTGGGTCTGCATGAATTAACCCTTTGACGCCGGAATTAAATCCCTCCAAGCAGCCCTGTCCGCCGGGATTTTTTACTGGGGATTTTAAATTTTAATGCTTACTCTTAGAAAAGAAATCATATCTCATAGACTTTTCCTTCAAATTTAATGAAATAAAATTTTGCACTCTGCTTACAAATTGGTTAATCCAAGAAAAAATGTTCACATATTTTTATAATAAATTTAGGCCTGTGAATCGCATGTATTTTATAAAAGTTATGTAAATAGTTCATTACATAATTCTGGCTGTTGCATAAGGTCTGTGGCACCTTGGATCACTGTTTTGTCACAACACACAGTATTCACAAAGAGGGTGATATATTACAAATTTACTTTTGTGCGATATTTCGTGAAACAAGGCACCACGCACAGACCCACATCATATCTGGCGCACTGTCTGCCCTTTCTTTGGCCGCGAGAAGAACACAAACGGCAGAGCAGATGAGTTGGTGATTTTGCTGGCCAGTGTTTGCTGTGGCGACTTCTGCTGAGGCTTGCTGCCGCTGCTATTCTTGTTCCTCTCATTCTTCCTCCTAAAAATAGTTGTCCATGTCACTAGCCTCCGCACCTGATTCCCGGAGTTGGTGTCAGCAATGAGAATTTCACTGTCGGCTTCCTCCTGAAGTTTTATTTATTTTTTTCTGGCCATTCCTCGATACCCACAATCGTCTGCCTTGTTTAGACTACTAGGTATGACTCGGCACAGTTGCAGAAATGTAATACCAGTCAGATATGAACGTCTTCTACAGTGACAGCAAAACAGATCTAAAGCTAGGACGTGACTCCTCTATAAAATTCCACCTATTCGAGGGTGCCCAAGATGTTGTTACTAGATTGACGGCTGTATGTTGCATGTTACTACCCCACAACCCCTACAGATTACCCCAGCACTACAAGAGGCATGTCTGTGGGTCATACTGTAGCTGTAAACATCGATTTGTGTGGATATCTCTGATTTTTTAGCGTAGGTTTTGTCTGAATTATATGGGTAGAGTATGCCACTGACAACCTTTCTGGCCATCAACTAGAGTTCGCCTCATAGGCCAGTGTTGATATTTCAACTCACAGTGAACCCCAGAGCAACTGATAAACCTCTAAAGGTGCGAACGTCTTCCACAGTGACAGCAAAACAGATCGAAAGCTACTATGTAACTGCTTATGAAATTCCCGGTATTCGAGGGTGCCCTTAGTAGATTGCCGGCTGTGTGTTGCATTTTACTACCCCACAACCCCTAAAGATTATCCCAACATTACAAGAGGCAGGTTTGTGGGCCCTTGTGTAGCCGTAAACGTCGATATTTATGGATATCTCCGATTTTTTAGCATTACTTTTGTCTGAATTATATGGGTACAGTACATAAATACCAATACAGTACAGTAAATAAATACCAATACGCCACTGACAACCTTTCTGGTCAAGAAAGCGTTTTCACTTCATAGGCCAGTGTTGATATTTCAACCCACAGTGCACCTCAGAGCAAGCGATAGTCAGAGCACGCAGTGACACAACCGTTTAGTCAGGTGGGAAAAATGCACAATTACTAAGTGTCTACTTATATAACGCTGTTTGTGAATGAGGTTTATGAGGTGGAGGGGGTACATTCTGGTTCCTGAATGAAAGCCTGACCTTCACGGGTCCTGAAGCATAGCAAGCCAAAGCAGTTAACCGACTGGAGTGAACAAAATTCCTCCAAACTTCCACACACTGTTTGCGACGTCTTTATAAGTCGTTTGGCGTTTTAAAGGGCTCACTGCGCGACGTCTTTAGAAGTCGTTCGGCGTGAAAGGGTTAATGTTTGTTTTTGGCGTGTCCATGTTTTTCGTCAGGCGAAAGCACAAAAATTGCTGTCATTCAAATGTACCATCCAAGGCTGTGTGCCATGAAACACATTTCTAGACGTTATACTATGATTATATTTCTTGAATTGCATTCTGGAACCATAATTTTATGCCTGTAATAAGAGAGGAAAGTGGTAACATTCGGTACCATGTAAGCTTGAGATTCTTGCATCGGTGTTGTTGCCGAAAGTTCAAATTATTTAGGACGTGATGCTGTGTCGCTAGGTGAATGGTAACTGACGTTTTCCTTTGCCTTTATCTTCAAACATCCCTTTTCAATATTGTCAAGACTAGATGACCTGTGGTCAAGTCCATACTAAATGATCTGTGGTCAAGACTGTCATGGTCACGGATTATCTATTCATGGTGGACGCAGGAGTTAGCCATACACTTTTATTACCTTTGGCGTACGCCCGCTAATCGTACGGGTTACGGTCAGAGGTGGGATACAGTGAACAATAGATGATCTGTGGTGAACAAGAAGGCGGTGATATGTGGAGGAATCACAGTGTTGTAGTCTCATCCTTACCGAAATTTGTAATTTTGCAGCCACATAAATTACCTAATTGGCCATGGTCCAAACTAATTAACCAGCCAACTGAATGGAGCATAGTCTGTCTCGTAAAGTTGGAAATGTCTCACCTAATCAAGAAGTAGCCCGTATCTTACGGAACCCGAAGGTTCATTACCGGTTTAGAATGTCTGACTACTTGTCCTGATCGTGAATGAAATGAGTCAGTTCACGTGTTCCCGACCAATTTCTGTAATACCCATTTTAATATTATCCACCCCACCCATCTGTACCTAGGTCTTTTAGGTTTTTCTTTCCTTCCGATTTTCGCACCAAATCGACGGATCTATGAAATGGCAATTCGCGCATTTAGTTGTGCAGATGGGTGGTGCGTTGTGACGTGCTAGTGCGAGACCGCTAAAACTCTAAAAACAGGGAACTGAATGCTGTATTGGAAACCATTAAGGTAAAGAAGCATTTTCAATATGTGTTCTGAATGTTTGCATTTTGTCCGGAATAAAAGCAGATGTTTGTTGCTGTACTATTATAATGTATTTGATGATCCTGCAGTTTGTGTGCCATGTTGACTCGTAACGCTACCGTGTCCTGTTGTGACTTTAGACAGACGTATGTTATTATGTGAAGAAGTAGTGGCATTATGCTGTTCTGCGGACTGTAATATGATGAATAGTTTAATTGTTAACGTACCTTATGTGGGAAACGCATTAACCTCTAACGACGTGCCCCGATAGTCGTTAAATAGTTCATGTCGAACGGCTTTTAGCACAAATCAGTGTAGCGAGCTCGAAGCAAAGCCGAATCCCAGAACTTTATTCAAGGAGACAGAATTGCACAGAATTCGAGAGGTATTACGGTACAAAGAATAAGGAAAGTGACGAGGTGTAAGGTTATGTTGCCCTGAATCGTGCTCTGAATTTGGCTTACGTGTGCCGTAAAGTTTGAGGCGGCAGGTGCAGTAAACACAAATTTGCAACGATGAGGCCTGTAATTTTTATTTATTTTCTAACGAGCGTGAAATAATAGGAGACGTGCAGTAGTTATTTACACATTCTGCACTCAGTAGTGGCAAAAGTGTATTCGTGTGGCCAAAGTGAATTACGTTTTAAAAGTCACTCTTTTTTGTTGTATTGCGATATTATGCTTTGTATTAAGTTGCGGGAAATTCTGTACCATGTGAAGTTGCCTGTTCTCGTTCTCTATCATGATTTATTTTATGCCGCGTATCCCCACATTTGATTGACAGGAAAATAGGCGAGGAAACAAATGTTAGATTCTTGTGTTTTACCAGTTTATATTAATCATGTGTGATGAATGAATTAGTAGACATGCCGGACAATGGACCATTGAAATACATCCCAGCATAATCAGTAAACAACATATTAACATTGGAATAAATATGTTTAATGGGAAAATTGTAGTCACTCTCAACATTTTAATTTAAATTTCCCAGATTGCTTACAGAATTGTTTAGAAATCTGAAATGATACTTTTGATTTAGGTTTTGTTTGAAACACTTTTTGCTGTGACTGATTAGCAGTGGTGACCTAGTCATGTTATCCTGTACACTGAATTTTTCACAAACGTAGCCTTCATTTAGGGGTTGAATGCATTTCTTACACATATCATCATCATTGTCATCAGCTTTATGGTTTAGGCCTGATTGCACTCTTTTCTCCTTTTAGAATTAGTTGTTCCATCTCTGTTTAAGACTTGTGATTGTCCTGTGTTCACATGGTTGATATTTCTTTGATATTTATGGTGGCCATGTACCTTTGCATTCCCAATGTATGATTTTCCACTCATTTAATTCTTGTGTGATGGTGTCACAAATGCTCTTTATTCCTATTTAGTATTTGATTAGGTACTGATATTTTTCCTCATATTTGCTGTGCTACTGTTGCTGATCTTAATAACAATGAAGTGGAATGCAGAGCTTCTTTCTTTTTTTTTCTGTTGATTAATTCCTCATTACTAGAACTAGTAAAAAAAGAACTTGAATGCAAAAAAAGAAATGGAAATCAGTTTAGTATGAATTTCTTCTGTAACACAGCTCTTAGTATTTAACGGTTTTGTATTAGACTCCAGAATTTGGAAATTGGCTTATGCCCATAATGGAAGATTAATCTCATGTGTAGCATTACAATATTGATCCTCTTGATGTAGTCATAGTGGGAACTTATGATGTAGGGTTCTGATCACATTTATGATATAGGGTTCTGATCACATAGAAGTAAAGATAAATGTGTCTGTGCATATTATGAAGGGATGTGTAGTGGAGGTATAACTCCATGCTTTCTTACCTTTAGCACCAGTTGGAGGTGAGTACTCAGCTTTGCACCCTGGCCACTTGAGCCCTGGGGAAAGAGCCTCCACTCTTTATTGATTATGGGGGCTGGGTGGACCTCAGATCTTGTCTGGAGGAGGTTTTGGAGAAGAGAAAATGTCTTGCAGCCTGCAGGAATCATACTGTGGTTCCTCAGGCAAGCAGCCCATAGCCTCGTGACTAACAAAAATGGATGACTGTTATAAAAAACTGTAAACCAGAAATATAAGTAATTTTATTTTTTAAATATGACCAAAGGATGAACAAACTAGGAAATTTTGAGAATTGTGTTGTCCAGAATAACACAGAAATTGTGTTTGGCAGGTAGTTGTAGTTCCTGTTGCATAGAATGAAAGGGTGGTATTTTTTTGGAATAGCTATATGATATGTGAAAATTGATTTTCTGTTTTATGTACTCATTAGGCCATGTGTATGTTGTTTTACAAGTTTTATACATTTCGTGGCAGCTTAGGACATGGTGGTTTAAATTCGTTGCTAGTGTATGGAGAACTGAACCCATTACTTTTCCATTAATTTGCTAATGGCTAGTAAATGGGCGTGTTTATAGAGTCTTAGGCTAGTTATTTATTCTTCCGATGGTTGAAACAGTGACCTGTTACAGTGGTAGTTACAATTTTTTGCTGAGTAAATGACGTGCATAAAAAGAAAGGGAATAAAAGACATAACACACATAAAAATTTATAATTTTGCCTTTGAAAATGTGGAAAATTTTAATTACCTGGATTCCATTTTGAATGCAGATAATAAAATTAATATAGAAATTGCTGAAAGAATAGCAAAAGACAGCAAAGCATGCTATGCCAGTTCGAAACTAATAAAATCGAAACTCTTAAAGAAAACACTAAAATTGAAATATATAAAATGATGATAAGACCAATCGTTACATACTGATCAGAGACTTGGACTTTAACAGGAAAAGATGAAAACAACCTACGCATTTTTGAAAGGCAAATATTAAGGAAGATATTTGGCCCTGTTAATATTGACAGTATATGGAGAATATGAAATAACATGGAGATTGATAAATTAATAGAAGGTGCAGATATAGTGAGATTCATTAAGGCTCAAAGAATCAAATGGCCTTGGCATATCCAAAGAATGGACCAAGGAAGACCAACTAGGAAGCTATTAGACTGGAAACCTATGGGAACCAGACCAGTAAGAAGACCAAGACAATGATGGCAAGAAGATGTCATGGAAGATCTAAAGAAAGCTGAAAGTTAAAAACTGGAAGGAGACAGCTAAGGATAGAAGAACTTGGAGAGACTTGGCTTAGAAGGCGAAAACCCACAAAGGGTTGTAGTGCCAAATGATGATGATGAGCATCACTTACATACTAATAATTCATGTGTATTCCCATGAAGTTGGTCTGCTGTTAGATACAGTTCTGTTGTGACTTTCTTATTCATCTGGATGGATGCATTATTCTTTACATTTACCCAGAATTTAATACTAAATTTTTCATGTTGATGTATGTTTTACCACAAATTTTACTGACTTGTTTGAGTACCATAATCTGAATTGTGTGAATTGTCTAGTTGCATTGTTCCTGTAAATTGTTGTAGCAGGGATGATGTCACTACATTCTCTTGTGGTATAGTTTTGCAGTTAGTCTACAAATTAATCATTTTTTTTTTAATTTAAATTTCATGACCTAAATTTTTTACATGTTCTGTATCCTTCTGTTGTAAAGGTTCTGTTGAATGTAAATAAATTCTATTTTGTTTTACTGTAAGTTATTCAGTTGGTTTAAACATAAGCATGCTTTATTTCTGTTTATGAAGGATGTGTGAAAGGAAAATGAGGGCCATCTTTACCAGTTATTCCCTTCTTCATAGCATGGTCTTTCCATGTGATTACACCATGTTTTGAATGATATCTGTGGTTATTTTATCAAAATTAGAAACAAATTTGGATTTGTTGATGGGCTAGGTTAGGTTCTATTATAATTTAATTACTTTAATTTACATTATGTTTGTGCTGATGTCTGGTATGCCTAAATACAGCATTACTCTAATGACTAGTTTTGTGGTAGATGACTTGCAACTAGTAGCTCATGTGTGTAGTAGTTACAGTACTTCAAAGTTATTGTGCAGACCAAAATAGACACCAAAGAATAAGTTGGTGCATCAGTAAAAAGATTGTTACATCAAGTTGAGCATTTACAATGAATGCTTTATCCCTTTTCAGAATGTACCACATCTGTATGTTTAACCCTTAGGTTACTAATGTCATATATATATATGGAGCACCCGTTCTTGATGTTTCTAGATCACACACAACGACGCAGCACAGTCGGTAGGACTCCTCTGGACGAGTGATCAGCTCGTCGCAGAGACCTCTACCTGA
>Ga0268261_10004398_pt1 | contig 10548 bp, 12 predicted proteins | sample TergutNc150P1_FD_190353 | JGI IMG/M metagenome (GOLD analysis project Ga0268261, IMG submission 190353) | Nasutitermes corniger P1 segment gut microbial community from laboratory colony in Florida, USA - Nc150 P1 (SPAdes) (version 2) | ecosystem: Host-associated > Arthropoda: Insects >...
CTCTGGGCACTTTTCCAATGTCTGTGAATGACATTTTGTTGCAGTCTATATCCACTATGGCCCCGGACTCTTTTAAGAAGTCCATGCCTAGAAGACCTTCCGCTTCAGTGGGGAGGGAACACACCAAAAACTGGTGGTTGAATTCAGGCCCATCTAACACAAAGGAGACGGCCTGACGTCCCTTAATATCTAGGGTTTCTCCCGTTACTCCGTATGGTCGCATATCAGTGTGTCTTACTTCACTTTTCGATACGCCTGGTTGCAATATCGAAATGTTACAGCCGGTGTCAATAATCAAGACCCGAACTTCTCCTATTAGCACGGAAATAGAGGGAGTACCGTGCTCCAACGCAACTGAAACTGCGGGCCTAATGACAGCATTTACTGTGGCTTCAAGGCGGGGGGAGCTGTCTTCCTTCACGCTCTACTGCCGTTTCCCGAATTATTTGATTCTCCTAGAATCTTGTTTGTTCGAGGTTGGGATTTTTTTCGCCTAGACACCCGAAAAGTCTAGGACGCTCGGTCTGGTTCTTTCTACCGGGCTGTAGGGAGTTGCCTTGTTCCCTTTTTAACCTGGTAGGACACTCCCTAGCGAAGTGCCCTATACCTTCGCATTCGTAACAGCGTAAGACAGCCTTGGTCTGCGAGTTCCTAGTGCTCGAGGCTATTGCCTTGTTGGCACTCCGTGGAACTTCCGTGCGTCGACCCACCTCTTGACTGGCCGTACGTGAAGCGACCGCGTGTCGCGACTTATCGCTGTCGCTATACGTTCTACTGTCGTGGCGCGCATAGAAGCTATTATTAAATTTCTCCTGCCTCTCGTCTTCTTGCACCGAAAACGCAATTCGTATAGCCTCCTCTACCGAAACCTGAGTTACATAACGAACTTGCCTACCCGGAACACCGATTAAACCCGCCACGTAGCTTGCTAGAAGCATGCGTTCCGCATTTTCTCGATGCCCTACCTGAGCTACCGGATCGTCAGACTGGCACGTTATCTTCTGAGCTAACGCCCTACACCTGTCTGCAAATTCTTGCGGGTTTCATTTTTGCCTTGCCGGGCCAGCTGTAGCCTCGCGTAATGGTACAGGTCCGTATGGACGTCCTTGTACCGTTTCCTGAATACCTCTTTAATAGTATTCCATGATGCGTCTCGCGTGTGGAGTTCTGTGCATCCCTGATAAAATTCTTGAGCCGATCCTTCTAATTTTAACAATGCTATTTCAACCGTAACTTTCGGTTCCCACCTGCCAATTCGTCCGGAAGCTTCGAGGGTTGAAATGAATTCTTCCAAAGAATTCGTCGAATCCGAACCTGACAACGTCGGGATAAGTGAGATTAATGAAATGTCCTTGTGAACTGTCGGTGCTCCTAGGGACATCCTCAATCTAAGTCTTTGAATTTCTGATTTTGACTCTTCTAATTCTTGTAGATGTGCGTAAGCCATCGTTTAACAATAGTCGAGTAATAAAAAATTGACAAACAAACTACAAAAGAAAAGGGGGAAATTTTTTTGCTCTGTTCGCGGTCTAATTTCTGTTACGTATCTCTTCCTTCAATCTCCCGTTGAAGTATATATCAACCACTTAAGAACAGGTCCTGTACTACCACACTGCGCACACTTAATTCGCGTTGATGCTATCCTTTCTGATAAATGCACCGCCGCTATCGAATTTTGTTAAATCCCATCGCTGCCACAATTTGTAATGCCCTAATTTGGAGGGGACTAAGTTTTACTAGTGATACCCTATGGGACATAAATATACAAATAGCGTGATGGGTTCCTAACGTGGATATCCTGATAAACGGTAGAAATCTGCCACCAGTCAGTAAATACTGACAGTGCGCTATAAGGGTGTAGTACTGGAGACAAGTAACTAACCAAAATCACACTTGACTATAGATAGTCTATGTATATTGTAAATCAATGATGTTGATGCTATAATACAGATATGAAGGGGTTGATAAATAATACAGCAAGAAAGATAAAATGATTATCTTGCTCTTGTATAAACCGGAATAAATATGAATATAGAATTTAGTTCAGATCGTCCGAATTATATTACGAAAATGTATCACTCGAATTAATTTGGAATACAGAAAATTAACTCAGTCAATCCGACTTACCTTGTAGTATGAAGAAACGATGCCACATTGCAATCAATATTGAACTTTGTATAATAATTATTGTTCTCAGAGTCTTGCAGGTACGTAGTGACCGGCGACCAGCGATTCCTTCGATTGGATCCCGCGTCAGCAAAAAGCGGGGGTTTATATTAGAACAAAATGATACATAAACATAATTTACAGTTGAGACAAACTGATCGCGTCAGAGTTGGGGTTAAGCGCTTCGAAAGAATGGGGAACTGACAAATAAGCGCTGAGTTGCAACTGTGAGTGATCGTTTGTTTCGCAATGAGGAAGTGAATGAAACCTAACTGTAACCGTTTCGACATACCAATCCAGAAAATACCAAAATTTCCATGTAAAATCTAACACACCATAATTTACATTTTACATTCGTTACATTATTATTATCCTCGGTAGCTCCTTTATGCAGGGTATCTACACTTATATTCCTGAGACAAGCCATGTCCCTAGAGATCACCGTGTTGCAGCTATTCTGATGTAACTATTCATGGTGCTCATATCGCTAGTTCCTGTGTTAACTCCATTTTATCTCTACGTTAGCACTTTTCGAAGTATGTGTGCAGTGTCCAATATGGCTGTTTTCTGTAGTTCCTTAACTTCGTGATTTCCCGGTATGTTGCTCACGTATTTTCTAAATGACTTTAAAATGGTTCCAGTCGTGCCTATTATTACTGGAATCACCTTTGTTTTTACAGTCCACATGCGTTGTATTTCTATTGTAAGGTCTTTGTATTTTAGAATTTTCTCGGCTTCTTTTTTAATCACATTTCTGTCCCCCGAAATTGCAACATCTATTAACCTACATGTTCCCTTTTCATTATCACGAATTATAATGTCTGGTTTGTTGTTAGGAATGGTTCTGTCAATCTGCACTTGTTGATTCCACAGTACGGTTACCTTGCCTCCCTGGTCTGTTTCTACTGATTTTGGTATACGTTCATACCAATGATTTTTATCGAGTTGTACCCTTGTTTCCTTACACTTGTTGAAGTGTAGTTGTGCACACACTAGCATGTATTTTTATGTACTGTTCTTTGCCAGTATTAGGCATGCCGATATTATATGTTTCATATATTATTATTATTATTTTCATCATAACTTAAGCTGTCTTGTTTCACTGGCGTGCCCTGGTGTGAATACCGTTATGTATCCGTTTTTTAATGGGATTGTTTTAATACTGCTCCTCAGCTGACATATTTTAATGTGACTCTGTGTGTTGCCCTTCCACGTGCTAATTACTAGCTGATTTAAGAAAGCTGTGAGTAATTACAGCTACATAGCAGTGCACAGCAACTGCTTATTGCACAAGAACCATTTGAAAATCTCCGAATAAACCTATTTTTAAGAGTAAAACTCTAATTTTACAATGAAATTATCTTTATATTAAGAAACAAAGTTGATAAAATTACTATTAATATTAGTACTATTTCAATGAATGTTATATAACAGTTATTTATAATTAATGTTTTATTTCTTTAAGAATAAGAGAATAGCAAGGAGAATCTTGCAACTCTTTCTTTGATAGTGGCAAATTTTTAAGGAAATTCACACGCTTCTATTTATAAAATTATGGCTCAATATACTTGTGCTTGTTATTATTAGAAAATGATTAAACTGAAAGTGTAAGGAGGGACGCTGGAGCTTATCACTCCGTAATTCTGTCACTCCTGCTACAGTCCACTTTTTATCAAGCTTTATGCATAAAGTCGACTACAAATTAAAACGTTCTTAAAAACGTGATTTTACGAATTTCGCGAAGTCAGTCCTAAAATTGTGCATCCTGATGGGCGAGCGAAAGATAAGTGTGTCAGAAAATCTCGCCGGCGGTAAACATAAGTCAGAAGCGCCACGGTTTGCTGTTTACTGTTATACAGCTTTCGAAGATAAGATTATACCCGAATAATGAATCCGAAATACTATGGCGCAGTTTGAAATATTATCTCGATAGTAGTAATCAGGCACGTTTGGGAAGTTTCGACCTTTGGACTTTGGTGTAGGGGTGACTGTTGAGGTAAGCTCCATCGAATGATTTTCTCCCCTTAATGGGTGATCGGAATTATAGTTATGGAGAAGAGGATGTAGATGTTATGCGACCCATAGGTTGGGCATCCTTGTTGTGTATAGAGAGTTGAAGTTAAGCCCCTTGTACCACCTCGCAGAAGGCATTAAAGAAGAAAATCGAAACATGTATTTTTGTATGAAGTATTTATGCCCCCAAGGTTCGGAACATGGTGTAACATAGGTGTAGGGGTGACGGTGGAGGTAAGCTCCATTGTTTTATTATAACAGATGTGAAAAGAGTGTATGTTGAGGTTGTGACCCGTTATACTCCATGACTTAAGACATCGTAGTGATTGCTAATGGTTGTTTTAATAGACTCAGAACATGGGTGTAGGGTTGATGGTGGAGGTAAGCTCCACTGTTTTATTATTTTGTATGTTATAGTTATGCCCCGAGGTTTGTAACATAGGTGTAGGGGTGATGGTGGAGGTAAGCTATACTCTTTTATTATGCCGGACATGAAAAGAGTGTAGGTTGAGGCTATGACCGGTTATACTCCTTGACGTAAGATATTGTAGTGATTGGTAATGGTTGTTTTAATAATATTGGAGTGTTATAATGTCTCCGTACATATTGGTAGAGCAGCAGCAGCTGAGTCCCGCCTGTCACGTTAACCTAAGACATCTGTAATGGTTATGTTTTAATAATATACGACAGCGTTATAGTTATATACATGTTCATATGTATATACTTACAAGTTAAGCCTTTTGTACCACCTCGAAGATGGCATCAAAGAAGAAAATCGAAACAAATATTTTTGTATGGTGTAGTTATGCACCTTAGACTCAGAACAATGATGTAGGGGTGACGGTGGAGGTAAGCTACACTGTTTTATTATTTTGTATGGTGTAGTTATGCCCCCAGGTTCGTAACATAGGTGTAGGGGTGATGGCGGAGGTAAGCTATACTCTTTTATTATGCCAGATATCAAGAGAGTGTAGGTTGAGGCTGTGACCGGCTATACTCCTTGACATAAGACATCGTAGTGATTGGTAAAGGTTATGCTTTAATAATATCCGGGTGTTATGTCTGTAAAGAGCAGTTTAGTTTCGCCTACTCCTTGACTTAAGACATCGTAGTGATTGGTAATGGTTATGTTTTAATAATATCCGAGTGTTATAATGTATTCGTACATATTGGTAGAGCAGCAGCTGCAACTGAGTCCCGTCTGTCATGTTAACCTAAGACATCTGTAATAGTTGTTTTAATAATATACGACAGCGTTATAGTTATATATACATGTTCATATGTATATACTTACAAGTTAAGACCTTTGTACCATCATGAAGAAGACATCGAAGAAGGAAATCGAAACATGAATTTTTGTACTGTGTAGTTATGCCCCAAGGCTCAGAACATGTATGTAGGGGTGATGGTGGAGGTAAGCTCCGCTGATTTATTTCCTCGGATGGGTGAGGAGGATGTTGATGTTTGGTGAGCTATAGGTTGGTCATTCCTGCTGTGTAGAGAGTGTAGTTAAGTCCATTGTACCACCTCGTAGAAGGTGTACAGCTTGACATGTTAACCTAAGGCATCGTAGTGATTTTTTAATATCTTACAATGTAATAGTATGGATGTACATATAGGTATAGTTATTTAGACGTGAAGGAGAAAACGTTGTCTGCGAGTGCTTGGCCTTGACTGAGGTATTGGCTATTTCGTCCTACCACATCGTCACTTATCATTTGAAACATAGCGCTGCATTCTTGCAAGCTAATGGTTCGAAGGTCAGAAAAGATAAGATAGAGCGCAATGTGAATGTTTGTATCATGGACTTTGGGAATGTTTATTTGCGTGAAATTAAACGGTCATGAGTGATGAACGGTTCTGCTGAACATACATTTAGAATTAGATTAATAAGGTGCTGTTTCTTGCGAACAGTATGTTTGTGGCCAGTGTCTGAGTTTATAAGAAAATGAATGCTTCCAAGAAAGAACGTAACACTTTTCGGGAATTAAGTTAAATTAGTTTAAGGAGATAGAGGAGTGGGAGGTGACAGATGTCATTACAAAAATAATAAAGTAGTTGAAAACTTAGTTTATTGTTTTTATTAATGGCACAACGTCCATACTCGGACGCGTCAAATCTCACGCATGTTTTACAACTTTGAGCTTGTTCCTTATCGACGAACTGCAACCTGTACAGTCGATACCGAAGTCCATTAGCGTTACCTCTGGTTTGACTTCTTCCAACTGATTTAATGCCTTCCATTAATCCAGATAAACTTATGGAGCCTGACATTATAGTATTCTGACATATGATTCATGTACCTACATCTTTGCCAATGAGAATATAAGTCGCAAATATATTCAGTTACCTGAAGATTATACTTGTCATTACAAGCATTGTACAAATTGAAGCAATGGATACCCAAAGAATTGTCATCTTCTTTCAATTTATTGGACATGTGGGAAATTAATAATGATGGGGTATGTTACAAACTGTTCGTTCGAGAGATGGCTGGGAGAGGGAAAAGGTATTTCAACTCGAAAGGTAGTCCTAAGCGGAGCAGGTGCCCCGGTATCTGAGAGCTAGAGATACAGTTTTTAATTTATAGATTTTAGAAATAGACTACTGATAATAATGGATTTTATATAGAATATAAAGGAACCCATTCTCTGTGCAAGTGGCCGTAGGTGCTCACTATAAATATATTTTAAACCCACTGCCATGTGCACAGAGAATAGGTTCCCCATCGGACATATTTCCTTTATACTCCAAAAAAACTGTTCACATTGTTTAATCTATTTATTATCAGTAGTCGTCTGAACGGTACGTGTAATTTTTGTGGTAATAGGATTAATTTAAATTCATCAATGAAATTATGTCTCAATACCACAAATATTTCATCGTCCCTTACATAACATGTGTAACTATGTAGGGATAATCCCTAATCAAAGTATCGACAGGCTGGTACATACCTAGCGATAACATAAGGTTGAACGTCTGCAAAGTGTGCATCTGAAAATTTCAGACGAAAGCTGTTAATATAAGAAGATCACAGTGTATGTATACTAGTCTATTTCTAAAATATATGAATTTGATTTTGAGCAGATGCCTCGGTATCTGAGAGCGAGAGATACAGTTTTTTCATTTATAGATTTTAGATCGTCTTCTGAAAACAGAGCCCCGTATCGTCTCGGTCGAAACACTTTAACATACACCTGTGAGGATTCTTTTAAAGTTAATTATACAGCCTCGCCATATCTAGTCTGGACCTTTTCTGCCCGTTCTATTGGATACGAACTATCCGTCTTCAGAGATGTGATTCTGATCGTCTGGCATGCCGAAGTCATCTTAAATTTCATAGATAGATCCATCTGCAAAAGATTTAAAGAACCGTGCTAACCCTATATAATTGCTATATTTATTCGAAGGTTCAATGAAGAATATACGTACCTTAAACTTTTCGGGGTCTTAGAGACGCAACACTAGTTGCGTCCTATAAACAGACACGTGACATGTTTTAGCAAATGAGAATCCTTGCTTATATGTATATGAAATATGAACCTGAAGTAGCAAGTAGGGACCTGAAATATGAAGAATCGTGTATGTTTAGAGGAAGAAAGACCTATGTCTTAGTGTATTAATAAGGAGATCCACTCAATGTAACACATCATTCTCGACTATAGAGGGTAGATATCTGAGTGTTAGTGGGAAACATTCCTAGTAACAGGTGAGTGGATAACCGTCTTCATAACAGTATGATGCGTTTAACTTATGTCTAGTAATATTAGTGAATTGTTTTCAGAATTAAAATGGAACATCCTAGATTTACTATAGACGGAGAAATTAACAGACAGTACAGACGATTTAATGCTTTGGGAACACAGCTTACAGTGCATCTCTTACCCCCGTCCGAGGGAGAGGATTCGAACCCAATGTCCCATTTCTTAGACAGTGTGTCTGATCTGTTCGAGTACGCTTTACAGAATTGTGACGATTCAGATATGTCTGGAATTATTATAAGCAATGAAGTTAATGTAGCTGACAAAACAATAGGTATCAGTTTCAGAAGGAAGGATCAGATAAGCCCGGATGTAATATGGTCAGTTTTCAGGAAAGTAGCCCAGTAGAATGCTAGGTTTAACGCCTTACATAAACTAGTTATGACAGTCCATTCTGTAAAAATGCCAATTGGCCACGGTGGTGGAGGAATCACTGCTAACGGTAGACCCCTTGAAAACATGGTCGATTTGAAAAAGAGTATCGTCGAAGTTAAAGCGGAACAAAATTGCTTGGCTCATGCGCTAATTATTAGCATTGCCAAATTAACTAATGATTCGAATTATGTAGCATATCATAGGGGGTATAAGATACGTCCTGTTGTGGATCATTTACTTACGACGACAGGTATAGACCTGTCAAATGGTGGAGGAATTCCCGAGTGAATAAGGTTTCAGGAGCATTTCAAAGAGTACAGAATTGTTGTTTTCGGAGGTTCAAACTGTGAAGATATAGTGTCTGATAGTCAGGTAGAATCCGAAAAGAGAATTAACCTGCTTTATGATGATGTAAAGCATCATTTTCACGTGATTAAAAACTTTAAAGGTGCACTTTCTCGACATTATGTCTGCAAAGGTTGTAACAAAGGGTGTAATGGCGTGACGCATAGGTGTCAGAAGACGTGCAGCGACTGTATGTCAATTCCGCCATGTCCATACGCTGATGTTCGAATCCCGTGCGAGTCATGTAATAGACAGTTCAGGAGTCGTACATGTTTTGTCAAGCATAAGAAAAACAAGTTAGGAAAAAAGACCTATGTGAAAAGAAGAGGAACTGCGCCACATGTAATACACTCATATCTGATAAAAGGCACGAATATTTCAAACCATTCTGTACTATCTGTAACCAGAACAAAGAGATTGGTCATTTCTGTTTTATGCAGCCGTTAAAGAACGAATTGTCCCGCAGTGATGATGTACTGTTTGTGTTTTATAATTTTGAAACTACGCAGGATACAAAATTCTCAGAGAATGCGAACGAACATATTCCCATATTAGTTTGTATTCAACATTTTTGCTCAGCTTGTGAGATGCAGGAAGATATACAAATTGATTGTGTCCGTTGCGGTAGGAGACGCCATTCATTCTACGACGATCCGGTGGGTGATTTATTATCTTATCTATGTGAAACTCGACCCTGGTGCAATAAAGTCGTGGCCATAGCACACAACGCCAAGGCTTTTGATTCTCAGTTTATACTGAAAAGAGCTATTCTCTTGAAATGGAACCCCCAACTTATATTAACCGGTCTTAAAATTATCAGTATGAAAATGCAAGACATTCATTTCTGGATTCCGTTTCTTACTTGCCCATGCCTTTGCGTAAATTGCCTGAGGCGTTTGGGCTTTCAACGCAAAAAACGTGGTTTCCTCACTATTGGAATACAAACGCAAATTTGGACTATGTGGGCCCTATACCCGACATTAAGTATTTCGGTGCTGACGAAATGAGTGAGGGAGAGAGAGGATTTCTTGTCTTGGTGTAATGAGCAAAAAGACATAGTCTTTGATAACCGCCGCGTTTTGGAACAGTATTGCCAAGATGACGTCACCGTCTTGCGGTAGGCGTGTCAGATATTCAGGCGCGATTTTATAGAGATTGGAAATATCGAGGTTTTCCTCGAGGCAGTGACAATAGAGTCTGCGTGCAATAAAGTGCTTAGCAAGAAATTCCTCAAATCAGAGACCACTGGATTACTCCCGCCCGGAAGTTATAGTGCTAATAACAGATACAGCAAGAAAGGCCTAATGTGGCTTTTACATATGGAACAGGAGGACGACTTCAGATGCGGCATGCTAGAAACGGCCGCGAATTCAGACCACCTGAATTACCGCATTAGAGTGTAGACGGTTACTGTGCAGAGACTCGAACCGTATATGAATTTCTGGGATGTTACTATCACGGTTGCGCATGCCAGCCTTTTCGAGACGTGAAAACGTTAGGCCGAGAGACGTTGGCGGAACGCTATGAAGAGGCCCTGGCGAGAATCGAACTGATAAAGCGGGCAGGCTATCATGTTAAAATTCAATGGGAATGTAAATTTGACGAAGCCAAGAGAGTTGCAGCATAAACCCGAATTGCTAGTGCATCCCATTGTCAAGCATGCGCCCCTGATCATTCGAGATGCCCTGTATGGGGGTGGAACCGAAGCCATGCTGCTCCACTGTATGATACGGGAGGGCGAATAATCTGTCCAGTATTGTGACGTAATGAGTTTATACCCATACATATGTAAGTATTTCAAATTCCCCATAGGTCATCCGGTCATTCATGTCGGTGACGCATGTGCCGATAAGGATTTGTGTCTAAAGATGGACGGATTAATTAAATG
>Ga0268261_10004399_pt1 | contig 10546 bp, 7 predicted proteins | sample TergutNc150P1_FD_190353 | JGI IMG/M metagenome (GOLD analysis project Ga0268261, IMG submission 190353) | Nasutitermes corniger P1 segment gut microbial community from laboratory colony in Florida, USA - Nc150 P1 (SPAdes) (version 2) | ecosystem: Host-associated > Arthropoda: Insects > Digestive...
CATATTCAGCACATATAAGGTATAAACACAAAAGAATAAATACCAGTTGCTTCGGTAGGTTCATTTATAGTTTAGTCACATATTGTGTATAGCTACGCTGCATGTCGTTCGCATATAAACGAATTTCATCACTTGGCACGAGTCATGATGCAAGCGCATACATGGCAGAGATAGGCTGTAGGTGGAGCACTCAGACACGAACAGTTTTACCAATACAGGTTCGGAGATCCAGAAACAGATACCTAAATGGAGTGAAAGGGGTCATTTATTCAAAATTACAGGACAGCATTCTCGACAAATAGTTCCATCTTTCGCCGCTAGGATCTCTGCCTGCTATCCATATAAGGAGGCAACTGGTGACGAAAGTGGGAACTACTAAGAACTTGCCCATTCTGCAGCGTGCAATATCCATAACTTTTGCTGACTGGGCTTTTCTTCATGCCGAAATGGCCTAATAAATGTACCCTAATATTGATACGCTATGCTCGTTTTTCATCATTTAGCGCGAGTCATGTTTTGAGTTGAGATAGTGTACAGATAGGATGTAGGTAGAGTGCAAATTCACAAAATTCAGAATTTTCTGCAAGTTATGTCTAGACCTATAATCGGAAGGGATAAGACGTATGTCGGATGTAAATACACAAATTTCATTACTTCAGGTGGAATTTTCCAGACATTAATCGTCTTTGATCGGCTGTATATCAAGTGTCAAAACACTTCTTGTTTCGCTTGGAGTAAGTCAAGTTTGTAGCCCATATTCAGCACAGTTAAGTTGCTATTCGTTCGTAATTATACGAATTTCAAGACTTTTCGAGAACATATAAACTAACTTGATCATTTCGTGCGAATAGTGGCTTCCGTCTTTATGGAGCATTGATATGTTGGAGGTTGAGCACGAAATTACAAACGATTTTATGTGGCACATGCATCATCACGATTAATGTACTTTGCGAACGTCATGAAACGTCTTATTCAATTAGCTCAAGTAATAATAAGTGTTTATTTTTGCAAAGATATATTTGTGTCGAGCTCTTATACACGAATTTCTCAGTTGGCGCATTTCATATTACGATATGAAATGCATCACAGATAATGTGATGGGCGAACATCATTAGTCTTTTTATGTCGTTTGTTGCTACTCATGCTTCTAATACACATAAGCTAAATGTGTCTGTCGCTCCTTTACCATAGATTTGTACCAAGAATCAGATCCCTAAATGGCGTGGAATGAGTAAGGTCTTCAACATTACAGGACAGCATTCTCGACAAATAGTTCCAACTTTCGCAGCTAGGAGCTCTGGCGTCTAGGCGTGCTTGGAGGAGCCTGGCAAGGAAAGTGGGAACTACTAAGAACTGGCCCAGGTTGCAGCTTGTCAGATCCGTAATGTTCTCCCGACTGGGCTTTTCGTCATGGCTAACTGGCTGAGTTATATATTAATGAATGAAACTAAATTTCCAGCCCCATCACTTTGCGCGAGTCATGTTTCGAGCTCAAATACTGCACAGATAGGTTGTATGTCGAGTGCAAAAACCGAATTTCAGAACTATGTGCAAGTTATGTTTAGACCTATAATCAGATCAGATAAGTATTTCGAACGCCAAAACACAATTTTCATCACTTTGTGTGAGGCATTTTTCCATGCCTTTTACGTCACGGACATGCGTTATGACGCGATTTCTGTCAGTTGGATTAAGTCATGTTTGTAGCTAATTATCAGTACAGTTAAGCTACAAGTCGTTCGTAAATATCCCAGTTTCATCACATCGAACGTCATGTTTCTAGACTAACACCTTATGTAGATAGAATGCCATTAAACGTATTAGATCACTTGTAGAACCAAATGCTTCGAACTCATATTCAGCACATATAAGGTATAAACACAAAAGAATAAATACCAGTTGCTTCGGTAGGTTCATTTATAGTTTAGTCACATATTGTGTATAGCTACGCTGCATGTCGTTCGCATATAAACGAATTTCATCACTTGGCACGAGTCATGATGCAAGCGCATACATGGCAGAGATAGGCTGTAGGTGGAGCACTCAGACACGAACAGTTTTACCAATACAGGTTCGGAGATCCAGAAACAGATACCTAAATGGAGTGAAAGGGGTCATTTATTCAAAATTACAGGACAGCATTCTCGACAAATAGTTCCATCTTTCGCCGCTAGGATCTCTGCCTGCTATCCATATAAGGAGGCAACTGGTGACGAAAGTGGGAACTACTAAGAACTTGCCCATTCTGCAGCGTGCAATATCCATAACTTTTGCTGACTGGGCTTTTCTTCATGCCGAAATGGCCTAATAAATGTACCCTAATATTGATACGCTATGCTCGTTTTTCATCATTTAGCGCGAGTCATGTTTTGAGTTGAGATAGTGTACAGATAGGATGTAGGTAGAGTGCAAATTCACAAAATTCAGAATTTTCTGCAAGTTATGGATAGACCTATAATCGGAAGGGATAAGACGTATGTCGGATGTAAATACACAAATTTCATTACTTCAGGTGGAATTTTCCAGGCATTAATCATCTTTGATCGGCTGTATATCAAGTGTCAAAACACTTCTTGTTTCGGTTGGATTAAGTCAAGTTTGTAGCCCACATTCAGCACAGTTGAGTAGCTATTCGTACATAATTATACGAATTTCAAGACTTTTCGAGAACATATAAACGAACTTGATCATTTCGTGCGAATTGTGGCTTCAGTCTTTATGGAGCATAGATATGTTGGAGGTTGAGCACGAAAGTACAAACGATTTGATGTGGCACATGCATCATCACTATTAAGCTACTTGTCGAACGTCATAAAAAGTTTTATTCAGTTGGCTCAGGTAATAATTGGTATTAATTTTTTCAAAGATAAATTTAGGTTGAGCTCTTATACACGAATTTCTAAGTTGGCGCATTTGAAATTACGATATGAAATGCAGCACAGATAAAGTGATGGGCGAAAATCATTAGTCTTTTTATGTCGTTTGTTGCAACTCATGCTTCTAATACACATAAGCTAAATGTGCCGAAGCTCCCTTGACATAGATTTGTACCAAGAATCAGATCCCTAAATGGCGTTGAAGGGGTATGGTCTTCAATAGTACAGGACAGCATTCTCGACAAATAGTTCCAACTTTCGTCGCTACGATCTCTGGCGTATAGGCGTACTTGGAGGCGCCTGGCAAGGAAAGTGGGAACTACTAAGAACTTGCCCAAGTTGCAGCTTGTCAGATCCGTAACGTTCTCCTGACTTGACTTTTCGTCATGCCTAACTGGGCTGAGTTAATTACTAATGAATGAACCTAGATATCGAGCCCCTACACTTAGCGCGAGTCATGTTTCGAGCTCAAATACTGCACAGATAGGCTGTATGTCGCGTGCAAACACACGAATTTCAGAACTTTGTGCAACTTATGTTTTGACCTATAATCAGATCAGATAAGAAGTATGTCGAACGCCTATACATAATATTCATCACGTTGTGTGAGGCATTTTGCCATGCCTTGTACGTCATAGACATGCGTTATGACACGATTTCTGTCAGTTGGATTAAGCCATGTTTGTAGCTAATTATCAGTGCAGGTAAGCTTCAAGTCGCTCGTAATTATACTAATTTCATCACTTATCGAATGTATTGTTTGAAGTGTAACCTCTATAATGTCTGTATGTAGATACAATGCCATTAAACGTATTTGATCATTTGAAGAGCCTAATGTTTCGAACTTATATTCAGCATATATAAGGTATAAACACATAAGAATAAATACCAGTTGCTTCAGTAGGTTAAATTCTAGTTTTAGTCCCATATTCTGTATAGCTACCCTGCACGTCATTCGCATATAAACGAATTTCATCACTTGGCACGAGTCATGATCAAAGCGCATACCTGGCAGATAGGCAGTAGGTCGAGCACAGAGACACGAAATACTTAGTTCCAAACAAACCAGGTTCGGAGATTCAGAAAAAGTTACCTAAATGGCGTTAAAGCGGTCATTTATGGAAGATTAAAGGACAGACTTCTGGATAAATAGTTCCACCTTTGGCCGCTAGGATCTCTGCCTGCTTTACATATATGGAGGCTCCTGATGACCAAAGTGCGAACTACTAAGAACGTGCCCAAGCTGCAGCGTGTCATATCCATAACTTTCCTGACTGGGATTTCCTTCATGCCGAACTGGCCTAATGAATGTACCCAAATGTCGATACGCTATGCTCGTATTTCATCATTTAGCGCGAGTCATGTTTTGAGTTGCGATAGTGTACAGATAGGATGTACGTGGAGGGGAAATTCACAAAATTTGGAATTTAGTGCAAGTTATGTTTTGACCTATAACGACAACAGATAAGACGTATGTCGTATGTAAATACACGAATATCATTACTTCAATTTAAATTTTCCAGGTATTATTCGTATTTAATTGGCTGTACGTCAAGTGTCAAAACACGTCTTGATTCGGTTGGAGTAGGTCAAGTTTGTAGCCCATATTCAGCACAGTTAAGTTGCCATTCGTTCGTAATTATACGAATTTTAAGACTTTTCCAGAACAAATAAACGAATTTGATCACTTCGTGCGAATGGTGGTTACAGCCTTTATGGAGCATAAATATGCCGGAGTTTTTGCACGAAAGTACACATGATTTGATGTGGCACATGCATTAACACTATTAAGCTACTTGTCGAAAGTCATTAAGCGGTTTATTAAGTTGGCTAAGGTAATAATTGGTGTTAATTTTCTGCAAAGATAAATTCAGGTAGAGCTCTTATACACGAGTTTCTCAGTTGACGCAATTCATATTACGAAATGAAATGCAGTACAGATAATGTGATGGGCTAACATCATTACTCCTTTTATGTGCTTTGTTTCAACTCAAGCTACACATAAGCTAATTGCGTCCGTCTGTCTCTTGACATAGATTTGTAGCAAGAATGAGATCACTAAATGGCGAGGAAGTGATAAGATCTTTAACATTACAGGACAGCCTTCTTGACAAATAGTTCTATCTTTCGCCGCTAGGATCTTTGGCGTCTAGGCGTACTTGGAGGCGCATGGCAACGAAAGTGGGAACTAGTAAGAAATTGCCCATGTTGCAGGTTGTCAGATCCACAACGTTCTCCTGACTGGGCTTTTCGTCATGCCTAACTGGCTTGAGTTATATACTAATGAATGAACATAAACGTCGAGCCCCATCTCTTAGTGTGAGTCATGTCTCGAGCTCAAATACTGATCATACTCTATGTCGCGTGCAAACACCCGAATTTCAGAACTTTGTGCACGTTATGTTTAGACATAAAATCAGATCATTTAAGAAGTATGTCGAACGCCTATACACAATATTCATCACTTTGTGTGAGACTTTTTTCCATGCCTGGTACGTCATAGACATGAGTTAAGACACGTTTTCTGTCAATTGGATTAAGTCATGTTTGTAGCTAATTATCAGTGCAGGTAAGCTTCAAGTCGTTCGTAATCATACCAGTTTCATCACTTATCGAATGTGTTGTTTGAAGAGTTACGTCTATAACGTCTGTATGTACATAGAATGCCATTAAACGTAATTGATCACTTGAAGAGCCAAATGTTTCGAACTCATGTTCAACACATATAAGGTATAAACACAAAAGAATAAATACCAGTTGCTTCAGTAGGTTCAATTCTAGTTTTAGTCCCATATTCTGTATAGCTACGCTGCATGTCGTTCGCATATAAACGAATCTCATCACTTGGAAGGAGTCAAGATCCAAGCGCATACATGGCAGATATAGTCTGTAGGACGAGCACACAGACGCGAAATACTTAGTTCGAACCAATACACGTTCGGAAATCAAGAATCCTAAATGGCGTTAAAGCGGTCATTTATTCAAAATCTCGAAAAATAGTTCCCTCTTTCGCCGCTAGGATCTCTGCCTGCTTTGCATATATGGAGGCACCTGGTGACGAAAGTGGGAACTACTAAGAACTTGCCCAGGCTGCAGCGATTAATATCCATAACTCTTCCTGACTGGGCTTTTCTTCATGTCGAACTGGCCTAATGAATGTACCCAAACGTTGAAACGTTATGCTCGTATTTCATCATTTAGCACGAGTCATGTTTTGAGTTGAGATAGTGTACAGATAGGATGTAGGTCGAGTGCAAATTCACAAAATTCAGAACTTTGTGCACGTTATGTTTAGACCTACAATCAGAAGAGATAATACGTATGTCGGATGTAAATACACATATTTCATTACTTCAAGTGGAATTTTCCAGGCATTAATCGTCTCTGATCGGCTGTATGTCAAGTGTCAAAACACTTCTTGTTTCGGATGGAGTAAATCGTTTGTAGCCCATATTCAGCACAGTTAGGTTACTATTCGTTCGTAATTATACGAATTTCAAGACTTTTCGAGAACATATAAACTAACTTGATCATTTCGTGCGAATGGTGGCTTCCGTCTTTATGGAGCAATTGATATGTTGGAGGTTGAGCACGAAAGTACAAACGATTTGATGTGGCACATGCATCATCACTATTAAGCTACTTGTTGAACGTCATGAAGTGTCTTATTCAATTAGCACAAGTAATAATAAGTGTTCGTTTTTTGCAAAGATATATTTGGGGCGAGCTCTTATACACGAATTTCTCAGTTGGCGCATTTCATATTCCGATATGAAATGCTTCACAGATAATGTGATGGGCGAACATCATTAGTCTTTTTATGTCGTTGGTTGAAACTCATTCTTCTAATACACATAAGACAAATGTGTCCGTCGCTCCTTTCACATAGATTTGTAGCAAGAATCAGATCCCTAAATGGCGAGGAAGGGGTAAGGTTTTCAACATTACAGGACAGCATTCTCGACAAATAGTTCCAACTTTCGCCGCTAGGAACTCTGGCGTCTAGGCGTAATTGGAGGCGCCTGGCAAGGAAAGTGGGAAATACTAAGAACTTGCCCATGTTGCAGCATGTCAGATCCGTAACGTTCTCTTGACTGGGCTTTTCGTGATGCCTAACTGGCTGAGTTATATACTAATGAATGAAACTAAATTTCCAGGCCCATTACCTAGAGCGATTCATGTTTCGAGCTCAAATACTGCACAGATGGTTTGTATGTCGCGTGCAAAAACCCTTATATCAGAACAATGTGCAAGTTATGTTTAGGCCTATAATCAGATCAGATAAGTATTTCGAACGCCAAAACACAATTTTCATCACCTTGTGTGAGGTTTTTTTCCATGCATTCTACGTCAAAGACATGCGTTATGACGTGATTTCTGTCAGTAGGATTAAGTCACGTTTGTAGCTAATTATCAGTACAGTTAAGCTACAAGTCATTCGTAATTATCCCAAATTCATCACATCGAACGTCATGTTTCGAGACCTTATGTAGATAGAATGCCATTAAACGTATTAGATCACTTGTAGAGCCAAATGTTTCGAACTCATATTCAGCACATTTGAGGTTTAAACACAAAAGAATAAATATCAGTTGCTTCGGTAGGTTCATTTCTAGTTTAGTCACATATTCTGTATAGCTACGCTGCATGTCGTTCGCATATAAACGAATTTCATCACTTGGCACGAGTCATGATGCAAGCGCATACATGGCAGAGATAGGCTGTAGGTCGAGCACTCAGACACGAACAGTTTTTACCAATACAGGTTCGGAGATCCAGAAACAGATACCTAAATGGAGTGAAAGCGGTCATTTATTCAAAATTACAGGACAGCATTCTCGACAAATACTTCCATTTTTCGCCGCTAGGATCTCTGCCTGTTTTGCATATAAGGAGGCACCTGGTGACGAAAGTGGGAACTACTAAGAACTTGCCCATTCTGCAGCGTGCAATATCCATAACTTTTGCTGATTGGGCTTTTCTTCATGCCGAAATGGCCTAATAAATGTACCCTAATATTGATACGCTATGCTCGTTTTTCATCATTTAGGGCGAGTCATGTTTTGAGTTGAGATAGTGTACAGATAAGATGTAGGTAGAGTGCAAATTCACAAAATTCAGAATTTTCTGCAAGTTATGGATAGATCTATAATCGGAAGGGATAAGACGTATGTCGGTTGTAAATACACAAATTTCATTACTTCAGGTGGAATTTTCCAGGCATTAATCGTCTCTGATCGGCTGTATATCAAGTGTCAAAACACTTCTTGTTACGGTTGGAGTACGTCAAGTTTGTAGCCCACATTCAGCACAGTTAAGTGGCTATTCGTATATAATTATACGAATTTCAAGACTTTTCGAGAACATATAAACGAACTTGATCATTTCGTGCGAATGGTGGCTTCAGTCTTTATTGAGCATAGATATGTCGGAGGTTGAGCACGAAAGTACAAACGATTTGATGTGGCACATGCATCATCACTATTAAGCTACTTGTCGAACGTCATAAAAAGTTTTATTCAATTGGCTCAGTTAATAATTGGTATTAATTTTTTGCAAAGATAAATTTAGGTTGAGCTCTTACACAAATTTCTAAGTTGGCGCATTTCAAATTTCGATATCAAATGCAGCACAGATAATGTGATGGGCGAACATCACTAGTCTTTTTATGTCGTTTGTTGCAACTCATGCTTCTAATACACATCAGCTAAATGTGACCGTCGCTCCCTTCACATAGATTTGTACCAAGAATCAGATCCCTAAAGGGCGTTGAAGGGGTATGGTCTTCAATATTACAGGACAGCATTCTCGACAAATAGTTCCAACTTTCACCGCTACGATCTCTGGCGTATAGGCGTACTTGGAGGCGCCTGGCAAGGTAAGTGGGAACTACTAAGAACTAACCCAGGTTGCAGCTTGTCAGATCCGTAACGTTCTCCTGACTTGACTTTTCGTCTTGCCTAACTGGGCAGAGTTATTTACTAATGAATGAACCTAAATTTCGAGCCCCTACACTTAGCGCGAGTCATGTTTCGAGCTCAAATACTGCACAGGTAGGCTGTATGTCGCGTGCAAACACACGAATTTCAGAACTTTGTGCAACTTATGTTTTGACCTATAATCAGATCAGATAAGAAGAATGTCGAACGCCTATACAAAATATTCATCACGTTGTGTGAGACATTTTGCCATGCCTTGTACGTCATAGACATGCGTTATGACACGATTTCTGTCAGTTGGATTAAGCCATGTTTGTAGCTAATTATCAGTGCAGGTAAGCTTCAAGTCGTTCGTAATTATACTAATTTCATCACTTATCGAATGTATTGTTTGAAGTGTAACCTCTATAACGTCTGTATGTAGATACAATGCCATTAAACGTATTTGATCACTTGAAGAGCCTAATGTTTCGAACTCATATTCAGCACATATAAGGTATAAACACAAAAGAATTAATACCAGTTGCTTCAGTAGGTTAAAATCTGTTTTTAGTCCCATATTCTCTCTAGCTACGCTGCATGTCGTTCGCATATAAACGAATATCATCACTTGGCACGAGTCATGATCCAAGCGCATACATGGCAGATAGGCAGTAGGTCGAGCACACAGACACGAAATACTTAGGTCGAAACAATACAGGTTCGGAGATCCAGAAACAGTTACCTAAATGGCGTTAAAGCGGTCATTTATGGAAGATTACAGGACAGACTTCTGGATAAATAGTTCCATCTTTCGCCGCTAGGATCTCTGCCTGCTTTGCATATATGGAGGCGCCTGGTGACGAAAGTGCGAACTACTAAGAACTTGCCCAAGCTGCAGCGTTTCATATCCATAACTTTTCCTGACTGGGCTTTTCTTCATGCCGAACTGGCCTAATGAATGTACCCAAATGTCGATACGCTATGCTCGTATTTCATCATTTAGCGCGAGTCATGTTTTGAGATGCGATAGTGTACAGATAGGATGTAGGTCGAGGGGAAATTCACAAAATTCGGAATTCTGTGCTAGTTATGTTTAGACCTATAATGACAACAGATAAGACGTATGTCCTATGTAAATACACAAATATCATTACTTCAATTGAAATTTTCCAGGTATTATTCGTATCTGATCGGCTGTATTTCAAGTGTCAAAACACGTCTTGCTTCGGTTGGAGTAAGTCAAGTTTATAGCCCATATTCAGCACATTTTGGTGGCCATTCGTTCGTAATTATACGAATTTCAAGACTTTTTCCAGAACAAATAAACGAATTTGATCACTTCGTGCGAATGGTGGCTACAGTCTTTATGGAGCATAGATATGCTGGAGTTTTAGCACGAAAGTACACATGATTTGATGTGGCACATGCAATAACACTATTAAGCTACTTGTCGAAAGTCATTAAGCGGTTTATTAAGTTGGCTTAGGTAATAATTGGTGTTAATTTTCTGCAAAGATAAATTTAGTTCGACCTTTTATACACGAGTTTCTCAGTTGACGCAATTCATAATACGAAATGAAATGCAGCACAGATAATGTGATGGGCTAACATCATTACTCTTTTTATGTGGTTTGTTTCAACTCAAGCTTTTAATACACATAAGCTAATTGTGTCCGTCGGTCTCTTGACATAGATTTGTAGCAAGAATGAGATCACTAAATGGCGAGGAAGGGATAAGGTCTTTAACAT
>Ga0268261_10004400_pt1 | contig 10545 bp, 4 predicted proteins | sample TergutNc150P1_FD_190353 | JGI IMG/M metagenome (GOLD analysis project Ga0268261, IMG submission 190353) | Nasutitermes corniger P1 segment gut microbial community from laboratory colony in Florida, USA - Nc150 P1 (SPAdes) (version 2) | ecosystem: Host-associated > Arthropoda: Insects > Digestive...
AATGGGTGCTCCATATATATATATGACATTAGTAGCCTAAAGGTTAATAATTTAACCCTTATCCTGCTAACGTGGAGAAAATGGTGAGCTCCTAATAATGCCAGCAAATAGCAGATGGGATTTAATTCGGGGTTTTAAGGGTTAAAATGGAACTTGAAATGTATATGTAGTGTGCTGTTAATACCGATTTTTTGTTTTGTTGTGTGAACCTTTAAAGAACTATGTTTGTCCTTTTTCCATTACAAGCGATTTGGCAGGTTTAATTTTATGAAGGATGAAAAATTTGTAATTTTACTAGTACTTAATTCAGTTGTCTCTCTCAGTTGATTTGTGACAGTGTGAATATGTATATGCTTAGTACAGATTTGGTTTGGTGGGAACTGATACAGACACAGCTCTTTCTAAATGGCCACCAGTGTAGGTTGTCCCTGTCCCATTTCTGGCTGAGGATAAAGACATTCAGTTTCTGAAACGAGATCTTTAGCCTGAGGCAGTGAACAGTTATCAAATATCTATCAGCTGGTTTAGCTTTGTCATAACATATGGAACTTATATCAGAGTTACTAGTTTCCATAAATTTTTTACTCTTTCCAGGAAAATGCAGAGATAGTGTCTGCCAATAGGCCATGTGCTCTTGCCCCTAAATATTGCTGAAATCTCACAATAAGACTATGATCTGAAAATTTAAGTCTTCTGAGTTGACATGTCCCATAATATTTTTTAGCATTGTGTCAGAGGAGCTTGCCGCCTGCTCCTTCAAGGTCTATGCAGTGCAAGAAGATTTTGGTCTACTGGTTTTGTTTCGGTTGATGGTTGTAATTAAAAAAAAATCAACGTTACTACGGTCAAGAAATGATTTAGTGTTAGTACTTCGCGTAATAGTCATATTTCGTGGTTTCGAAGCGCATATACCCAGATGGCAGTATTGTTGAGAAGTTGGTCGTGAGAATGGATCTTGTGCACAGATCATGTCTTGTGATTGGTGACAGCAATTACAATGTAAGTCAGTGGTATTGTTAATGTTCAAATTATGTGCTTTGAAAATGAACACTTTCTAAACTGTGCTATAAATGTAGTTCTCATTAATAGTGTGGATTTATTAGCTAGAATATTGATTATATTGGAGATTAGCGTTTGAAATTTATTTTTTATACATCTACTAGTATTTCGTCTTTCCGCCGAACGGCAACTTGCAAGCAGAAGTATGGCGAAAGCTCTGTCGGGTTTGGTGGCGAAAGGCCCAAGTCTAGTGAAAGGTAATGGTATTTAAAGTGTGAAAAATGCTACGTGGTGTTTAAAATTCTGCATTTGTGTACTTTACTGTCCTACACTTACGGAAGACCAGTATTAGGTATACATTAGCTTCACGAAAATTTAATGTTGAGCGTCTGCACGTAAATAATCACTGTGTTGTTACAGGTTTTATTGATTCCGCCACTCCAAAGTATAATCTTTTTATGAAATATGCCAAAGTTGAATTGGCTCCGCCAACTCCTGCAGATATTCCGCAGATACGATCTGGAATACAGAAACTGCTCACAGGGTTCCGAACTGGGAAGTGGAAGGAGACTACTGTAAAAGTGTGTATATGGTTTCCCCCTTAAAATAATAAACACGTACATTTAATCTAAATAACCTACATATTTTAACGTGATTATTGTCTTCTATGAAGTTATTTATTGCAGAAGGAAATGTAAGTACCAACGTTCCAGAGGAACTGGCATCCTCCATCATATATACACTCCTGAAGATTGAGGCATCAGCTTCCTTCGAAACGTTGGTGCATACCTACTGAACTGCATGGTATCCCATATCAGAAATCAGTGCTTTACTTAATATGAGACACATTTAGCTACGAATAGCATGGCTCAACACTAACTGTAATTGACTGCAGGAAGTTCATGACATTTTTATTTACACGTTTGATTGCCAGTACCCTGAGAAACACAGTTCATTAGTAACCAAAGATGAATAAAAAAAGTTGAAATTGTGGGATAATCCATAGCACCAGTTTCAAGAAATGTATATAACAGGTATAGTTATAAATAGAATGAATTAAAGTGCCCAAGGAATGACTTTCATAGTAACTGAAATTGATTAGTCTTAAGTCTGATTTTTATACATAAATTATCAGAGTGGCACAGAACATGGCCAATTGAAACTGGATGAGTTTGTAATGACATATTGGGAAGTCTAGATGCCTATATTCTATCATACCGATGGGTGCCCCTTGGTCTGAAATCTTTTTTGTAGTTTCAGCTTTCCTTTTTAAGTTTTTCAAAAGTACAAGGAACTTTCAAAAAATTAGGTAACACTCTGATGGAAGGAAATTTATTATGATATTGATTTATACACCACACCCATGGATAGCAGATGGTACATCCCAGACCTTCATGTAGTCAGTCACCATTGACATTTCAGTATTTGTCCCACTGTGGGACTAAGGCTTGTATCTCACTGTAGAAGAAATTGTTGTCAAGTTCCTGTTGCCTTTGGGTGCCAGCTTACATACATACATATACATATTCATTCACAGATCCATCATCTGCACAAGTTGGATTGAATGCGGAATTTATCATGAAAAGATATGAATTGCAATATGCAGTTAAGTCAAATCACTAAATTACAAATTACACAAAATTGGTAAGAACATGGTAAATTACAAAGAAAGATCATACGCACACAACAGTTCAAAACAACGATATGTATTACATCATATTACAAGTTAAATAAGAATGTTCATATGTTTGCATCATTATGACCAGCAGATAGAAATTCCTCAATGGAATAAAGGACATTTTTAACAAGGTGGTCTCTTAAAAAAGTCTTAAAAGATATGTATGTTACAAAATTTTAATATATTTTGTGGTAGCTGGTTGAATACTTTAACAGATGAATAGTCAAGAGGCAACCGCACAGCGTGTAGTTCGTGTATTGCAAGGGCTCTCCAAAATGGCAGTAGCAGCATTTTTTATGAACTACAAAGGTTTATTATTTCAAGTAATTACAATGGTTATTGTATTACTTCTTGTTGGTATGTTTTGCAAATCACTTATCAGCCACACACTTCTTAAGGGGCCAAAGAGGTCAAAATCACTGGGCCCCAGACTCAAATGGCACTTGTGACTGGTTATGGTGCTATGGCTGGGAGATTGTGGACCACCCTCCCTACAGTCCAATTCTCACACACAGTCATTTCCACCTTAGTCGCTGTGAAGATACTGTGCAAATGTCCAACTGCTACTTTTCCTGTGCTGTGTGCCTGGTCATACGGGCCTGCCCAGCAGTGACAATGCAATGGCTGCTGAGGATGCTATGTTATACAGGAATCAACATCTGAGTCAGCTTTAGGCAATTATATCCATACTAGTCTTGTTTTTTGTACAGTGTTTTCTACTGGGCAAAATGAATGGACTGGTGTATAGGGCAGTGAACTGTCAGGGTGTCGTGGTCCTCCATCAGGAAAGGAGGAATGCATGATCATGTTTGTGTTACATGCAGCCATTTTTACATGGATAGCCACCACCCATTTACTTATACCGCATGTCACTTCTGGCTGTATTTGTAATTAAAGGTAAAGGTAATGTTCACCCTAGAACAGGCCGTGAAGGCCCAGAGAGGGAGTTGAGGTAGAGCTCTACTCTTTCTTTGGCCTTGGTTGGATGTCAGTGGCACTCCCTGGTCGTTTTACCCCTGGGAAAGAGACCTGCTACCCATTATACATGAGGCTGGTTGGGCCCAAGGGCCAGTCTGGAAGGGTGTGGAAAATCTCACCCCCACCAGGATTTGATCCCTGGACTTGTCCAGCCCATAGTGAGTCTCTACAGAGAGTACGCTAACCTGGCCCATGTGGTTGTAGTTGAATGTCAGTTTTATGATGAAGTGTGTCATAGATTTCATCTCCATGGCATGTTGCACAACCCAGTTGGTGATCACTGACCATCTCATAATGTGCCATTTTTTTTTACTAGTGTAGGACTTGAAGAACTTGTTTCATTTATGCCATTTCAGTTTCTTAACTACCATGCCAGAGACATATCTGTCATTGTTTTAAATACACCATATTGGTACTGTGATTGCCCATCATCTGTTAATTGTTCCTACATGACTTGGAGATGGATATGCATGTGTTCTTTCTAATTGTCTTTAGTTGCTGAAGTGATGGGAAGTTTGCGGATCACATTTTGTTAATAGTCGTAAGTTTTAAACAATTTATTCTTGTTGTGCTTTTGAGCAATTAGAATTACAGTAAATCCAGTCAAAACACAACAGTTTACTCTATTATTTTCAGGCCTAAAAGGTCGTAAACAGGTTTAACACAAGAAGGGAATACATATTTGCAGTTTATACAGAACTGAGATCTCAAACATCACAATTTGTATTGTTATGTGGGCATACATAACATGGGAAGAACAGCCATGGGAATAGAATTTGTATAACCGTGTTGCATAATTGGGGGTCACATTATTCCGAAGGCATTCTTGGTTACAATACGTATTGGCATTGCAAGTGTGTAATTTGCTTCTTAAATTCTTACAGTAGGCCTCCAACAAGATAAGATGTTGTATACTCTCTACAACATTTTTTACAAGTGCGTCTCATAACGGTAATAATTTTATAAGCATACAACATCCAAGTGAATCAATAATGGGAACAAATCACTTTCCAAATCATAGTGAAAAGCTGCGGAAATATTTATTATGTCCAATAGACATAAGGTTTTAAATATGTTACTTGCTTCCAAATAAACTCTAATTTAATTCACCTCATCCCATTTGAACATACTGTAAATAAATAAATAAATACTATTTTCAGGTCATCAAAAATCTCAAAACGAGACACATCCAACTAAAATGCCATATCTTAGAGAAAACTCCACCTTCAATATGCAAGACCACTACAAACTTGTACAGGCCACCCTCCAAAGACTAATCTACATTTCTTCTGATTTTATCTTTACACATTTTAACCCCTATCCTGCTAATGTGGAGAATATGGTGAGGTCCTAATAATGCCAGCAAATGGCAGATGGCATTTAATTCGGCGTTTAAAGGGTTAACATTATTATTTATTTCATGTCGATATATTCTGTATCCAGTCTTTTTAAAACTGTGAACATAGTTAAATAAAGTCTGTGCCCAAGGCTGTTCTTCCCAAGTTACGTATACAAATTCTGATGTTTTGAGATCCCAGTTCCATATCTATATTCTTTTATTCTTGTGGTCAACCCGATGGCCTGTTAAGCTGAAACATGTAGTTAAAAGTCATAGAGTAAATTGTGTTTTGACTGGATTTATCATAATTCTAAATATCCATAAAGTATTTCTTGTTTTTTATGTTTCTGTTTTGTCTTGGAAATGCTTTTCTGTCCCAAGACATAATGGAGAGCTGGAAGTATGTACCATTTCCATATTGCTTATTGTGTTTCAGGATGCATGGCTGAACTCTCTTGTAACAGCAGAAGTTGTGTTTTGGTTCTTCATTGGTGAATGCATTGGGAAGAGGAGCATTGTCGGTTATCATGTATGATGTTTTCGACAGAAAATGATCATAATGGATTTCGAATGCTTTTGTAGCTATGTTTGTTGAAGTTTATATGTTATTGGTAGTGTACAAATTCAAATATAAATTATAATTCTTGAACCTTAGAGCTCCTTTTATTTCTGAATAATGAAAATGCAGATGTTCATCAATTTGGTGACTTCACAGTTCATGCGTTCTAACCTTATTGGTCTGTGCCGCACAACTGTTAGGGGAAGGGCATGCAGTCCAGTTAGCCAAGCATTGCATTTTTTCTATACTAATGCCATTCCTCTTCCCTCTTTCCCTCCAAGATACTATATTTTGAGATGTGATGCTGTGGAGTTTGCTGCAGATGCAAGAATGACCAAAATGAACAAAAGTTATCATAGTTCGGTCATGCATGTGAGAATTCTACAGCTTTCTTCCTTGTTTCAGTACAGAATATACATGTTCAACAGTAACATATTCATCTTAGTCTTCAGACATGGCAGAGACCATTCCTACCATTTGAAGTGTTGAGAAACATCAAATACAAATAGTCCACAATACTTTCAACAGACTATATTTAACCACAGTTTTATTACATATACAGTTAAAATGTTTTTCCATTGTAAACCAGAAAAGCAATGGTCATTTACAGAGCTCCACAACTGTATTGTTCAGCTTACCAGCAAAAGTTACTGAGACTTGTGACAAGTACAAGTACATTTATGGTCTGATCTAAATATATATATATAAAGTGTTGAATGTCGAATAGGTTTTAGTATTTCTGGAACCATAATCGTATAAATGACCAGTCTACTTTTCATTGTATGAAATGTGTTTAAAAACTGCATGACAAAAGAAAGTGGAATGCTCAAATTTCAGGATTGTAAAAATATCAAATGTTGTAATGAACATAACCCTGCTCGCCAGAAAGCTCTTTAAATGCTTGCATGTTCATGGCTTGTTAACTGAAAAGTAGGAACAATACCATTCTGATCAAAACAGTGCCATCTCTTTACTGGTGACAATTTAAGGTGTGTGAACCAATTTGTGAGCATACAAAATACTGTACATATGCCAAGTTTTACCACTACACAGTAATAAGTTTTCAGAATAATGTGCAAACTAGATACAACCAGAAAGACTGTCTTAGTACAACTAACACACAGCAGTACTTTCCATCACACACTTGTGTTTCAATGTGCAAGATGACTAAATGCCAACTTGTTGATATAATTTTGAATATACTGTCTCTAAAATTAACTATGCAATTGGTAGGCCTTCAAACATGTATTAACAGTAATTATGTCAGCTACTTTCATGTACATCTCCTTCCCATTTTATTTTGCATAATGTAAAAGACTAAATTATACACAGCAAGGTAAATGGAACAGCCTGAAATATCACATATATATATATATATATATATATATATATATATATATATATATATATATATATGATTATTCCTGGTGACACTAAAAGGGTAAAAATATAAATATAGATAAGATATATTCATCAAACTACCATCACAGTGCACAAATATTTTGTTACATTATTCCTTTCAATTATCCTCTACATATTTTGTTCAAGGTCCAAACATGTAGGAGGTAAATCAGAGGAATGATTATAACAGTGATGGTTGTTGTTAGTATGTCTACTTAAAGTGCAGAGTTAAGAAACAACTAGTATCCAATACACCACTCACTTTGCGACTACATAATGTGAATGAGGTATCTAGTTTCAGAGTGGCTAACCTTCAGTTCAATAGATGCTTTAACAAATAATACAGTGGGATGGCTCAAACTGAGTCATACTTGTGAATCAAAAGAACTGATCATTGAGACCCATGATCAGTTCAGATATTCATTATACAAACCCAGTGCCTTCCATAATGACTTGTTATTAAAATTTTGCCCACAACTGGACACCTCAATGGAGCTGTGCTGTAGATAAATGCCAGTATTTCATAAGACATGAGCACAAATCAGCAAATTCATGTTCCGAGCAGGTAATAATATTTTCAGTGCAATTAATATTTCACCAAATTCACGTATCCTCAATCACACACTAATGCAATGATGCTACTAAAAACGTTATGTCAAAATATCAGTATATAAAAGGAAAGCTTTAGAACAAGTCTGATACAAAGTAAAATTCTACAAGTTCTTTGTAGAGACAATTACAGAAGTCTGCTTAGCAGAGTAGTGATTAAATATCTCACTGCTTGTGATATTTGTTCTGAGTTTAAACTTGTCAGCTTTGTAGAAGGACTGTTGTCTTCTGTGATGAAACACTGCAGTCTGAGAAGTGTACCAACATTTCAAAGGATCCTGCTACCTTGGTCATTACTCTAATGTTGGTGGCAGCAGGATCATTGAATTGCACACCACCAGAACTGCTGATATCACCCACAGAAGAAAGTCTGCAGAATGGGATGGTCTTCTATCTTTCTTTTACACAGTAAATAGTAATTTTTTTTGTGTCTAAGGATGGATCAGCATGGAAATACACAAAGTTTTGTATTTTACTTGGTTGTGTTTGTAGTTTTGTATTACATAATTACACTATATTCTAGGAACAAGGAAGTTGGCAATGAGTCATGTCTTTATGTAACAACTTTAACAAGAATGACAAAACTGTATATAACAAATTCACCATACTTCCTGAAACATGAATTTTGATATCTTATTCGTTAGGTTCTTACAGTTGTCCATCTGTACGAATACATGCCACATGAAAAGCTTTTTTATGTATGTTATACATTCAGTTAAGTGTTAAATACAGGGATGCTATCAGATCTACAGCTTTTAATTTTCTGTATATATGGAATAAATATGTGACACCGTATTCTCATTTGAGTACCCTCAATCTAAAGGTTTGCTATATATTTTAAGATGTAATTTACCACTGATATCAAATTTGAATTACTTAATTCAGAAGATATGAAAATTATATTTTTATAGCACATTATATTGTTATTGAAGCATTTAACTATTAGGTGAAGGTCACTCTATGACATGCCTGGGCAGGTACAAAGGGGAGGCAGAGGTATAATTCCAACCCATTTGCACCTCAGTGCTAGAAGGAGGTGCATGGTCAGCACCACACTGGCCACTTTACCCTGAGAAGTACACAACACTCACTGAACAGGAAGCTGGGCGGGCCTTGGGACCAGTCTGGACGGCACAAAAAATCTCATGCCCACTGGGACTTGATCCCCAGATTGCCCAGCAATCATGCTATGCCAATCACCATGACTGCTACACACTAATCCATAAAATGCAGAGTACCAAGTCAATATTCCTGTAAACAGTTCTGAGTGTGGGTTTATTATGAAAACTACACAAAGATTAATGAGAAAGGTAGTAAAACAATCATTACAGCCTTGTTCTGAGAGTTGTAGCTAAGAACATGCAATTCAGGGCTTGTGTTGCTGTTTGAAATATATCTGTTGGGTGAATATTCTCTTGACATAAAGAAATAAAACATATAAAAAAATGCTGTTCCTCAATTTATGTAAAATTAGTACACATTTTCCACCACAGTGAATGCTGGACAAAACGAATGTTGCCCATTGAACATTTGTGTGTTTCTGGCTTCTACAACCTTGAAGTTTAATTTCAGCTTGTCGCTTAACACATTCACTGCCACAGTCAACCTTGGTCGATTTAATTTTTCAATCGCGCTCTTTCAGCTTAAATTAGCTGACCTGTCATTATAGGCGGGAAACTTGTACAGCAGCTTCAGTATATCTAGCTGACGTTATCTTTATCCCTTTTATAGTTTATTATGCTTACATTGCGATATAATGAATCCATGTTTATCCTTATGCTCTCTGGCTACAGTCTATAAAGAATCTTTTATACGTGAAGTAGTGTATGTGTGATAGTTTATACTTCTCAGTGCAACATGGCATCTAGGAAATGAAAAACAATTGGATTTAGAACTGAAGAAGAATTAGCTGATGCGGTGAATGAAATTGTAAATGACAGTGATTCAGAAACAGATAATATTCCTGAGTTTTCAAGTAGTGAAGAGAGTGAATCTGAAAGTGCAAATGAGAGTGATAATGAGAGTAACATTTCAATACTGGGCCCTAGCCGCAGACAGACAGATGTTACCCCAACTACAGGGTTTTCTAAAAATGATTATCAACCAAGAATACCACCCTTCATAGGCAATCCAGGCGTGCAATTTTCAGTTGAAAATGAAGCAGATGTGATGAGTTATTTTGACCATTATATTCCTCCTGAACTCACTGAAATAGTAGTTGACCAGACAAATTTATATGCACAACTACAGATCGCGAAAATGCCTCGCCCCATAGCAAAACATGCACGTAGTGAAGAATGGAAACCAGTAACAGTAATCAAAATGAAAAAATTCCTTGGTTTGATTTTTGTAACCGGTATAGTCCAAAAACCAAAATTAGAATTGTACTGGTCAACGAGAGGAATATTTCAGACTCCAATATTTCAACAAAAAATGTTTAGGAACAGATTTCAACTTATCCAAAGGTACCTTCACTCCAATGACAATAATGCAGCAGGAACAAACAAAGATCGTTTGTACCGTCATCATCATCTGACGAGTCGCAAGGCTCGAGTAGAACACCTACACCTACTCCAACAAAACGTGCCCCAAAAAATGACCCCCCTGGTAGGCTTGATGGAAAAATAAAGAATCACAAACTGGTCCATATTCCACCCACAAAAAATGATAAAACGCCAACACGAAAATGTCAAATGTGTGCGCGAAAAAATATCAAGAAAGAAACTAGATTTCTCTGTGCTCAGTGTGGTATTCCTCTGCATCCAGAAGGCTGCTACACACGATATCACACACTGAAATATTACTGAAGGTATGTTCTAAATTTCAAGTCTTTATCTCATATAGTTTTCGTGTAATTATTTTTTTACTGAAATCATGAAAGAAGGGGCTGTGGACCCTTTAAATCGCTGGCATTTTAATGCCCCTGGGTATTTAACCCTTAGGCTACTAATGTCATATATATATATATATATATATATATAT
>Ga0268261_10004401_pt1 | contig 10545 bp, 9 predicted proteins | sample TergutNc150P1_FD_190353 | JGI IMG/M metagenome (GOLD analysis project Ga0268261, IMG submission 190353) | Nasutitermes corniger P1 segment gut microbial community from laboratory colony in Florida, USA - Nc150 P1 (SPAdes) (version 2) | ecosystem: Host-associated > Arthropoda: Insects > Digestive...
GGATATTTGTCTGTTGTGAGTGTCGTGTGTTGTCAGGTAGAGGTCTCTGCGACGAGCTGATCACTCGTCCAGAGGAATCCTACCGAATGTGGTGCGTCGTTGTGTGTGATCTAGAAACATCAAGAATGGATGCTCCATATATATATGACATTAGTAGCCTAAGGGTTAACACAATCAGATACCTTTTCCAAATTGCAAAATATGCCTTCCAATAGCATTTTGTTATTTAGAGCTTATAAAACTTCATTAATTAATGTGACACAGTTTCTGTTGATGAATTTCTCTTAAACCCATACTGTACATTGGATAATACACCATTATTATTTATGTTTATAAAGCCTTGCATAAATAATCCATTCAAGAATCTTAGACAACGAAGTCAGTAAGGATATGGGTCTGTGATTAGTTACGTTATTTTTATCACCTTTTTTGAACACAAGCTTTATTTCTGAATATTTTAAGTGTGCAGGAAAAATACTTAAAGAAAGTGACTTATTGCATATGTAATCGAAGGGAGAACTGATCAATTGAGAGTTTATTTTTAAGATTTTGATCGGGATTTCATAATAACCATACGAGTTTTTAGATTTTGGGGATTTAATAATTTTTTCAATTTTTAATCTTAGGAAAAAGGATCTTATAAACAAGATATTGAAGCATGTGCAATCCAACTTAATTCCACATACAAAGACATATGCATTTGATCTACAGAGTTCCAGTTGGTAAGTTTAATAACTTCTTAGCCACTAACGTAGTATAGGCTGACTGCAACGAATCCAGTGCGCCGTGATGGAGCGGACAAAAGCTGTGGGCAGTTGTGGGTGTGCCCACACTTACCAACCAAACTTCAGGTAAACCAGGCAATCAAGATCGCCTTTGGTTACCATGTCAGCTATCTCCCTGTTACAAAAAGTGTTTCCCTTCCCAACAGACCCAACCAATGGAGATGGACGACAGTATCGTTTAGGCTAGCCCTCTGTTATTCTCCATGCTCTCCTTCAAACTGAAAGCATTTCAAGTTTCACCTCAGTGCTTACAACTCAATTGCGCGCTATATATATTCTACCAGGCGGAGTACATGTTTAGGGGTATGTACTACTTGTGCCAAGTCCACCTCGTCACTGTCCCCCCTCCCCCCTCCAATGCCAAATCCTTGCATTATGATTCCATTGTTACAAAGTAAACAACAAACAGTGACACCCAAAACATGTAGGAGTTGATGTATGAAAACAGTATTGTAATTCTAACAAATTTTGTGCACTTCTTTCTTTACATTCTAACACTTCGCCATGTTTATATTAACTCTACTTATACATATAATTGACACAAGCTGTTCTGGTGTGTTGTTGTTGTTGTTGCATTTTGTGTATTTGTTATGCTTCTTGAATTCTTAATTTATTATGGTTGTTTTTAATTTTTATTGTATACTATTTCAACATTCTGTTGGTTTATTTTTGACCCTTGTAAGGATCTAATGAATGTAAATAAATAAAGATATACTGGTTGACAAATGTTATTTAAATACTGTCGTATCTATACATTTTATTGACAAGTCCTATATAATGTACTCACAAAATGCATGTACGAAGTAAACAAATGAAAGATCTGCATCTTACAATTTGGAAATGGCCTTAACTGCAATAGATTTTTTTTTTTTTGCATAAGGTGTTGGCTTAAGTGCTATATAGCACAATATCCTACAGGAGAATGCTAGTGGTTGGACAGCATGTGCAGCCACACCACCAGATTAACCACACCAATGTATTTTAATTGACTGTTTTAACATTGTAACTTTAGCAAGCTCATATAGTGCACTCCCTGATGATGGTGATTACACCAAAACATGTTGGAACTGTTTTAATGTAAATTTCAATACTCCTTTTAAAGCAATTCTGTTGTGTATCAGTTGGTAATAAAACTTTGATAATATCAAGATGCACAGTACAACCGTGAAAATTATTCTGACAATTGTTTACAATAGACTACTCACCTCCAATTATTTTCATACTGAAATGTAACACACTTTATATGTTGAAACATAAGACGCAGGCAAAAAGAAATGTAATGCTACTAAACCTAACAAAATGTAACTGAAGGTAGCAACTGTGAATGTCGATAAGATGCAATATGATGTAATTCACATATATTCTTGTTTTTTTCCATGAATAATATATTTTGATGTATGTTCTGTGCATCTTGTACAGTTTATTATCCAGACCAACATATGCACAACACACATATATATATATATATATATATATATATATATATATATATATATATATATATAAACAAAATTTTTATATTGTAAGTACTCCCACATTTTTTTATGCATCTGCATCAACTTCAGGGAGTCTTATACTTCCATTTTGCTAAAGTTACAATAGTCATTGAGGTTACAAACTCAATAAAATCAGTAGATTAAAATGTTATCATTATAGTTGAATATAAAATGCAATCTATAAAACGCTGTGATGTTTCATAGAGTGTATTTTATCATCAACTATAACAATCACATCTTAATCCACTGATTTTATTGAGTTTGTAACCTCAATTATTATTGTAACTCTAGCAAAGTAGAAGGATAAGACTCCCTGAATTTGATGCAGATGCATTGAAACATGTACGAAGTTACTTACTCACTCCATGGAGACGCATCCTTCTTGAGAAGCTAACTGGTTTTTTAGCTAATCAAATACCCTGCATTTTATGGAACCCGACGGTTCATTATCGCATTCACAAGTGCCTGCCACCTGTCCCTATCCTGATCCAGCTTGATCCAGTCCATACCCTCACATCCCACTTCTTGAAGACCCATCTTAATATTATCCTCCCATCTACACCTGGGTCTCCCAAGTAGATTCTTTCCCTCAGGTTTCCCCACCAAAACCCTGTACACGCCTCTCCTCTCCCCCATACACGCTAAAGTGCCGCACCCATCATATTCTCAATTTTATCATCTGAACAATATTGGATGAGGAGTACAGGTCATTAAGTTCCTCATTATGTAGACTTCTCCACTCCTTTGTTACCTCATCCCTTTTAGGCCCAAATATTCTCCTCAACACCCTAGTCTCAAACAACCTCACCTTACGTTCCATCCTCAATGTGAGTGACCAAGTTTCACACCCATATAAAACAACAGGCAAAATTACAGTTCTGTGTATCTTAATCATTAAATTTTTGGATAGCAAACCAGAAGACAAAAGATTCTGCATGAAATGATAGCAAGCATTCACTGACTTCAATCTGCTCTTAATTTCTTCTGAATAGAATTTTGATTTGTTAAGGTTGTTCCCAAATATTTGAACTGTTGCACCCATTCAAAGGAACTATTATCAATCTTTATATTGTGACTTTGTCCTGTATTCTGATCTCGAGAAATGACCATTAGTCTTAGCATGTAGGAGTACTTATGACATGTAAGATATTGTAAATATATATATATATATATATATATATATATATATATATATATATATATATATATATATATATATATTGTGCATTTATTGGTTTGGATAATAAAATGAATACTTTACAATGTAGGTTAGGTTACATGACATTAGGTTTGGTTACATTTCGTTAGGTTTAATAACTTTGCGACATTTCTTTGTGCCTGCTCTTTACTATACAGCATATACAGTGTGTTACATTTCAGCATGAAAACAAATAGAGGTGACAAGTCTAAAGTAATCAATTACCCATATTTTTGAGCACTGTAATTAAAGACATCTTTACACCAGATTGCTAAAGTTCTGGATTTATATCCAACTGCACCATGTCTTAAAGTAGCAGGAAGTAAATATCTATATCATGAAAACTATCCAATCCATTTTTTAGCAAGTATGATATTGATGCCAAACTGTTGGAAAGAGCAAATTTACAAATGGTAAAAGCAAAACAAAGGAAATGGCAGAAAAATTTGGAAGCCTTACTGTGAATTATCTAAAGGATATGAGAAGCAACAAACGTTTATTGCAATGCCCAAACCTGAGCAAACAAACCCTAATGTACAGCATGTAGACACAATGAAACTGTGTTAACAAATAATAGTAATTACAGCTACTAAAAGACAAACATGTGTCTGTTGTGTGGCACCAAGCATATGCTCTCCCAGCCAGGCCTGTAACAAACTGAAGCCAGCATACCTTATATAACTACTCTTTTGACTTGAGCTTATGTACAATATTAAAGGACACAGAATCAAAATGGATAGGTGGGATTGGGTTCATGATTTACTCCATCTCTATCTAGGTTGGCAGCGGCACATAGGATTCTTGTGAGCTCCTCCACACTCACTGACAGATTCCTTCCCTTCTGTGTTATTTCAGCTAGGCGTGCTGCTAGGACATGCTTGCAGGTTAGGAATATCTGGCCACTGATTACTTGATAGCGGTATGCAGGGCATGGACAGTAGTTCACACCTGGAAACAATGTGTAGGGTATCCCAGAACTGCCTGTCACCTGATAACAATACAAACACAGACTGTAAGTCACTTCCTGGGGCATGTGCATGCACAGCCCCCTCTACCAACACATGCACACACACACACACACACACACACACACACATATGCACACCCTAATTTGTTATAATGCCTTCTCTTGTGAAACATGGGACACTTCCTACCTGCACGACACACCGCCCTCCTGTTGCACGCAGATACACCACACAGTTTGTTTCAAGGAGTTCCAGGGCTTTCTCCAAAGGCTTTCCAAATAGTGAATGAAGTGCCAGAAGTGCCTCATCAGTAACTGGAAGATTGAAACACAGCAGACTAGCCTAGACAGATTGAGGACTGATATTCAAGTTCTCTGTTTCAGTTTCACTCCAGAGCACACCGAAACTTTTCTGCACTTATTACAATCCAAAGTATCCCACTCAGCATTTACAGCCCCATCTATCCACACGATTCATGTTGAGGCGGACCCTAGATAGAATCATGTATTTGTAACAGTTTACTGGTTCCTAAGGAAAGTTGCAAAAGAGATTTTGGTTACATGTCTATAATAAAAGTAAATCAATTTTTGTAAGATTCCTTTTGGACTACTTGACTATAAAGATTAAGATTTTATGTCCCTCTGAAATGTCAGAAGTACTTGCCCAGTGACAAAGCATCACATTCCATATGACTGGAATCTTGAGAATACTTCTTCACTCCAAATTTGAATTTTACTTCCTGTTATATGAACAAAGTTGCCCTGTTCCCTATTTCAAACCCACAGAAGTTGGTAACAAGTGGGAATTCAGTACCTTAATTAAACATTCAGAAGCTGTACAATGTTCTACTTTCTAATTTTCTACAAGTTTGTGGCACTGATTTGTTCATTACTCGAATATTGTGTGGAGTAGTGTCCATAGTATGATGTACAATGGAAAAGAAAGTTTTGGAGCTGGCTGTATTGACACCATTATATACACACAATATAATAAATCATGGAGGGAGAGGGAGGGTAGAGATTACATTCATATAATGGATCCAAATTGAAGAGGTTCTATAATACTACTTTCACCATGTAAAGAATGCACAGCCAATTTGTGAAACATTGTTCATATCAACTGTATTTCACATGACAGACAATGTGCAACATAATATATGTCTATCTACTGTCTGGGTCTTGATGGTAATAATTCTGCATACAAGAAACATTGCAACGCATGAACTGCAGAGGTGTTGTGCTTTGTCTGAATGGAAGTCTTGTTAATCTCGGGGGATTGTACCGCTGTATCCCAAACACCTTCTGCATTGACACATTCTTGTCATATACATTATACTTTGCAGTGGTGTGCTCTTCAGGACATTTCACAATTGCCTTCCTGCCTCTCCATGTCATATGCAGTATAATCTGCAATTTGCCACCCATTTACATTCCTCTTGCTTTAGTTCCTGTGAATAATTTTAGATGGCATAGGATCCTGCTTTTACTGTATGTGACTAATATGAATAGGGGGATGGGGGATCACAAAAATGACTGGAAAGATCAACAGGACTTATGAGTGTGGGTTAACTTTTTCAACATGTGAAATATTAAGCCTTCTGCAAGGCCTTCTCATGTACAAAACTGCAATTGGTGGCAACTGTGACTTCTCAGGAAACTGTCATTCTACAGTATCATAACGGTTAATAGACATGCACATTTCTGACCCCGAAAATCAAACTGCATCTTTCATTCCATGTAACAATGTTCTCAGATACATATGTATTTTTTTCTTTTCTGTTTCCCTGAATAAAGTTTTAATTATAAAGTAATTACTAATTACAGCAGAATTCCTTTAATCCAGAAGTTGATATTCCAGAAATTCTGATACTTCAGCAGTTAAGGATGGCTCCTGCTCCAGTCTACTGGTCCTTCAGCATCCCTTGTAGAAACTGGAGAGATTTCAAAAAACACAGAAGGGGACCCTGACACCTCTGAACCAGCAGCTGATAGGCTGCTCCTCTGAATAGTTGTGCAGCCCAAATGTAGGAGCAGTAACAAAAAATTACCTGCAAGATCTTGTCTCAGTACAGGTACTGCTCGACAGTCTGGCGCCTATCTGGTCTCATGCATGCTGGATTAAAGTAATTCTAATATAAGGTAATATAAAGATTCACCAAAACAGTTTTGTTGTAATTTGGCATATTTAGTTCAGTAACAGTGCAGTGACTATGGTACGTAGTGGGAGTGAAAATTACTGTCATCTGGGGAATCCCACTTCATCAGTTAAGCATGTTGACCACTACACCAACAGGACTGCAATTTTTCTCAATTCAGTATATTTACATCAATCATGCAATGTAATGTCAATGCATGTCACAAAACTGTCATATTCTTACTAGTACTCCGACCATAGACGTAACTACTGCCAAACCCAACCTCTAATCCTACAATGGAATGTAATGATCTGTAGCAACTACTCTATTCAGCCTGTAACTATTAGGAACTAAACAGATAAAGTGCTGTACACCAATACACCACTTATTTTCAAAATTAAATTACAAAAGAGGCCTGACAGTAACAATGTTAAAAAAGGGGTAAGAGTAAGAATGTTTATAAAATATTGCCAAGCACATGTTTACTAGAGTAATGTAGCCAGACAATGATGGCAACACAAATTAAGTGTAGAAACGCTGATGGTATTTCTGATCAACTTATCTTATTCAAAGCCAGACAGTACGAATAGAATAACATCTATATTCCCGCTACACACAAAAAACAATGCTCACAATCTCCATGCTGTTTGAATATTTGCTCCACTTCTTTCAGTAAGTCATTCGTAACAGTTGGCAATACATGAAGTCTGGTTCCTGCAAATGAACAGACAGTGTCATAGATTTTCATGGTAGTGAACAGTGAAATTACAGTCTTCTTGGACACCATGCTATGTAATATGGTGTACAGTACCTGCTGCTTATATACTGTATTCAGGGCAATAGGATCCTCCAAAACATTGATATGTCTATCTGAATACATGGTATAACATCCTGGAAAATTGTAATCTTGCAGCCACTGCAATTAATTATTTACTTATTTACATATTCTTGGGTTATTTAATGCACATAACAACTGCAAACATCATCAAAGATAAGAGAAGACGAGGGAACCTATGACGGATGAATGATGAAATGTAGTGTTGAGGTATTTTCAAACTTTCTTGTAACATTCATATAGATGGATTATAGCTATCATGGGGTTGTTCATGATATTCCTGGGCACATGTTATATCAGTACCTTGAAACATGTCACATGTGCTTCTCTCCCAATACCCATAATGCATTCAAGGTTAAATAATGACTGTGTTGAGTGCCATTCAACCTACCAACCAGTCACCTCAAAAACACAAAAGGTGTAAATACATGAATTGGACTTAAGTTTATAATTATTTCAACTGCTGCCATGATTATGTGATGAAATAGGAGGTCTGCTGTTCATTGACCCACAAGCATAACTTTAGGGGGGACTACTGTAGAACAGTGTCGTCACGGTTTTTCAAGATGGCGGCCAGCGAATGACCGCAGCCGCTAGCTCAGCCGGCGCACTTCAGTCTCGGTCACGAACGTCAACGACCGTCAGTGTATGATGGCCTCAGATGTTCCTTACTGAACTTGATTCATGTACACACCACGTACACTCTTCGGCTTCATCTTCCTACTAACATTTGATAACTACCAAGTATGAAACTTATCACTGTATAGTTTTCATAAACCAATAAATTATCAGTTGAACACCATTTACAATTCAAGCACAGCTAAATGTTTGGGCTTTTAGAAACAAGCCATCATCTGGCTGTACAAAAACAAAGGTTCAATACGATACAATATGTATAACATAAAAATCAAGCCTGAGATATCAACTTGTCACAAAACTTTACTCATCATAATCTGTGACAAGTTGATATCTCACACTTGATTTTTAAACTATGCATGATTGTATACTGAAATCTTACTGCAGACACATAATGCAACCAAGTCAGAGTTGTACAGAGTATGTTTGAAACACTCCCATCCAAATTGCTGCAACAAGGTTGCTCTCTGTTGGGCTGGTGGGGACTTGGCACCAAGTGACCCATATTTTTGGTCCTCAGAAGAAGTATCTTGGTGGTCAAAGATTCCAAAAAAGTTGCAAAAGTGCAAGAAGCTGTCTTACAAAAAGCTCAGAATTCTATGCTGAAGGTGTACATTCACTAGTAAATCACTCTGACAAATGCCTGAACCTTCATGATGACTATGCAGAAATATATGCCATTGCTCTCCTTTTTCATGAGAAAAGTTACTTCAAATAAAAAGTTCATGAATAAGCAAACATATATTACATATTCTTACTTTCTGAAAGACCATTGTACAATACCACCACAGGATTAATAATATAAAGATGTACAGTTTTCTCCTGTCTCCTGTTACTTCCTTCACTTTGGGGTTCAAATATTCTCTTCAGCTATTCTTTTCTCAAACACCCCTCACCCTATGTTCTTCCCCCAGTCAGAAAGATCAAAATTCACAGTCCTAGAAGGTGGTAAAATTTTAGTTGTGTATATTGTAATATTTGGTGGCTGGGATACCTTTGTTGGTACGGTGACTTGCAATGGGCTGGAAGGTCAGGGGATCGAATTCCAGTGGCTGTGAGATTTTTCATGCCATCCAGACCAGCCCCACGTCCCACCCAGACCCTTGTACAATGGTTAATGGTTCTTTGCTGGGGGTAAAACTGCTGGAACATGGTGCTGACCACCCACCTCCTTCTAGCGCTGGGTTGCAAAAAGGTTTGAGTTATACCTTTGCCTCACCTCTGTTCCTGTCTAGGTATATCATGGGGTGACTTTTACCTCATCTTGTAATCTTTATATTTCCGGACAGCACACTGGTAGACAAAACATTCTGAACTAACTGGTGCAATTATTGGCTGACTTAAATTGCTTTCAATTTCCTCACGAATGTAATACTTAACTCTACCACTACCTTTATGTAACAATTTCATAATGGATTTTGGAAATGTGGCATACACATGAATTTGTGTGCTAATTTCTAAATTAACCTAACATATTCTGTAGCCTTCTTTATAAAGTTACTGTTGTTTTCACATAATAAATTATGTAATTCATCACAAACGATACAGCATAATAACCTTACGGTACGTAATCCCGCCATACCTTGCTCCAGGGCGGTTTTTGGTTTCACAGAAGTGCTCTATCCCACTGAGGAATGGGCAAATTTCCAATTTTCCTGGTTCAGTTATTAATGCTGGGCAAAGTTCGTCATTAATAAGTTCCGTTCTACAATATGCACTTCTGTCTTTAGAACTAAAACTGATATTCCAAATAACTACAAAAATACCTTGATTTTGCTTCCCACGACTGAAGCGCACCTCCCATTCTTCGAAATTCATCTTAATATACAAGTGAGACTAAATCTCTAAAATGTTACATGACGAAGTTAGTGATTAATCCAATTAGCACATGGGCTCAATAATTTTCCAATTTGTTATACTTCATACGAACAAATATGCGAACATGGCGTAACACAGAAAGACATACAAATGAACAAGGCGCGAAATCTAGTGAATCAAAGAGAAGCATTACACCAAAGAACATACTGGTTTGTGACACTACCAAGGATGAAAGAAACTCTCCAGTCATAACTATAATTATGTTTTATAGTAGATTTTTATAAATTTTAACTTTATTTATAAACTCTAGAGTTTAAAGTACCTGCGAATCGAATTGAGGACTACAGGTTGACGTAGGAAAGGTAGGACTAAAGTTATGACCCGTGCAAACCTACACGCCGACAGCCATTGGTAGGCAAGAACCAAGTTGCATTGAGTACTTTTGAGTTGTCCTAGTCACAGATATATCAGTATCATACTACAAAGCAGTGTCACAGCCAAGTAGCTACAATGCTAACATGGGGTCATAAAAAAAAAAACCTTAGCCTAACCTATTATATGACCCGTGACTGTACCTGTAAGCGGGAACAGACCATCTACATTGGGCAGGGCCTTTCTTGGGAACCTAACACTTCTCTGCTAAGCAACAACCCCCCCCCCCCCCCAAAAAAAAAAAAA
>Ga0268261_10004402_pt1 | contig 10543 bp, 3 predicted proteins | sample TergutNc150P1_FD_190353 | JGI IMG/M metagenome (GOLD analysis project Ga0268261, IMG submission 190353) | Nasutitermes corniger P1 segment gut microbial community from laboratory colony in Florida, USA - Nc150 P1 (SPAdes) (version 2) | ecosystem: Host-associated > Arthropoda: Insects > Digestive...
TGTGATCTAGAAACATCAAGAATAGGTGCTCCATATATATATGACATTAGTAGCCTAAGGGTTAATGATTTAACCCTTATCCTGCTAACGTGGAGAAAATGGTGAGCTCCTAATAATGCCAGCAAATGGCAGATGGGATTTAATTCAGGGTTTTAAGGGTTAATATCTGGCCAAAAATATCTGTACTTTATACGAATACTTACGTATATTTTAGTGTTTTCAGCCGCATTAAAACGCCTTGGAAGCGCTCTTTTCGTTGAAATTTTATCATGCCATTGGGATAGCCGAATTCACCACAGTGTTACGTTATATGAATATTGCCCATCTTGTTGCTATAAATTACCAGGCAGGGATTATACCACTCACAATCAATAATCGTGACCTATTTTTCCACAGTACAGGTAGTTCTCTCTTAGAATAGAATAGAATAATATTGGGTTCGAGCCCTTTCAGGCCCGATGCACCTAGGCCTTAATAACAGGCCCTCTGTGCCCCATATACTGTGCTAGGCTATAGGAGTCCTGTTCCTTTAGCAAAGTTCCAGATGGCCCCTATGCCTAGTTCCCATATGTCCTCCGGGTTCAAAAAGAAGGAACCCGGATAGGCATGCCTGAGTGAGGCTAAAGCCTCACACTCACACAAAATGTGGGCTGAGGTTTCTTCCTCAGTACCACATTTCCTACACATGGGGCCATTGCATAGCTCCATGATATGTAAATGTCTCCTCAAGGTGTTATGTCCAGTAAGCAGGCCAATAATAACCCTGGTTTGTGTCCTGTTAAAGGACAGTTAGCTCTCCCTCACTTCAAACAGAATTAACAATACGAATATGCTAACCCCGCAGGTCATATATGATAACAGTATAACAAGTAATGGGTTTTCAAAATGTGTGTATTGCAGGTTAGAATAGTCCTTCGTTTTTATGTGCTACTAAATACTTATCGATACAATATTGCTTATTTTTCAGAGGATATACTTATTATGGCACCCCCATCTAAAAGTACGAGAATATCCATAAACGACTCACCACAGTCTGAACAAGATGATAACAGCGTTAAACGAATCCGTCGCCTATCAGTTTCATCATGTAAGATGAAGAAGGTTGGTTCTTGTACACCAGAAAGAGTTCCTTTGTCTTTATTTCTGCAATACCCTCTGTCGTGGCCAAATGATAATGTAAGTAGTGAGGCTTCGTTTGGCCGTACATTACTGCATATAGCTGCAACTGAAGGGAACCTGGAGACCGTTAAAACTCTGCTTATGAACCCCAAGACTGACGTCAATGCTGTCGACGGGGATGGTTGGACCAGTCTTCACATGGCTGTGAAAGGTGTGCACTTAGAAGTAGTACGAACACTCATAGCCGACCACAGGATTAATGTAAACGCCGGAGGTGGATATATCGGATGTACACCATTACATCTGGCTGCAATGGGAGGTAATCACGAGGTCCTCAGAATGCTTCTGCTGCACAGTAAGATTAACGTGAACGCAACGGACAAAAATGGTAGTACTGCTTTCCACATTTTAACGAAGGAATCCTGTAAACATCATGGATTCGAAAAGAAATACCTGCAGTGCATAAAATCATTGATGGAGAAGGTGGACCTCAAAGTGAACAAACCTGACATGTATGGACATACAGCTCTGAGTCATGCCGTAAATGACGGGTGTAAAGCTACAATTAGGACCATATTGCAGCATTACGGGAAACATAATTTTAATCTGGAAACTTCAGGTGCTGACGAAATGAAAACTGTACGTGAAAAAATCCTCTGCCTCTATCCAGAATTTAGAACAATCATACCTCCACCTTTATTAGAGGACTTGAATTCGCCAAACCCTCAGACTCGACTGCTTGCTGCAATCCAACATGATTGCGTGAACACCTTTCGGGATGCACTGCAGAAGTCGCCGGTGAACATCGACTATTGGTATGATGAACCATACTATTGTACCTGTCTGGAAATGGCTTGCACTTTAGAGGGGAGACAGGAGTTTGTCCGAATCTTGATCGAAGCTGGCGCCAATGTGAACACAGTGAACCCCATTTCAGATGTACCGCTTCTTCACATGGTCGCCAAAAGAGGGAATTTAGATCAGTTAAACGTGCTGCTGAGTACGGACCGTGTGGACCTAAACATCAAAGACTGTTGCCAGAGGACAGCACTGCACTGTCTTGCTCGTCTTAGCCTGTCGCGTCAGGAGGAATGTCAGGTACTTTTGCAAAGTTTGGTGCTTCTTTTGGAAGGTGATTTTTCTGTCTGCAAGAAGCTCGAATTAGATGCAACTGACGAATGGGGCAACACGGCTTTGCATGTATCAGCACGGTGTGGCAACAGTGAGATGGTGGACATTTTGTTGAGGAATGGCGCAGACATCAATCTCATGGATGGTTGTGGTGAAACTGCATTGCACATTGCTGCTAGAGACGGGAACCAAGATACAGTGGTCATGCTGATGAAACATGGTGCAGACTTGATGTTCACCAAGTTTAGACAGCCACCGTTATCGCAGATTGATAGATTTACATTGAGAAGATTCTTTGATGAGTGTTTGGAGACGAATGACAGAACGCCACACCACCAGGATTTCAGACTGACTTTCAATTATAATTTTCTGACACCAAAGAGTTATAATAGATGTAAGAAAGAGATGGCTGAGATGCCTATGCTCTTATATATGAGCCAAGACAGAAGGTTACGCCATATGTTGAAGCATCCTGTAATCACCAGTTTTTTGTATCTGAAATGGAATTATGCCCGCTCGTTTTTCTATATAAATCTACTATTTTATGTTACCTTCCTTTGCTTCCTCACGACTCATGTAATTTTAACAGATTATTCTAGTGTAAAAAATTGTTCTGATGCAGTTAATAACCTGAAATGTGATCAAGTGTTGTGTGTTATCCATGACTGTTCTCGGCACAACGATGCCTGGCTAGAAAACTGTACCAATGCTCCAAGAAAGAGCAAAGAAAATGAAAATCCAGAAAAAGAAGTAAATGGCTTCGAGAATATCACTATGAAGTGCTTCATAAATTTGGAAGGAAGTAGTACAACCTCAAACAACACATGTACTTTTGAAAATTCAAAGAGCAATACATTTGTACAGACACCTAACAAAGAATCTGGAACCAGGGTGAATATGCAGTCCGAAAACGCAACGTTTCACAGCAATATATTCAAGCCAGATACAAATGAAACTGCATCACAGTTTGAGAATGCTAAAGAAACAACTTTAGAACTGGGAATTAGAATGGGACTTACGGTTTTGGTCGCCATGTTTGCAATGCGAGAGCTTGCACAGTTTCTGTCAGTAACTAAGCAGTATCTCCGGAGAACTACCACATTTCTTCGTGTTTCTATCATAATACTGGCCATCATCCTGTGTGTGCGGCATTTTGACAAAAGAACGAAACATCACTGTGCGTCCATTGCCGTGCTGCTAGCTTGGTTTGAGTTTCTGTTACGGATTGGCTGTATTCCCGACTGCTCTATCCTGATGCAGATGCTCCAGACAGTGTCCCTCACGTTTGTGAAGTTCATGTCATTTTATTCGCCATTGATAATAGCGTTCAGCCTGTGTGTTTTCACAATGTTTCGCAGATCTTGCGCTCCACTTTTCTATCAAAATGTGTGGGTGACCGTGATGAAGTCAGTGTTAATGATGAATGGTGAGTATGAGGCATCCGACATGGATTTTGATCTGCTGCCAGTGACAAGCCATGTGATTCTAGTAATATTCATACTGTTGATAGGTGTCATACTGTTGAACTTACTGAGTGGACTGGCTGTAAGTGACACACAAGCCATAAAGAACGACGCTGAAACGTTGAGTTTAATTGCAAGAGTGCGGCTCATCTCCAACATCGAGAATCTGGTATGTGGGGCCGCTCAAAGTAAGTGGATATTCCCTAGATTCATAACGATAATAACACCAAATTTGTGTTCCGTCTTCAAGAGTTACCCAAACAAGCAAGTTCACGTATTTCCCAACAGAAGGAAAGGAAGCATTTACTTGGACGATAATGAACCAAGGATGAACACAGTTATGTCCAGAGACATAATCAACGCTGCCCTGAAGCAAATTTCCAAGAGGAATGGATTAGCGTCTAGGGGAAGCGACAGTGTTCAAGGAACCGTAATTCGAGCCTGGGGGAGTGAGAATGGCTCACTGGTATCGAGGAGGATGAAGGATTTGTGTGAACAGCAAGAAGTTCTGACAACCCAAGTAGGGGCGCTAAAAGAAATGTACGAATACAGGTTGACCAAAGTGGAACAAGAGGTAAAAAATGCGATGACGAAAGTAGTCAGTGAGGTTGGGGCGAAGTACAGTTTATTAAATGAAAATCAGGAAAAGTTGTGGAAAGAATTCTTGGAAAAAGGAATTGAGATGCGTGAGGTCTTAGGCCAGAGCCAAAGAGGTGTGCAGGAAGATTTCTTGAAACAGTCCGATCAGTTACTTCAACTGGAGCGAAGGTTTTCACTGCTGGAAGAAACAATGAAACATACCAAGGACAAAGTGGATCAGATATTCTCATTTATTCTTTTACAGCAAACAAATACGTAAACTGTCCCCTACAAAGGTAAATGTTAACTTCAAAAGATTTGCTTTGGTATATCAGCCACCTTGGGTGACTGATTCTACAAATGTAAGAGCAAAGGCTTCGCTTTATTTTTTTTTAGAACCTTAGTAATACAAATAAATGTAGATTATTCTGTATTTATTCAGTTTGCCATCATACACAACTTTACAAAGCATGTTAATTAGTCAACATGTTTCGGCTTACTTTTAAAACCATCATGAGGCCATAATGTAAGCATTTTAGTGAATACTTATACAATTGTAAGTAGGAGTGAGATGTAACCCTTTACAAACAAAGATGCATATTGAAATATTGACAAAATATTACAAGAAGCTTCGGTAAATTGCATAAAAATGCATAGTATTTTCAAGAAGTGTAAAAGACAAAAATTTAAAAAATACAAATATGTTTCTAAATTTCCAAAACTACGTTAGTAGGCAGTAGAATTCCAGTATGGTGTGTACATTACCGGGTCATCTTTTAAGGAACAAGGGAATATAGTTTGTATGCTCAGTATTAGTACTGATGGTGGGTGAAGCTTCCAGTATCAAACATTCTGGTGACTCCTTTTAGACGAAGGAAGAATTATATGTCTTCTGCTCGTTGTATTGCTTTGATATGGGTTGGTATCTGCAAAAAGTAAAGAATGATGTATGGTGCTGTTTGGAAATATACGGAGTTTCAAAATGTTAAACAATAATCGTAAGTCAAACTATTTATGTACTCATGTATTCTTGAATGTTGTAAACTGTAACGCTGAATATTTTGATGTTCCTTAGTAAAGGTCAATGTGATCATAACATGTACACCTGGCTGTGTGTAAATATGTGCGGCATTGAGGTGTAGAAGTGAAGAGAAGCTAGTCAAATGACCTTCTGCAATTAGTATTAGAATTTATTCGGCTTTACTCTGCGTTTGTCAATCATTTGATATTCTGTTATTGTTTGTCTGCAGATAAAAAAGTCTTATTATTCTTATTTTCCGTGTCTATCTCTCTGCTACTAAATTACAAAATTTTCATAATGTGATCTTTCTGAAATTATTGTCGTGTTTCTTTGTTTTCCAGTTCTGTAATGCCCTGTTGTATTTGATTGAGTTCGTATAGGACAGAATTTGTATCAGTATTGTGACGGTCATATTTTACCAAATGTCTTCAACATAGGGGAGATCCTAGTGGCCGCGCGGTCAAAGCGTGGGTCTGCGGCCGCTCGCTCCCTGGCATTGTGGGTTCGAATCCCGTTGGGGGCACGGATGTCTGTCTCTTGAGATTGTTGTTTATTGTCAGGTAGAGGTCTCTGCTTCGGGCTGATCACCCACCCAGAGGAGTTCTGCCGGGTGTGGTGTACCTGAGTGTGTTCGTGAAGCTTCGATAATGAGGGGATCCTGGCCTACTAGAGGCCATGAAAACTATTTTTGTAGAAGTAAAATTTAAATTTATTAATTTCGGTTTCTTCATTATTTAGTATTATTTTATAATTATTTCGTTTTTGGAAGTTGTTCGTGGGATCTATATTTAACGTACATGGTATTAAACTGATTAAAAGTGATAAAATAATATTTTATTAACAATCATTTTGAAACAATATATCAATAGAGTTACTTTGTGTGCTCTGGAAATTTCAACTTTGGTATCCTCGTGTTCTTATTAATTTGTACTAGCAATTTATTTTCGTTTAATACGTTGTGGTTTACGCATTGTGAATGACTTTGATATAAGGAATTAATATTTATGGTAGCTTCCCACCGAAAGTGTTCTTGGTCTGCTTTTGGGAGGGAAAAATTAGCAGTCTCAGCTTGCAGAGCCAATGTTCTTATCCAGTCATTCGGTTTATAACTAAGGTTATATATTAGACCTTTATTTAGCAAGAATATCTCTCTTCGGAAAAGTCAATATTTGTACTGGTAATAAATCTATGGAAAGAGGATATTTTTACCTCTGGTTTCTAATTAATTTGTGTTGTAAAGTTGTGTGAGACGATATATTGAAAATATATGTAATTGATAACACAACGGGAAGTGTAACCGTAACTTTAAATTATTCTGACAGTGTTTACAGCCATAGATTAGGCGGTTAGTTGTCGTTTTCTTGCGCCGGATATCACGGTTCAATACCACAGCACAACTGACCTCGGAAGTAGTTGAAGGTGAGGGTTGGCTGATTGGTCGTCTAACCATCGCAGAAAGATTTGCCTGTGCTCATCAGCTGCGTGAGCTTCTGAGCCGGTGTGGTACGATACACAGAAAAGATCTCACCCTATCCAGAAATTAACTCTGGCCATTTTCAGTTCTTGGACTCAGCTCCAATACAGCGGGCAGCGAATTCCCACCCGTGATGAAGTGACCGACGCGTGAAGTTTTCATCTAGTGTCAATATCAATAATTCGTGAAACTTAAACCTTTACCTCCTCTCACCCGCACATCATATCGCGGTACTTATGCACAGAGAAAAATTTACTGATTGTCCATAGTGAGGAATTGGGATAGGCCGAAAGAATTTCGGCAAGGCGAGCTGTCTTGATGCTAATTCAGCTATTCCTCGGTGATTTTCTTCCATTCTGCCCTTTCTTCACATTGCTTTCTCCACCGTCTTACCCCCATTATTTGCAAATCTTCTTCAGTGCCTGCAATCCATCTCTTCCGTGGTCTCCTTCTAGTTCTCGTACTTACAGGTTTTCACTGTAATATTCTCTTAGGTGTTCTCTTGTCATCCATCCGCATCACGTAACCGAGCCAAGCTATTCTTCTAATTTTTATAAATCTTACTATATCTGCATTTCCTATTAGTTCGTTCAGTTCATAATTCATTCTGATTCTCCAGGATCCATCTTCATTTTGCACTGGGCCAAAGATTTTTCTCAATATTCTACGTTCAAATATTCCGAGATGTTGTTCTTCTCGATTTGTCAACGTCCAAGCCTCACATCCGTAGGTCACTACAGGTCTTATTAAACTTTTATGTATTTTTAACGTTGAGCTTCTGTTTAATGCTCTTGATTTCATTAATTAATGTGAAACACTAATAATAATAATAATAATAATAATAATATAGAGTGGCCGTGGCCTGATTTTATTGCATTAAAGCAAAGCGTCTCAGAAAGAAGTGAGGAGAAGTGCTAATAAAGAGAACCATTCTGCTGGCCGAGGGTAGAAAAGAAAATCTCCTATTAAAAGCTACAGTTGACTAAAAAGGAAGGTCCTCGTTATTGTAAAAGAATTAAAATTTTTCCTCTGTGGTATTCACGTGTGCACCTTTACACGAAGGAAGAATTCTATATTTAGACTTGCTGGCTAATTCATTAGTATATACCGCCTTCTATAAACCAGCAATCCTGATTAATGCTTAAACCAAGCTTTTATAGAGATCTTCCTTCATGGATAACAGTTTATATATGAAGGTTACTAACATTCTACCTACTGACGACCTTTAATTTTCAATTAATATGACTCTAGGAAAGCGACTTTTATGGTAGCCCCTCAGTTTTGATCCATTGACCATCATATGTGTTGGTGCTACATTATTTCGTAATTATATGTTCCTTGTTTATTTTGTATTATTGTAATATAATTCCAAAATAAAGATTTTGTGTGTCTACATAGAAAGCAAACTGGATTGTGCTCACAGTCATTACATTGTCCCAATTAACAACTATGCGTGGCAACTAAAAACGTAAAATGTAACTGATACTTTTACACAGGAAACATGCTTAATACACGCAAACTGCTGGACATTCGTGCAAGGTAGGTGGATGCATTTAAGATGAATTAAAGTAGAAAAGCCTGTCTCTTTCTCTGCTCTCTATTGCTCCTGAAGTAGTCGTTGTAAAGAAAAGAATTGCTAAACTACTCTGGAAATTACACACCTTTCAACTCGAAGGTTAACGGTACCATCAACTAAGCGATTCGATTCGACATTCATCCCTTTTTTTTTAAAATTCATTCTAATATTATCTCTTATTTGATCCTAGACTACTTATTTAATCCCTATTTTCCCTTCTAGTTGGCCGGAAAAAAAATTGTGTACCCATATCTCATGTATTCCATGCATTCCACATGCCCCGTCCATGCCGTTATCCTTCATTTGATGAGGAGTATAAATTGTGAAGCACACGTTTGCAATTTCTGTATCCCAGATTCAGAATTCTTTTAGCTCTTTTCCTCAGAAGCCCTACTTGTAAATTAACACTATAACATCCATGAAAAGAAAGTACACAGAGTGTAACAGAAACCTTCGTAAGACGCTAACAGATTTCAGCTACTCAAACTCCCAGCACTTCGCAGAAGCTTCATAATCGTTTTGACAAGAACCTGCCACTAGTTTCCATCCTCAGCCAGATGAATCCAGCCCACTGCCTCTCATTCTACTTCTAGTTTCGTTAGTATTATGCTACCATCTACGCCTAGATCTTTCAGCTGTCGTCTGCTCTCTTAATGTTCTCCCACCAGGGCCCTGTATGAATATTTATTCTCTTCCATGCCTGTCTCATGGCCCATCCATTTTATTATTCTTGATTTAATGGTCCTTATAATATTTAGCGAGGAAGACAAATTTCGAATCTCGGCATTATGTAATTGTCTCCAGCCTTCTGTTTTACCCTCCTTCTTAGGTCAAAATATTTTTTACAGCACAGTGTTGGAAATATGAATCAGTGATATCTGTGTAGAAAAATGATGGCTGTTTATTGTGAGAATTGCAAGTAACACATAAATACAATGTTTGGGAGTACTTGGAGTCAAGCCAGGTGGTAAATTTTGTAACCGCTAGGCTTTAGACAGTTACTAACGATTGTAGCCTGTCTTACATACGCTAACGAAGTTAATGAGAAGGCAACATGTAGAGAGGACAGTACCGGTAACACTAAAACGAAAAAGCAAACTGGATTTTACTGGCAAGAACCAGAAGAAAAGCCTATAATGTCATGACAAGCAACTGCTGGAACAGTTGAATAACTGCTGATGTTTGTAGCAAGTCCCAATAAGAGGAAGGTTCAGTAATTGGAGAACATTCTGTCATAACTTTATGGACACAACGTAACTTCACAAATATAGCAAGGTGTGATCTTACGGGTTATGACGCTGCGCCGTCTCATCGGTGGACATTAACACGGTGGAAACACAAGCTACTCGAAGTACATCTACCCTGATGATACAGGCAGCATAATGCTCCGAAACGTCGATAAATTTTACCAGACGCCCGGTGTCACAGCTCACAGGATACAGTGCAGTGACCGCTTCCACAAAAGAAGAGAATTTTTATAGAGCAGAGTAACTGTCAGTTTTTCGAGGAAGGCACTGGATCCTGACCTGAACTGGGTGAAGTAGGTAAAGAAAGGCCACAATGTTTGAATCCTTTATTTAGCTTCTTAGGAATTCATGTTTTTGAAGTGTAATTTATGAAAGTTTCAATATATGACTGATATAACCTAACTGCATGTATTTTTTACAATTTCACAGCCTACAGTGAAGCAATTAAATTAAGAGCTATTTATTAGTAGGTGTGTTGAATACAAACTATAATCTTTTTTCAAGAAGGTTTATACAGCCAAGCACACAAAAAGAAGTTTTTTCTGGGTCTTTGTGTGCGTGCGTGTGTGGTTGTGTGTATCTCTCTGTCTGTCTGTAGCCGTTACAACTCGTAGGGAAGTACGAGGAATGAGAAGAACTAGACATTTTGGCATTAGTTTTAGGAAGAATGTGAGTTCTGCCGTTCAAGATAGAGGCCTAATCAAAATAAGATTAATTATGTTTCGGTTGGCATTGCAGCGTTTTCCTTTTCCGATGACATTTATCAAGCTGTCCCTTAAGAACATTTCATAATCACAGCGTGAATATTAACCCTTAGGCGACTAATGTCATATATATATGGAGCACCCATTCTTGATGTTTCTAGATCACACACAACGACGCAGCACAGTCGGTAGGACTCCTCTGGACGAGTGATCAGCTCGTCGCAGAGAC
>Ga0268261_10004403_pt1 | contig 10541 bp, 2 predicted proteins | sample TergutNc150P1_FD_190353 | JGI IMG/M metagenome (GOLD analysis project Ga0268261, IMG submission 190353) | Nasutitermes corniger P1 segment gut microbial community from laboratory colony in Florida, USA - Nc150 P1 (SPAdes) (version 2) | ecosystem: Host-associated > Arthropoda: Insects > Digestive...
ATCAAGAATAGGTGATATATATATATATATATATATATATATATATGACATTAGTAGCCTAAGGGTTAATGATTTAACCCTTATCCTACTAACGTGGAGAAAATGAACTCCTAATAATGCCAGCAAATGGCAGATGGGATTTAATTCAGCGTTTAAAGTGTTAATTATATTAACAATTTTAAAAGTTATCTGTGCTCCACTGGACCTAGACCAAGGGTGATTTTACTCCCGCCCAGGTTCAACTGGGGGGATGGAGGGGGTCGGGGATGCAGTATTTTGGTACTGGTGTAGGTCTACTTTTAGCTTGCCAAACAAGTTTTCAATTCTGCTTCCGTATGATCTTATAGTAGACAATAACATATTTTTGTAATGTACATTTTAAAAATATTTTGCGGGCTACACTGATGATGGTGTCTTCGGCTAACATATACGTGGTGTGAATGATTGTACTGAATGGAAGACACAAACGACACGAAGGTACAAATATGAGGGAAGTACGACCAACTCGAATTATGATGGTAACTATACATTTCGTCACTTCCAGTTCCGGACTTACAGTTTCGGGCCGCTTGAATTTTGTTTTACAGAGTGAATGTGGTGGACGACGTGGCACGGATGTAGGTCTTCGTCCGAGTTCCATCTGCTTCCCCACCTAGCTATCGTTCCACCATTGTTCCATGCTTTCATCACGTAACATGAATGTGACAACCCAAAATAATTCAGCACATTAACACATTTTTCGTATTTGTGGGCATCATCTCTGACATGGGAGTTTTACAGAATAAGAAGTTGGTTTATTTAAACCTTGGGTTGCAGTTGGATAATTTATATAGCTGAAGTGGGATTCGGTGGTGAAATAGGAAGCAAGTGAAACTGTACGAGCAAAAGAAAACCTGTTCGATCGCAAGCTTGTTCTGATTGTTAATTTGAAGTTCGAAATATGTTAATTGTTAGAAGCAACAAAAAATATTTATCATTTAAAATTCAGGAAACACACGCGTGGCGTAAGGGTTTTGACGATTGTCATCAACAATAAAAGGCTTCATTCACCCTCGTGTAGGTGTACAAGATCGCTATTGACTACTTTACTAAGTAGACCACTTCTGAAATTATGTTAACCTTTTAAAGACTTTACGTATTCTGCTTTATATAAGGAGTCAGTCCGTACCGCGCTGTAAACACTTTTCAGCACGGTTATAAAAACCAATCAGTTAATGATGTATAAAGAAAAAGTCGTTCTGTGCTGAGATACGTACAAACCACTCAACGCAAAGCGAGCACCATGTAGAATTTTTTATTTTTAATCCTGTTGGTACGAAAGAAGTCGCTAGGCTTTAAAAGGCTGAACGTAATTCTAGGACCTTTGCTTTTTTTTCACTATTTTAAATTTTTTTTGAAAACCGTTACCTTTACAGAAGATTTGGTTACATATTTCTCTAACAGTTTTGTCGGAGACATGTTTCAGCCAGATAAATGTTTAATTCATTATGAATTAATTGGATGCAGAAACATAGGTGGTTATTTTTGCAAAGCGTTCGTTATTTCTATTTTCTTTAAATAAAAAATGGAATGTTTATAAAATAATTAGTCAAACCATTGAACATTTCATAAAAATCCATGAAATTTCTTGGAGTATTTGAATGCCGACCACATACAGGCAAATAGGGCGAAGCTGATAGGCACATTTGTGCATCTCTTCTAAGTGAACGCGCCAGGAGTGAACTGACGTCAAGCGGTTGAATTTGGATCTCAGGCTTGGGCCACTGATCCAGCGAAAGTCTGACTGTTGTTTTCTTGGAGGCTCATGTTTTAAAGTACATGTTTTTGTGCTGTTTATTTTATAAATTGTTAGTTTGATCTCAAACTCGTCATTTTGACACGGTACAAAAAACGTGGGTTTGTCTACGGTTTACCAGTATTGGTTGAAATTGCTTTTGTTAAAAATTTAATGTTTTAACGTAAACTACTACACTTTTATTGTAATACTACACTATTAAAAGGTAAATGTCATTCAGGAGATTGCAAAACGCATTTTTCAGGGATAAAAGTATCGCTTTCACGGGCAGCAAGCTTTATAAGACATCAATCATTTTTCATAGAGAGTTTTCTGTTCAAGCTGCTCCGGAATTGTTGATGGATAAGTTTCTACCCTATGGACATTACTTCCTTATTGCATGTTTCAAAATCGTGTGATTTTATCAGTGCGTTGAAGTTATTGAAATATACAGGTTACGCCTACGTTCAGCGAGCCGTAGCATGTATGTTAGTCATAAATTTATACTGTATACGCCGTAAGAAATTGCTACCCATAAACGTACAAAAATTTGGAGCGCGATGGAGTAACAGCTGAATCTTAGGAGACTGGTACGATTTTGATTCAAAATTTAAGTGAGATTTGGAGCACGTCCATTTCTCCCTGGGTAACTTAATCGTCTATTGCTTTCCGTGAAAATCGCTACGTGTCCGTTGACGATGACAAAATTCATACACCCTTAAGAATGGTTCCACATGAGGAGGGAAATACCTTCTATAATCAATACACCAAATAGTAGCACATACCAGTTTTTTTGTGCACTAGCCATGTTCAAGGTGTACACCCAAAAATAAATATGATTTAAAACATTTAGGCCAACATTCTTGGCAATGTATGCTGTTAATTCTTCGTTTCATTTCTCTAAATCGTTATGAATGCTTTATACATGGACTGTGTCATAATTGTGTATTCTCTTTTATTTATATATATGACGAATATATAAATAATATATTATATAATAATAAATAATATACAATATATAGTGAAAATATATATGGTAAAATAATGTCGAACTTGGATGGTAATTAAAGACCATGTAATTAAAAATGTGCCTTATGCACTATTAGTCTGGGCACTTGAGAGTCTCAGGTTCACGCTCCGGGCTCTTTATCCACGCGGGAAGCTATCCAGCAGGGGAGAGCAGGGTAATTCTGGGCATTATTTTTTGAAACCAGTAGGTGATAGAAATGTCAGACGCGCTGAAACCTTCTTTCAGACACGATAAGCTACGCGATAGCCATTAGACACCATTCCAATATCGTTTCCATGTGGTAGACAAGAAAATGGTGTTTGTCCGCTCCCTCAGTGCAGAGGAACCACTTTCTGTAGTTTGTGTTGTTATGCATAAACAGCAATCATTTGGAAGTAGAAGCTTGTTTAGAGCTTGAATCCGCTGACAGTAACGACACACATGCTTTGAATATGTTGTGTGAGTAATCTGCAACAGTGGGGAAATGCTGCGCAAGTGTAATATGGCCAATGCTGCGCCAGCGTAATGTCATCCTACTGGGTAGTAACAGTATGTAATAGTGCCGGCATCTTGACAGTAGAGTAGTTAGTTATCTGGACACCGATGTTCCTGCTTACATAGACACCCGTTTATCAGTATATGCCCATTCCCGTGACCACGCGGTCTGCGGAGTAAATTTGCGGCTGCTTGATTGCTCCGATCGCGGGTTCGAAACCCGCTGAAGTCGTGGATACTGAACTTTGTGTTTGTTGTGTGTTGAGTTGGTAGCGGCTTCTGCAACGGGCCTAGTATTCTTTCAGAGGACTCGTGTGTGTGTGTGTGTGTGTGTGTGAGAGAGAGAGAGAGAGAGAGAGAGAGAGATCTAGACATCTCAAAAAGAGGCGACCAATGATATCACCACATAAAAGGTACCAGAATTGTAATTTGTTATGAAGGCAATATGTGAGGATAACTAAAAGGTAAAGATCACCCCATGCCACGCATATGCAAGCATAGACGAGGGACGGAGGTATAGCTTCAACCCACTCGCAACCTCGGGCTGAAAGTGGTAGGGTGTTCAGAACGACCTTACTACTTATTTACTCCCAGGAAAGAGCCAGTAACGCTAGCCACTGTACAGGAGGCCGGATGGGCCTCGGGGCCGGTCTCAGCGGGCACGGAAAAATGCGTACCACCGGGTTTCGTTACCCGGACAGTCCGGCCCAAAGCAATTAATTGTTTTGAGTGTAACTACTTGCGAAAATTACAGAAGACATCGAAAGCGAGCACTTCATACGGTGAACAAGCAAGACCTTAGGAGCAGTCGGTTGAGCAGTCATCTTGTAGGATCTACACTCCGACTGTTATTTAAAACTGACTATATGAAGGCTTCTCTCTTAGGTAAAAAGGTTACATTTAGCGAATGTGAAAGGTGTGAAGAATGCTTGAAAAAGAAATCTTACAATGGTAACTGGCTGGATGGTACTGATGCTTTTACTTTACAATTGTATTCAGTCTGTGGAGAATCTGGAAGTGCGTCTGGTAGCGTAGTCGGTATAGCGACTGGCTACGGGCTGGACGGTCCGGAGATCGAATTCCGGTAGGGGGCGAGATTTTCCGCACCTCTTCAGACCGGCCCTGGGGCCCACCCAGCCTCCTGTACAATGGGTACCGGGTTTTTCCCGGGGGTAAAGAGCGGCCGGGGCGTGACGCTAACCCTTCACCCACTTCTAGTTCCGTTGGTCATTAATGAGTAGAGCTACACCTCTACTCCCCCTATGGGGCGTACGGCCTGTACAGAGCCTAAGTGCCTGTACAAGGGTGCACTTTACCTTTACCTGTGGAGAATCTGGAGGAGACGGAGAGTTGTGGTACATGTAAGTGAGCTCTCCGTACTAGACTAGCATAGTGAATGATATTCTCCGAAGAATTATTCCTATGATTTGTGCATCAAGAAAAGATAATATGAGAAGGAAATAATATATACTGCGTATTTTCATATTCATTTTTCTTATTTACGGTGGTAATAAATAAAAATATTCTTCTACTCCTCCTCATCCTCCTCCCTTTCTTTTTCATCAACATGACACATCGGTTCTTAAATCCTTTTCCGCCCCCGGAAGTTCTGTTTATGTAATTTTGGCAAAATGAAAGCGTTGGTGGAAATGCCCAGAATTACACTGAAAACTGCCCTACAATTAGGCAGTTCTGTGTAAATGTACCCCTTGGGGTTTTCGCACTTTTCTTGTCCGCGTTTTTTTAAAATTAAAAATGTTAATTGGAAAATGCATAAAAACCGTTGGAAACCAACGCGTGTTATTGTTATTCTCATACATGTAAATCTGTGGTTGATAGTAACACCTCTTGCTGAGGTGCGCAGAATTCTACCACTCTCCCTACCTGTAGTTGATCTGGACACAATGACGAAGACAAGTTACACGCCCTTTCTAGAAACTGACACACGATCATCCAGCTATTAACGTGGTCATGGCATTATATGAGTCGGTGGATTAATGTTTTCCGACGTTCCGAAGAAACCTAATACCGCCTTCTTCAAGGGTTGAGGGGTGCATAAAGAGTACACTGGGTTTGTGGGTCACGATCGAGTTTTGCTAATATTAGTTGATACTTTCGTCAGATGGAAGTTATTCCCGGCGTGTGTACTTACTGACGTCATACTAAAATCGGCCATTAATTACGCATGCTTCGGGCGGCACCAAAGCTTTGTAACTTTAAGGTAACAACTGACAATCTGTCTGTTAAGAACTTTTCAAATTTGTGGCTTGAATATTTAGTGACATTTTATTTTTATGAAGCAGTCACAGCGTACCTATAGTTCGTTTGGCAAAGAAGCGTCATATTTTGCAGATAAAATGTATAAAGCTGTCTCCCAAGGACTTTTCAAATTCATGGAGTGAATATTTTTGGAATTGTGATTTCATACTATCTATCTCTGTACTACCATAATGTATATGAAAGGGACAGCTGAGTAATTACCTACCGAAATCATAACTAGAGAAGGGAACTGTCAAAATTCGCATTGAAATTTCAGTGGCTTTCCACTAGTATTATAATAAAATCCTCCTGGGGCGATTTCATTCTAAACCACACATTACGCACGTCAAAAAAATAAAGTATCAATCCACTTCTTCCCAGGGGGCGTTATACAACCAAATATATTGATAAACTTAGATCAAATTAGAGTGAATGCTTTGAACACTAAAGTAGTCACTAAATAACAAAGAGTTTCTATTTGCTTCGCATAATCAATACATTATGAGTTATCGTCACGACACTTCATTCGGCACTCAGGATTCCCTTGACGACTGGAGACACCATCCCTCCACTGTGAGTAGTGTGGTTCGCAGCAGGGTAGATTTTTTTAAATGTCATAGTAGATGGGTCATCCCGAGGCTTCTATCTGCATACAGGAGCCCACAGGGGAGACACATTGCAAAACATCCCACTGATGCGCAGCAGACAGTGTATTAAGAGCCAATCACTGTCATTCGTGCACTATATAGCTGTCTCTTTTTATACGCCACTAAAATGAACATGTGTGTGTGTGTGTTTGTGTGTGTGTGTGTGTGCGCGCATATATTACAAAAAATCTCTCTCTCCTGTCATCTGCTGCACCTGTGTCCATTTCCCTTGTCGTCCAGTATTCCAACACAAGGTCTAAAGCCCTCACAGCTTTCTGTCAGAAGCGGATCCTACTATTCAGCAAACCGACTGACACTGTGAAACGTGAGGCACACAATTCCACTTCCGCCTTGTTGTGTAAAGCAGGAGTTTTCATACGTACAAGGAAATGTGGATTATCATGACACCCCAACTCGAGTACCCTATGCACAAGGCATCTGCGTTGTTCCATAGCCTATCTGGTTTGGAAAAAGAAACACTGGAACAATGCACATGCTGTTCATTGAAGACGCAACTATAACTAAACTTTTGTGATTCATTTTGCTTTTTGTGATGAATTAGACTAGCTTTATTGCAATTTCTGTCTTTAGAGTTGATAAGGAATACCATACTGTTTTGTTTCTTTTTCTACTTCATGGCATAGAAACACATAAAATGATAATATTTACATAAATGTGAACCCACTGAGTCACAGTGGTTATATATACCACCTGCCCTATCTTTAAAGGCTCTACTTTTATCTAATTTATTTTTAAAATTGCAGGATTTCACGGTATTTTCAGACAAAAACAGTTTTGAGTTCCGTACAGAATGTTAATAGTTTCATTTTTGTAATTGAGAAGTAGTGTTTTCAGTGGGGTAGTAACTTATTATTTAAACATAATTCAGGTAAATTCTGTACTTCAAAGATTTATACAAATTACACATGAAGGTTTGGAGTGGAATCATCTGACTCAAGACTTACCTCATTAGCAGGATTTGTATACATAAAAAACCTTCAGATTCTACACATAAAAAACCTTTTGAGCTTGTGCAGTGATAACTAAAAGCAGAGCACAGTGAAGTGCACCATAAACACTAGTAGTGTGTGATAAAAACAGGACACATTGTTAGTGCAGTAATCACCGCCAACAAAGGAAAGGACTGCGTAAGCAAAACAAAACAGGTAGAACAGCTGGGTGACAGAGTAAAATAGCTTTTTAGTCTGAAGACTAGGTGTTATTGTAATTAGGTACCGATATGTCCTTAAAAAAAAAGATTCTACACAAGTCCGAAAAATTCCTGACCACCTGAAATTCTCAACGAGGATGTTACAACACGGGGCAGGTAGTTCTGCTTCAAGCCTTGCCATACTCCATCGTATACATTGCATAAATCCTTGTTAAAACAAGCGGTGGATACCATCGACTAAAAGATTAAAATAACTTAAGGCTCTCACATTCAAAGGACAAGCATGATCGCACTAACGTTACGTAAATCCGCAACTACGTGATAAACATTAAATAATACAGTTATGTAAGAACAACATTTTAACCTTAACTCTGTTGATCAGAACGTATTCATAGACAATGTTAAGAGATGTATTGAACTATCTAGAGGGTCTCAGGTATAAATGATGTGCACGCATTTAATCTGTTATTACCGAAAACCGATTTAAGAATCAACTAAGCAATTCTGATCGCCTGAAAGCTCAAATAAGAAAGTTTTGCGAGAAACTGTCCATTATGTTAGAATTTTTGGGTGCTATTACAATCCTTGTTCCGGATACTTTTTAATAGCAAGGGTGAAGTATTTCTTTCGTAATTTGAGTATTTTCTTCTCCTTGAAATTCTTATGTAAGTATGTATTTTGAGACAGAGCAAGTTAGCCCAACAAATTCGGACAAATAAATGTGAACTGTTTATCTCGAACCTCGAACTAGGCATCGGCTATCCTGACAGATGTTTGATGGCTTTTGTTAATTTTTCAGACAGATGGCTAGATAGTATCTCGTGTTAGGCAACTATTTCCACCTTCTACATCCATCAAATATTATTACCATCATCCATTCATTCGATGACATGTATTTTTCAGACAGCGTTTTTAAGTTACTAATGAATATGCAAAGGAAGCAATTTGTATTTAATATCATTGGCGACGTTTGAAATCGAAAGGGAACATTTGATATTCTATAGAAGTTGCCAACCACTAGAAATCATTGGTCGTAAACTTATATTCAGAAAGTTCCTAATTCGAACGCCATCTTCGCCAGTAATATCATACCTAGGGAGCCATAAGATATTTCTATATAATGACGTACAATTACCAAAACACGAGAAATAAAAGTAACTTTCCGAAAAATCCAGTGCAAGGGCGAGCGCACACCAAGGAAACTGGAAACCGCAACGCAACTGCAGCTTCCACAATTTTCTGCCAGACCTAATTGAACAACTGTATTGTGCGGCGCACACCGAGAAAACTGCAACGCCATTCGCGGAAGACTAAGAAACTCCGCTCCCAGGAACTGCACAAAACAGTCGTCTCAAGAGTTGCGTTGCACAGTGGCTGTCTAGTTTCTTGTGTGTGTGTGTGTGTGTGTGTGTGTGGTTTTTTTTGCGTTTTTCAGATTGTACGAAAGGTTGACGAAGCCACAAATTTTGCTTTTGTACACTTAACTGAACAACAGCCAAGACTTAATGAAAACAGCCACCCACAGGGACAGAGTGGATTTGGCGTGGGAAGGAATTTCTCACTGCACAAAGGAAAATGATGTTTTCTGATTAAAACTTAACAATAAAATCACAACAGAGAGTAGCTAAATTAAGGCAACAAAAATAATGCGTAACCACCGTTGTTGCTTACAAGGTATCATGTGAGTAGTCACACTACATACTTATCAACTGCATTTAACATTTGATACATAATTCCACTGAGGTGAAGTTGCTCCTGCAGGCTTTCAGATTCAATCAGCCAGGCTTCTTCTCATGAAAACAACAGCAGTGATTACAAGCAACCGGTTATTCGTAAAGGACGGCGACCAATGACTTGGTTTCCTTTGATACATACTTTATGGAGTACATGAAGCAACAAACTCGGGCAAACACACAGACCCAGACGAGGAATTGTGGATAGTTTGCTGTCTGACAAAAGAAAATTAAAATCAGAGCTGTGAAACTGATTCATGAGATATCAGACAATACATAAAGTGACCATCAACCACTGGGTTGGCGGAAACGTCCAGTGTTTATATTCTACAACGTCTGGGCTGAATTCTCTTTAAGACGAGAGGGATATTGATGATGATGGTGATGATGATGATGATGATGATGTTGATGATAGTAATTGTAACGGTCATCCGTGTTCAATAAGCAGGCATGACAGACACTGTAACAACAGAGGAATGGCAATATAGAAAACAGGTTGTCAGAAAACCGTGTGTTACTTGTTATACACGTGTAGTATATCTGTAGGAACCAGCATAACAATATTCCTTACTCGAGGGTAATCAGCAGTCTTTTCTCTGCTGAAACAGCTGTACGGAAATCTGTATCCTTCCCTCGCAGCTGAGGTCTTGTAAGTTCCACTTATAAAGAAAAGTTTTCAATGTTTATTCTACAAAAGACTTATAGAGTTCTGGATGCTGGTTAAGTTCTTTCGAAACAATGTAAGCACCAGAGCTTCAATTGTCACAGAAGAAGGGCTAGATCCAGTTTAATGGTATACATTCTGTTGTGTGCAATTAATCACACAGGTAACACAATTCCTTCTGAAACAACACGTTATTATTTCCTTTAAACGCTTGATGTTTTGATGGAAAACAATCATCAGGCGTTCTTCTTCAAAATCTTAAAAACTGAGGTAAAATACCTTTGAGGGATCTCTCCAATATAACAACGTATATTTACAATAACAATGTAATGTTTGATACTGCAGCATGTAGGTAGACGTTTATGTAAACATTCCTTGAAAATTTCTTAGGAATTTCCCTTAGGACTTGATTTTTAAAAATTAAAAATTAAACTTGAGAGCTGCAGGCCCAAGAGACATCCCTATAGAGCTGATAAACAGTGGCGATCAGAAGTTATTAGAGATGATTACCATATTGCTTAATAAGATTATAAATGGAGAGAAAGTACCAGAGGAATGGAAGGTTGCTATTATAACGTCGATACATAAGAAAGGAGATAAGAGGAAATGTGAAAGCTATAGAGGAATATCAGTAACAAGCACATTCAGTAGAATTTATGGGCGAATATTAGCAAAATTGGTAGAATTAGAACACAAGAATATGGAGATGGAAGAACAAGCAGGCTTTCGAGCTGGAAGGTCATGTATAGATAACATTTTCTGCATAACACAAATGATAGAAAAGAAGAA
>Ga0268261_10004404_pt1 | contig 10541 bp, 6 predicted proteins | sample TergutNc150P1_FD_190353 | JGI IMG/M metagenome (GOLD analysis project Ga0268261, IMG submission 190353) | Nasutitermes corniger P1 segment gut microbial community from laboratory colony in Florida, USA - Nc150 P1 (SPAdes) (version 2) | ecosystem: Host-associated > Arthropoda: Insects > Digestive...
GGGTTCGGGTCAACCAGGATGAATTGAAATTAAATGGTACACATCAACTTCTAGTTTATGCTGCTGATGTTAATATATTGAGAGGAAGTGTACATACTATAAAGAAAAATGCAGAAGTTTTAGTAGTTGCTCGTAAGGAGACTGGACTATAAGTAAATTCTGACTAGACTAGGTGCATGGTCATGTCTCATGATAAGAGCGCAGGACGAAGTCACAGTATAAAGATTGATAGTAGTTCCTTTGATGGGGTGGAAGAGTTCAAATATTTGGGAACAACCTTAACAAATCAAAATTCTATTCAGGAAGAAATTAAGAGCAGATTAAAGTCATGAAATGCTTGCTATCATTTGGTGCAGAATCTCTTGTCTTCCAGTTCTCTATCTGAAAATTTAAAGATTAAGATATACAGAACTATAACTTTGCCTCTTGTTTTGTATGGGTGTGAAACTTCATCACTCACATTGAGTGGGGAATGTAGGCAGAGGTAGTTTGAGAGTAGGGTGTTGGGGAGAATATTTGGTCCTAAGAGGGACGAGGAAACAAGGGAGTGGAGAAAACTAAATAATGAGGAGCTTAAAGATCTGTACCTCTCACCCAATATTGTTCGGGTGATAAAATAGAGAAGAATAGGATGGGCGGGGCATGTAGCGCATATGGAGGGAGGAGAGGCATATACAGGGTTTTGATGGGTAAACCTGAGGGAAAGAGACCACTTAGGAGACCCAGGTGTAGATGGGAGGATAATATTAGGATGAATCTTTAGGAAGTGGGATGTGGGGGTATGGACTGGATTGAGCTGGCTCAGGATAGGGACAGGTAGTAAACCTCCGAGTTCCATAAAATGCGGGGAACTTCTTGACTAGCTGAAAACCATTTAGCTTCTCAAGAAGGACTTTGCTCCATGGAGTAAGTAAGTGAATAAGTAAGTCATGTCCTGAAAACCTATATTATTAATATTTCAGTCCTAATATAAATAAAACCTGTTATGCCATGTGTGGTGTGTGTTTATGTCATGCAAGCTGCTTGTTTTGGCTATAGAACTGTGATATATTACATAGTGATATTTCAAGCATTTTACATACAAAGCTACCATGGTGGTATTACCAAAATATATGCCTTCTTACATAGCACACAGTGAAGGGTTTTGTTTATACTCCATGTTGGTGTGACCATACATTTCCCTGTATGCATTTACTCATTTTTTGTCTCTGATACAGTTTAGGCCATAAAAATATAAAATTAATCTTAGTGAGCAGTGTGTTACGTTGCAAGGCAGCTGTGTGAGTCATATAACTGTCGTATAACATATGACGCAGCTCACTAAGTTGAATTTTACTTCTAGCAATGCATTTTTTTTTTTTTTTTACCTTGCTGTTGAAGTGTATCAGTTGTATTCCCTGAGGATGGCCCTGTGAGGGCTGACATATGTCAGAGTACTATATTGTAATAAAGTGGTGTTAATAATATATGTGTACACTTAGCGGTCTTCATTCAAAATAATATTAGTTCACAGAAATAAACAAGATAAAGTCCTCCATCCTGATTTTCTCAAAATGTGATCCTACAGCAGTTGCATAATGCATAACACCACACAAGAGCAACACCTTGTAATGACCATCTTGGGATTCATGTAGAATTTTATGCAAACTGGTACCTTTTATTCTGATTGTTTACATGTCCACTGAGTGGTAAAGTGTGTGAACCTCACTTATTTTATATGGATTCAAATACAGCAGTTTTGTTGTTTTTAGTGGTGAGGACAGTGACACACCCATATGCAGTGTAAATTGGGCCATAGATTTTCTTGGAGGTGCCTCCAATCTGACAGTTGTTTTGCCACATGAAACTGGCACTTCTGGACAACTTTGTCAAAATTTGTGACAACACTAGTAGACAATGTTGTTTTGAATATGTAGCATACATGAATTGGTGTAGTGACTGCAGGGGAGTCATGTGGACCACAAATGCTCTCAAATAAGCTGCATGGGAATCAGCCAATAAGTGGGCTGCTCACCACCACAGATGTATTGATAATTCTTCACATTTGTTATCCCTTTTGAACCCCCCACAATACAGTGATGTGACATGGCAGTACAGACTTGAGATACATCTTTGAACAAACCAGTGGTTCTCCCCAACATGCAGTAGTTTTTACATGTGGATTTCAATGAATGTATCATTCAGGTTTGTTTCTTATCCTAAATAAGCAAGCTGATGATGTAGATACCACCTTTTCATCTCAGTTGTAATGTAGAGCTGGTCACTGCATGTAAGATCCTGGAGACTGGGTGAAATTCCACCCAGTGAGACTTGTTTGCATTCTACCAGATCTGTTTCTGCTGTGTGTGGACTTCCTGATTTTAGTCCAAGACTTACATTTGGAATATCTTTCCAACCCACTTAACACTTTAGATATATATATGAGATGTCATTCACTTCTTCACCCTTAAGTACATGGCGTGGTGCATTGAATGGACCTTTAATTGCTAACATGCTGCCGGCTTTGGCACACTGTGCAGTTGTGAATGTACTTGCGAGTACTGTAAATTTAAAATCCATGCATCCTAAGCAGCAGTAGGAATTTCAACCGCAGCTTTTTTTGAAGGTTTAACCCTTATCCTGCTAACGTGGAAAATAGGGTGAGCTCCTAATAATGCCAGCAAATGGCAGATGGGATTTAACTTGGCGTTTAAAGGGTTAAACAGGGTTATAATGTAATCTTGTGTTGGATTCAGAGTCATGTGGGTGACAGTGGCAGTGAGGCAGCATTGCAACTCTCCACAGTACCTTTTTACCATTTGTTTTAAATCAGGATCTTAGAACTGCCCAACATGAATTTATTTTGGTCAGTTGTGAAAGGGACTATGATCATATCCAGGTGGAACAAGGTATGGGCAGTAAAAGCAGCCGTGTCCTGGGAGGTCTTGCCACCCTGCTTATCATGACAAGCTTGTGGTAACTCAAGTGCGAGTCAACCACAACCATCTGAGATGTCACAAGCTGTGTGGTAACCTACTTTCCCTGTGTGCAGACTGTATTGTATACCATAATGTTAACACATTTCTATTGTCTGGGGTGTGTAGTTATACAGGGTGGAGCAGAGGAAATGCATGTTTTTCATATAAGAGTAACTTTGTTTATTTTGAACATAAAAAAGTTTTAATTATACAAAAAGGAAGGTATTTTAATGCATTTTTAAAGTACATACCAAATTACGTATGGAAAATAATATCAGTAAGATGATAATGCCTGACGCCTAGCGGAACATCTGGGACTAGCAAGAACCACCCTTCTCACTGTGTCATCGTTTTCCGGGGTCCGTACTGAACGGGTAAGGACAGGTGGTTTCCTCATCATGACAGATCCGGTAGTTCTAAATGCTTCAACCCATCAGATTATAGTGTTTCGATCTGGTGGAATTGCACCTCGACACTCAACGTTGAACTTTCGACGGAAAAGACGGACAGTAACTATGGAATAACTGTTTCTAAAAAAATGCTCGACGGCAAACACACGATGCTCTACGTTCCAATGCGCCATGGCTACTGAAATTGCATTGTCTGAGCTGCCCACTGGCTCACGCCCAACGTCTTCAACCCCATCCTTGCCGAGTACTAGCCATTTGAAAAACATGCGTTTCCTCTGCTCCACCCTGTATATGGATGTAGTTACCTGCTCTGGACACTGTATGAATATTGTGTGATAGCACTGATAGTTTGAAATTTTGGCGGTATCTTTCCTTCTGTAGGCATGCCAGAACTTCTCAAACTCCATCATAAACTGTACCATACCACCCTTGAGCTGGTCTTGGTGGATACCTAACGGTGCCAACGAAGCCCAGGCCATTTTGTGTTGTTTTATTTCTGAATTTCTGTCCCCCGCCAGTAACATTACACCCTTTGCCATACTTTTACTGATTTTACATCATTGCTATTTGATCTCATCTCTGACATCATTGGTAAAGAAATTCTGCTTCGAAGCCATCCTCATTTATTTCCTGTCCTCACCTATGCATTCTTCACCTAACCTCTGTGTCCATGAAGCTTGGACCTCATACATGACCACAAGTGAGTGCATCAACCTCCTTGCCAATATAAGTTATCTTGTATGGCAGCTACTCTTCCTGGACTGCTTGATTCTGGAGATAGTACTCCTTACAGAACATTGGTAACTGTTTACCAGTTGGCATGGTGTAACATCACAATGGACTTGAATATGCAGTTTTTTTATTTGAGATGTATACCAGGGAGAATTTGTTGTTACGAGATTTTGCAGGATTGAACTTCAGGTGTTCAGTGTTTTCAGTGGATTAAAATCAAAGCTAAAATGCAGGATACAGTCTGTTAGCTGCCTACTTAAATAATTCCACGACAGTGAGTTGTGTACGTGATGGTGCAAGAAGTACCTCGAACTTAAGCATTACAGGCTTTTGAGTCTCTCCGTCTTGGTACTACCTGAGAAGATTTGTAAAATAAGTGTGGCAAAATCACAGTATCTAAGAGTAATTTATTTCCTGGAGTTAACTGTCCAGCACAAAGAAAAGGAAAACTTTAAAAAATGTAACTGTTCATTTCAGTACAGGCGGGCCCCCCTGTATACATGGGTAATACATTCCAAGACCTATCGCTATTACGTGAAACCACGGATAATACTGAACACTACATATAACATGATATAACGTGACATTCATGTAACGTGCGTGAATACGGTAAAGTTTAATTGATAAACTACGCACAGTAGGACATTACCAACATTAACCCTTACCCTGCTAATGTGGAGAATAGGGTGAGCTCATAATAATGCCAGCAGATTGCAGATGGGATTTAACTTAGCGTTTAAAGGGTTAAATAAAGTAATAATAAAATGTAATAAAGAGTGGTACCCTCCTCTTATTCATATTTTCCAACCAGAAATTTAAGGCTTTTTCCACCTTCATTAACACTTTATCATGCGCAGTAGCAGTAACTTTTGCAGTTGGCAGTGCAACAGAAAAACTAACACAAATTTTTTCTTTGTTCCTCATCACTTCACAAATGGAAAATTTGTTCTTGCCATACAACCTGGCAATCTCTGCATATGATCCCCCCCCCATTTAAATCATATCCAGAATTTTCTCTTTCTCACTATTGGAAAGGACATCACGGCTTCTCTTAGGCTTAGAAGCACTATCAGCATCACTACTCTTACGCTTTGGGGCCATTATTATGGTAAATAAGGGCTTTCTGAACACAAACACTGCAATAACGCAGCAGCTAATTTGAACAGTGAGAATGCTAGAAGCAGAATGGTGGCAAGTTTGCGGGGAGGCGTAGGTATGGGAACAAAGGAAGATGAGTCAAGTACTGGGCGCTTTTGGGCTGCTGGATTTCACCATGTTAAGTCCCGTTCTCGCTTGGTACCTGTTTTGAAACTTAAGAACCGTTTATATATTTAATTTTCCATTTTTTTTTTTTTTTCAGGCCGTGGGGAACCACGGATAACTGAAACCGCGGAGATACGGGGTCCGCCTGTATTACAAAACATGTTGCTTTCGAATGTACCTACTCTTTATTGCTTGTATCAGTAATGCTACATGTTTCAGTCCTCATAGACCATCATCAGGAATATAAATATGTGTATCTAAAACGTATAAGTATGTATGCAGGTTGAATATTATTAATTTGTTAGCTTGCAAATTAATAATAATCACTTTGCATACATATGTTTTAGATATGTGTTATATGTGCCAGATGATAGTCTATGAGAAGGACTGGAACATGTAGCTGTATTGATACACGCAATAAGGAGTAGTTACGTTCGACGACAACACAGTTGGTAGTATCGAAATGTCACAACATGATGATAAGAACTTCATTAAAATTAAAGTGAATTTTTCATGATGAAGATTTTGAAACTCCTTGTAATCTAATATTCTTGCCATTTTGCCAGTAGACTGCATGTCACATTAGAGTGGTTGACGCCAAGGCCCAGGGTACAGTAGTGTTATGACTGGATAGTTTACTGTGCAGCAGCTCTGATTGGGATGAGTCTACTGTAGCAAACCTAGAACATGCATGTGTAAAGTAAAGTAACCCCGTTACAGGCCCAGTTGTGTCCCAGAGGGGGGTAGAGGTATAGCTCTACTCTTCCAAGACCTCGGCGCTAGAAGGGGGTGAATGGTCAACAGCACGCCACAGCCGCACTTTACCCCTGGGAAAGACCCAGTACCCATTGTACAGGAGGCTGGGTGGGCCCCAGGGCCAGTCTGGACAGGCGGAAAATCTCGCCCCCACCAGGATTCGATCCCGGGACCGTCCAGCCCGTAGTCAGTCGCTATACCGACTGAGCTACCCGGCCCGAACGTGCATGTGTACTAGCTGTTTCTCGAGTAAGGCCTGTTGGTGGCACAGAAAGTTTCACGCTTCTGTGCCTGTAAAAAGAGGTGTCCTTCACATAAAACTGTTCATTTCTGAATTTGTACAATCCTGTCTGACAAGAACATGATGCCCAGTTGGGAAGTGTGGAGGACTTGGTATGTTTGCTTAAGAAGACTGTGTGGTTGTGTTGTGTACTGTCCGCAAATGAAACTACTGAAGGAGTGATTCATCAGCTTTCTTCAGCCCTGTTGTCCTGTATCATAATTTTATGTCTCGTCCAAATATTTTGTGGGTTCATCTGTCAGCATCAGCTGCCGTGAATCAGCATGGCACACCTACAATTTGACTGGTGTTAAAAACATTTTAGCAACACTGAAAAACCAGGAAATTGGTTCAGGTGTACAAAATGTGCTTTACCACACATAAATAAAAGTTAAATGCGGCATAAAATGTGTTTTTACAATACTGTAAGCAACATTGCCTTCTTTTTCACTAAATATATAATTTGAATGTATACCAACTGATCAAGGCTGTGCTATAGCTCAGGCTGTTACAGGCCCTTTGTCTGAGCAGGCATAAGTTTTACAGATGCTGTTTGATCTTAGCCATCAGTAGTGCCATCAAATGGAACATTTCTCCATGACATTATTCTGTGGCAAGCCCCAACTTCAGATCATGTTGTAGGGTATGTTATAGTGTAATAGTGTACATGAAGTACAATTAAACATGTTGAAGAGTGACATTTGTGAAACTGAAGTCATGGACAAGTTAGGTGACCTTAAAAGTTTATTTTTCTCATTGTTCCATGTAGTACAGGTTCGTACCTCAATTGGGGGCAGAGGTACAGTATTTTAAAAGCTGAGTTTTGCTGAAAGTGCATTTTTTTTAAACTTAAAATGTCAAAAATCAAAGACTAGTACACCTAAATACAGGCTTGGTAACTCACTACTGTGAAGGGCTGTACACCATAATTTTTTTTTTAATGCATGGGCTCTAGTCAAATTTAGTACTTCTGTATGTTGATATGGCATGTATGTCTCCCATTACTTGCGCCATTCACAGAACCTGTTTAAGCTCAAGGCCATTCAACATTTTGTGATTGCTAGGTTTTAGTGGTGCAGGATTTTTGGCCAATCTGTAAGTCGCAGTCAGGAATATGACTCCTAATCAGGTGTCCAGAAATACTTTTTCAGTATCGAGGTGACACTTGTTTTTGACTTTGTCAGTTGTTGTGGTCTTCTATTGCTTTGATGCCACATAATCGTAGGGTGAGACATCCTGTTTGATGCCACATAATCGTAGGGTGAGACATCCTGTTTGGTGCCACATAATCGTAGAGTGAGACATCCTGTTTGATGCCACATAATCGTAGAGTGAGACATCCTGTTTGATGCCACATAATCGTAGGGTTAGACATCCTGTTTGATGCCACATAATCGTAGGGTGAGACATCCTGTTTGATGCCACATAATCGTAGGGTGAGACATCCTGTTTGATGCCACATAATCGTAGGGTGAGACATCCTGTTTGATGCCACATAATCGTAGAGTGAGGCATCCTGTTTGATGCCACATAATTGTAGAGTGAGGCATCCTGTTTGATGCCACATAATCGTAGGGTGAGACATCCTGTTTGATGCCACATAATCGTAGGGTGAGACATCCTGTTGTGACGCGTTTCATGCTGCATAATATTGCTGTGTGCTTATTGCAAGTTGCAGCGCAATATGCAGGTCATAAGTTGCAACGCATTGCGCGCACACATATATGCCGAGCCTCGCATACAATGCAAATCTAATGATTACTACCTTGGTACACACCAATTACAGATTACTTCATTGTGAATAAGACATCCATTGACATAAATAAAACACAGAACAGAGACTAAGAATACTACATTTACCAGCCGTAAATCAGCCTATACAACAAATTGCAAAACCCAGGATTTACGTTAATGTGCAATAACTTGTGACTCCAAATATTGAACAGTGTGTGTGTGTGTGTGTGTGTGTGTGTGTGTGTGTGTGTGTGTGTGTATATATATATATATATTACTAACTTAAAAAAAGGGATAGCTTTTAAATGTAAAATATATATCTTATTTTATTCCAGCTTCCACCAATTTTATAGTATTACACAAACATAAACCTTATTTTAAGTTTTGTAAAGATGACCTGATGATGGTCAACTGACCGAAACATGTTGCCAAGGTAAAAATAAAAATAGAAACATATATTATTGTGTTTGACTGAAACCTGAAATTATTTGTTTTCTTTTAGTTTAATAACACAATGGGATGTTCTCTGCAAAAGTTAATGTTAATTGGCCCTGAATTTGTTACACCTTTAACTACTACTGGATGAAGTTGGTAATCATTTCAGGTTGTTTCATGCTTCAGTTAATGTGGTTGAGAATCAGTTTCCAGTTCTGTTTTGTAATACCCTTGTGTGATCAGCACAGAAGGAATTAGTTTTTTGTTTACACTGTGTAGTTAATTAAACCCTTTGTTTCGTTTCACAGTCTACACCACCCCCATTGCCGCCGCCACCACCACCGCCACCTGGCGAGTGTGAACACAAAGCAAAGAAGATGAAGGTGGAAGGTAAGTTACGGATGCACAGGAGTTATATGTACAATACCCATCTTATTTGAGTGTAGGTTTATTTACATGTGTGAAGGACAACATTGTTAGATGTTGCTTCATAATTTCTTAGAAGAGTGTAATAGTATCTATATAGTACATGGCTGTAATATTAGATATTAATGAGCATAATTAATTTTGATTTTATATTTAAACTGGGGGACAATAAAAGAGAATGAATACTAATCTGCGTTGTCTCTCTCTGTTTCTGAGTTGTTACAGGATTACTGTGAAGCCAAAAGCAAGTGATGCACTATGTATACTACCAGTGGAGAAATGTGACTTCAACTTTTATGTTGTACACTGGGAGGGTTGGGAACAGGGGATAAGCTAGGATATGTATATATATGTGTTACCGTACTTACTCGAAACTGTATTTCTTCCTTTCCTTTCTATCAGAGAAATCACATGAATATTGCGGTAATGTCGTCTTTGAAGGAGGGTTAAGTTGCTCAAGTTTAATACTGAAGCTCAGTAAAGTGATTAAAGATACACTCTGTAGCGTGTACATGGCTGCATTTATTTCTTAACATGGTTACCAGAGATACTTCATAATTTCTTCACCAGCACAGTATTGTATGAATCCTAAAGTATCCTCCAGAATGTTTTGTTATATCAGTTCAGGTACAAAATATATGTTTTTTAACAGTGTGTGAAAAGTTGTTAGCTTTGTTGAATCATGGGTTTTAACTTCCCATCATAATTGGGAAGATATTGCAACAGTAATCTTATTGTGCAGAGTTCATGGTTATATGCTGTTATATTGGATTTTCTTCTGCACGTCACAATGCCGCGACACATTTTTATATTGGTTGGTTGATTGGAATGAATGCCAGAAAGTATGTGAAGACCCTGCATAAGAAAGTGGGTGTTTTCCTAGAACTAAGAGTTGCGTGGTAAGTTGTGCAAAAATTTCTTCAAATAAGAATGCTTCAAGTAAAAAATAAAAAATGGAGTTTCAGATTTCATTTTGGGTTTGTGATAGAGCATTTTTTGTTACTTGATCAGAATTGCATTCATGTACTCTTGATCGAGTAAGTACGGTAGTTTTGGTGATCCTGACCACAGCAATAGGCTGTTACGGCCTGCTGTCAGCATAGGGCTTGGTTTGTTGGTTACTGTGTAGTCACTGCTCAAAAAATAGTGCTCACTCATTGCAGAGTTGAATAGGTGTATTGAACATTTAAGTGACGTGAGGCTGAGGAGAAATTTGTTTTTGGTCCAAAAACTCTAGACTGAAATGGAAACATGTTACAAAAGAAGTTCATTTGTCATTGATATGGATGCTGTCTCACAAATTGCCATTGTAGACAGTGTAGATTTCTAGAGTTTTATTCTAAATTAATTGAGTGGTTTGGCATGTTTTTATCTCTACACGGAGGCATTTTGAATGAATGTGGGAAAATACAGAGGTCAGGAATAGTGTGTGGTTGTGTGTGTATGTGTGTGTTTTTTGTATATAGGGATTGGACATTTAGTGGGTTGTTAGAGTAAATATGCAATTGATTTTTGGGTTTGGAAAGATTTCCCCCCCCCCCCCCCCCC
>Ga0268261_10004405_pt1 | contig 10540 bp, 6 predicted proteins | sample TergutNc150P1_FD_190353 | JGI IMG/M metagenome (GOLD analysis project Ga0268261, IMG submission 190353) | Nasutitermes corniger P1 segment gut microbial community from laboratory colony in Florida, USA - Nc150 P1 (SPAdes) (version 2) | ecosystem: Host-associated > Arthropoda: Insects > Digestive...
GAAGTGAAACTAGATACATCTGTAAAATTTGCGTTGTTCCGCTTCATAAAGGGTCTTGTTTCGAGAAATACCATTCAGTGACGAACTACTAGACTATCTGCATGCAGTTTCTGCAGTCTGGGGCTCACGAGCGTAATCTACAGTGTCATACCGTAAGTAAGAATATGTTATGTGGTTGAACATTCAAAGGGTTTAAAAGGTCCGGGAACTGGGGGTATTTAATTAAAAGACCATCCGGTCGGCAAGGTGTTAAACAAAATAACATACAGCACTCTTTTTGGCTTAAACTCAATACACAAAATTAAAAAAAAAAAAATAAAGAGCACATATTATACCCTATTAAGACTCAGAAACTAGTAGAACCTACAGTAGATGAATCAGTATTAAAAACCACTATGTATACTAAACAGCAAGTAAACCATACTATACAGTACTCAATTTCACACACTTCACATCCCATTCCACCTATTCCCTTCCCTTCACTGCATTTAGCTGATCTTCACCCCACTTCACTTATCACTTTCCAACCCCTGTTCTTGGAAGTACTCGATTTCCTCCGTACTTCAAAATCCCTTCATTTCACTTCACTTAACACTTTCCTAACCTTCCTCCTGTATATATTTGATTTTCCTGCACTTCAAAATCCCTTCACTTCACTTCACTTACCACGTCAGCCCGTTTTCCTGGAAATACGCAATTTCCTCCTCACTTCGAATTCCCTTCACTTATCACTTTCCTAACCCTCTTTCTAAAGGTGCTCAGTTTGAAGGGGAAAGTCCCTAAAGCATTCATAGGTAATTTGTTCCAAAGCTGGATGGTCCTATTTACAAAGGAATATTTCCTGAGATCTGTCCCCTGCCTCCTGTTCCTAATTTTCCAGTCAAGATCAGCCCTGCTCAGGTAATATGTCCTTTGTAATCTTTCACCTATAGCCTTCCAAGCTGGTTCTCTGGAGTATGTTTTGTAGAGAGCACATATTTGTTCTATCTTTCTACGCTGCGCCATTACCCAGTCAGTTCATTGGTAAGATCTGCAGATTTTGCCACTTTATTGTGCACCAAGTCTAACACTTTTATCTGTCCCTCCCTGAATGGATCCCAGCACGCATCCCCATACTAGAGAATCAGACGCATTGTGAAATGAAGTGCCTTCCAGGCTTTTTTCGCCATGTAATTAACATGATCAGTCCAGCTAAAATCTCTGCATAGGATTATTCATAAGTATGTACATCTGCTTACTTCCGGAATTACTTGGTCCAGTAGAGAATAATTTAGCGGATCCTTCATCCAGGCTCTCGTGAAGCTAATTGCCTTTTACCTGGATTTATTTTCATCCCATTTTCTACTGCCCAATCTCCTAATCTGACCAGATCTATCTGCAACTTGTCTGCATCATTATTCATTATTTTCCCATATATTCACAGTCATCTGCAAAGAGTCTAATAATTGACTCTATGTTCCTTCAAATATCATGTACGTACAATAGAAACAAAAGTGGACCCAATACGTTCCTTTGCAGTACACCTGACGTTACTGTGACTTCCTCTGACAATTGTCCTCCGACTCTGACTCTCTGTATACGACCCAAAAAGAATTCCCTTTTCCATACAACTACCCTCAATTCCATGCCTGAGGCTGCAGTTTTCGTAAGCAGCCGATCATGAGGAACTAAATCAAAAGCCTTTGCAAAATCTATTATAATAGCATCCAACCTGGCTCTCTTGTCCACTGAGTCCACATTGTCCTGGCAGACCAAGTTTACTTCACTTTCACACGAATATCCCTGCCTGAAACCGTGTTTACCCTCATATAACCTATCATTTCTATCCCACACTTGCCTTAAGTAGGTGTTATAATGTGTTCCATTTGTTCGCAAACCACCGAGTTTAAGCCAACCAGTCTATAATCTGTGATTTGTGATTAATCACCCCCTTTGTTATAGGTTAGTACAGAGTTAGCACTTCAGCCAGTTTGTTAGTTGTTGTGACAAGTGGTATTCTTCAGATTTGCTAGGCTGTTACCACACTGGTGAAGAGTGTTGTGGCCCATTAACAGATGTATGGTGACTGAAGAAGCAGTTTTTGCACTAACACACTGAGTTCATTTGGGAACCATCCACTTTTCATCAGGAACACGTGTGGCCAGACAACATATCCTTTAGTCTTAATAGACACATTAAGCAACACAACTGCTTATTAAATTTACCAAAACACGTGTATAGGAAGGGAGAGGCTTGTCAGGTAGATCTGGTAATTCCAGATACCCCCGTCGCGGCGATACTGTTTCTGCAGTCTTACAAAAAGCAGGTGAACTAAGTTCTACCACAGAAAACCTGATGTGACCTGTCGCCATGTTGGTAAAGTTAGTTGCTACCAGTGTAGAGCCTCATTTTTATGTTCTCAAGAAATAAAAGTTTTCACAGGTAAGCAGAACGTCTTTAACTGTGCAGCTGTTATTATATCTTGCATTTCAGTATACTATGTTTGAATGAGCTTGATTTTAACTGTCATGAGTGATGCTGCTAGCATCAATAGGTTTTGTGTAAGAATGATTCAGAATGTAGACGTGAGGTCGCCGTAAATGTCGGATAGTAGAGAGCAGTAATGTCAGATAGTATCCGACATCTGCCACATGTCAGTTGGTCTTTCTTTTGAGAAGTCACAGGTGTTGCTTGAAGTTCAACACCTGAAAAAGGTTTAAATAATTTCAGGATACGAGGGCTCCTCATTTGGAACAAACTACAACTGTAAATGCTTTGCGAATCCAATGGCATCTACACAAATCACACATTTTTGGAAGTTCTGCACTATGATTTTCTCTTTTCAATACAAGGAGGAGGTCAGCGCTGATAAACCTGATGCATTGCTTCTTCCAGATGTCTGCAAGTAAAATTCAGAGAAGATCGGGTTTGAAGTCATGGGACAAGGAAAACATGATCAAAACAATCAAAGCAGTATGTAACAAAGAAATGGGATATCCAGCATCTGCCAAATAATATAACGTGCCTCATTCTACACTACACGACTACTTTCGCTCAAATTGGGACCCTTGTCAAGCCTTCAAGTCAAAATTGGGACGTAAGCCAATTATTCCTCCAGCTCTTTATTAATTAAGCGGAAATATTTCGGATTCACTCGAGACGATGTTAGAAGACTAGCTTTCCAGTTAGCTGTCCAGAATAAAATTCCCAATGCATTTTCAATCGCCAAAGAAGCAGCTGCCATAGACTGGTTCAAATGTTTTATGAAACGGCACAGAGATAAGCCATTGTTGCATCAACCAACAGGAAATCCACTGCAAGAGCCAAAGGATTCAGCAAGGAACTAGTGAAGATTTTCTTTGATTTGTACGAAAAAGAGCTTGCTGCTCATGATTACCCTCCTTCACGCATTTTCAGTGCAGACGAAACTGGTTTAACAGTGGTTCAAAAGAAACAACCAAAAATCCTCGCACCCAAAGGCAAACATCAGATTGACCCTTTAACTGTGGCAGAAATGGGTTCTTTAATAGCAGTTGTTTAGGTCTGCATGAGTGCTAATGGAATTTTTGTTCCACCTCTAATAATTTTTCCATGGAAGAATACCAATCATCTTCTCACCAAAGGAGCTCCTCCAGACACAGTCTTCACGTACCAACCCTCTGGTTGGATCAACTGTGAAATATTTATGGACTGGTTTGAACATTTTGTTTCTGTCAAAATCGTCTGCATCAGATCCAGTGTTGCTCATTGTGGATGGACATACTAGCCACACCAGAAACCTTCATCTTGCTGCACTAAGAACATAAAGAATTTATTCCATGTATCCAAGCTTAAATTTGTGAACTTCTTGCTTTTATTTTCATAATATTTCATATTTTTGACAAGTAGTAGTACTGTGTAACAGCATTCCATATAATACTGCATATTCATCATCAGACCAGAATTCTTAACTATTGAGCATTCTTCCTATAAAGTGATTGTTAGCTTTATAGGTGTCTCTCCCTGGCTATGAGGAAGAGGGTAAATTCTTTTTGATTGCAAGTACAGCCACTGAAAAAAAATGTGGTGGACTGTGACTTAAATTCCTTAGTTTTATAACATACTGCAGGAGTATGAATGTGTCCTCCTGTGTTCTAATATGAAGTGTGTTATTTGACAACTGAAACGTAACCTGGCTTATCATCTTAGCCAGAAATGGACAAAACATTATCATCCCTGGAATGAGTGTCAGAAACTTCCTCACCAAAAACAATTAAAATATATTTATAGTGATAATTACCCCTTTCCTATATTCAGTTGTTGTTACACTTGTATCACTTTTCCCATCTTTGGCATTTATATTTCTGATTACTCTTGTCATAAAGTTTAGAGCAATTTGCAGAATTTTTATGAGCTTCTTTATTTCTAACATGTTCCAAATAAATTCTGTTCCATTATTCCATTAGGTGACAATGACGTTGCGTAGCCATACAGTTTCATGTGTTCCTGCATGATGGAAACCAGAATTTATTTTGGTGATAGACATTGAATCCAAACAGAATGAAGTGATGCGGTTTTTGTAATATCCTCCATAATTATTCTTTGATCCTGAATTTGTACATTTTTATGCCAACGTTTGAGGTTTATTACTTTATGTAGAATGATTGGAGTGCTGTCAAATACTGTTAAATAGTTTGGTGGAAGCTTGGGAACTAACATTTCCCTAACCACTTTGAAAAGACTTAATGGTAACTTTATCAGTATAATCACTATTCTTCATGTTCACTTTAAAAATCAGGTATGTGACTGGACCAGTGGTTAGAGACTGTATGGAGGTGTTGCTGCGCCATTGTATGGGTCATTTATTTTTCTTCACGCTTGAACAATCCAGTGCTGGTTTTGAGGGGTATGCAGTATGCTGGTATATTATCCAATTGGCGACGTTAGAGCTGGCATACCACTAAATGAAATTTAACAATTTCAGTGTACCACCAATATTTTTTTTATTTAAACAAAAGGAGCTGTAATTGGGAAGACTGGTTGACAGCATAGATGAATTATACGTTTCCATCAGTGCTTTGTATTAGTAAATATATGTGCCTTATTTTCAATTATTTTACAAAATTGTTATCCTCTTATATTTCAGTTTTTTAAGGTCCCGCGTACCAGGAAACAATATTTGGCGTACCCGTATTGGTATGTGTACCGCTGTTTAAGAACTGTGCTTTAGAGCATGCTGTTTTCAAGTTGTACGTGGTCCGACAATAAAGTTCGCGAACTCATCGCGGTAAAAGTGCTACATACCTCATTGCTGAGTACCACCGTGGTCGCCTTCAAAGTACTCCCCCTAGGAAGCTATGCACCGATGCCAGCTCCTCGTCCACCCTTCAAAACAATTTTGGAACTGGTTTTGTGGAATGGCCTTCATAGCGTCCGTTGTACTACTCCAGATGTCATCCATATCATCAAAATTCCTTCCTTTCAATATTTTCTTTAACTTCGGGAACAGAAGAAAGTCACTGGGAGCCAGATCCGGTGAATAGGCAGGGTGTTCCAACACAGTTATTTGTTTGGTAGCTAAAAACTCCCTCACAGACAGTGCTGTGTGAGCAGGTGCATTGTCGTGATGCAAGATCCATGAGTTGTTGGCAAAAATTTCGGGTCGTTTCCGTCTAACTTTTTCACGCAGCCTTCCCAGTACTTCCAAATAGTAAACTTGGTTGACTGTTTGTCCAGTTGGTACAATTTCATAATGAACAATCCCCCTAATACAAAAAAAAAGTCAGCAACATTATTTTGACTCGATTTGGACTGATGGATTTTTTTTTTTTTTTTTTTTTTGGTTGTGGGGAATTGGCAGTCTTCCATTGTGCACCTTGCCGCTTCGTTTCAGGGTCGTATTGGTAGACCCATGTTTCATCACCTGTGATGACACAGCCCAAAATGTCATCTTGCCTCTCCAAAAGGTTTGGACAAATTGTGACTCTTCTTTGTTTTTGTTCTTCGGTGAGCTCATTTGGGACCATTTTTGCACACACCTTCCTCATGTCAAGATCTTCAGTTAAGATTTTCCTAACTGTTTCTCTGTCGATGTTCACTTGCTCTGCTATGCTTCTGACAGCCGACGATTTTCACGCACAATTTGACGAATTTTTGCAATGTTTTCTTCAGTTATGCTTGTTGCTGGACGTCCTGATCTCTCTTCGTCAGTGACACTTTCTCTTCCCTCAGAAAAAAGTTCCACCCACTTGACAAACTGCTGTTTTCTTCATAGCATTATCCTCGTAAACTTGCACTAACATCTCTCTGATTTCGTTTCCACTCTTTCAAAGTTTAACAAGAAATTTAATGTTCGTTCGCTGCTCTAATTCAAGCTCCAACATTCTCGCGACAGCACACCAAAAAAAAAAAAAAAAACACACACAGTAATAGATGCCACTCAGAAAGAGACTGCCATAGATCAACAGCAACACAGCTGTGAAACGCTGATATGTCAACGTCATCAAACTACACTAAGGCAAGCACACGGTGGCGTGTTCGCAAACCTTATTGTCCGACCACGTATGTCCCGAGACAATTCTTGTTATTGTGGATAATAAGAAATAAAATCTCTTCATTTTGCAAATGATCAGGTCATAATAGCAGAATCTAAAACCTTACTAGTCTGTATGCACATTAGAATTATAATATCAAAATAAGGACTAATAATATTAACCAACAAACGTGAGGTAATGATATTCAGAGAAAGAGATCCCACCAGAAGCATGTTAATAATAACAAAATAACAATGAATTAACACATAGTTGCTTGGGATGCACACTTTCAGACGAAAGGGAAAAAAGATGGTACAAACAAAATTTCTGCAGATAATGGTGATCATCAAGTTCTAAACCCTTCCAAAGTCCATAAGTAAGCCATAGTATGAATAGGCGGCCACCAGCAATACCCACCCTACTATATAACAGTGAAACGTGGACACTAAAGGGACAAGACAAGTCTAGGATTACAGTAGCTGAGATGAATTTTTAAGAAAGCCGCAATATACACGCCGTTTTACCACAAAATAAATCAAGGTATTTCGAAAAAAAGTAAAAAAAAACTCACTTTATTGGAGATATTAATACAAGTACAAAGAGGCTTGGACACAACACTTTTCTCAGAATGGAGAGATATAGATTCCCGCACGCTATTTTGATATATCGACCAGCAGGGAAAAGAATCCCGGCTGCCCATTAAAGAGACTACAGTACGTGTTATACAAGTATTGATACCGGTACAGGCCACGAGTCGTTCAAAGTGTGATGATGTTTTTGTGGTGCATCTTGGAAGAAAGTTCTCGTATTGTTACGGCAAAGTGCAGAGCGCTTCTACTTTGTATATGTTCTTACAGAAAGTGTTGCGTTTCTAGAAGTTGAAGTGACCTACTGGAATTTAAAGCCCCTTGTGAATAAAATGTGTGGCGTAATCTATGTGCCAGTCATAACCCAACAGTTTCACAATTTGTGGTACATTTATACAATTACCATTTATAAGAAACTGGCTGTAAATAATGGCAACGTTAAAAGCTCCGTGTAGTCATTTGCATCACCAGAACTTAGGCCTCATTATTTGTATTGCAATATACGTGTTATGCATAATGTGTATGTTAAATTTAGACTGTATGTCATGTAGGTTATGTTTTTAAGTTAAAAGCGCAACGGACTGAGTGACATAACACTGTCTTGTTTGTTTTATAGATATGCAAAGTAACGTGCACGCGTATTTTAATGCTGTAAACAATAGATATAGGCCTACCAATGAATTTCATTCTTTGTTGATCCTGGAATAGATGAACGGTCCCGGTTTATATTCCTAACCATAACTTAAGAAAAATATAGTCAGATGAGATCTTAGTCTCTCATGTTCATATCACATGATCTTCAGTATTAATCACAATATAAATTTCAGTACCATGCCTTTACCACACTCTATCAATGAAGATATACATACTGTCAGTGAATTCCACAGAATGGCAATGCTTTTATGGTCATAGCTTTTGACTTGCAGCAAACTCTGCCAGCTCCTCACATTATTACGAATGTACTTCGCTATCGTAGACAGTTGTGGACTTACAATCTGTATTCACAATAGTACCGGACAGTCATACATAGGCATGCGGTCGGAAGACCAGGCCATTAGGGGGCCTGAGCAGGTACTGAGAAGGGCGGTTTACAGAACGTCGGGTTGGTAGATTCCTGTGAGACACAGAACAAAAATAGGTATGTTATGCCCTTCTGGTACTACAAAGTGTATTTGAAGTATTTGAAAGTGTGGAACACACATTCCCAATACATAGCCCACATATATCTAGTATGTGGTTAGGACGTCGGTGAAATAGAACGGAAGGCAAAGAAAACTGTTGCTGTTTGTGATTTCTTGGTTTCACCTCGATGAATCGGCGAAATCGAAGAATCCTTTCAAGGTGTTAAGAATGACGCAAGAAAAACATTTTGTGTTAATAAGTCAGTTTACTAACAGTCTGAACCGCAGGAGTAAAGATGTGCATGACCAACCAGTTCACCTCGTAAGGCAGCAAGAATCATATTTTCTAGAGAACATCCAATGAAACTGTTGGCTATAAACATATGTTAATAACTCTTGCAGAGGTGAATATAGCACAGTGGGTGAGAGCACGTCTCGGAGAGAAAGACAATAACCTGCCACGGTTGCATTGTGAAAGAAGACCAGACAGGTATCGTGAATTTTATACAAGTTTGTGAAGTAAAGTAAACTAGAGTCTAGTTAGACTTCGTGACCGGACTCTTGGGAGGACGACGGTACACGAAGAATCGGATGGCAGAGATTGCATAATCAGAATCAGATTGATCCCCAGAGACCTTGTTACTACGTACAATCTTGTTTCCAACTGTAACTGCCTACCTTTTTTATGTTGTACCCGTATACTTCTCTCAATATTATATCCTGTACGACAATTTACGAATAATCTTGCCTCCAGCGGAGAATGAACTTATTTATCTGACTAGTTTCTGGGAAAAAACATATGTTGAACCAATTGTGTAGTTACTTTTCTATAAATAAACGGAAACACAAAGTATCGACTAAGAGTTTCATTGCATTATGTGTTGTGGGTTATTGGTTTCATGCATGAAGACTGAGTTTCCTGTTTCTGTATTATAACATTTTGTATTATTATGGATTTTGCGTTCGTTGTACATTATTCATTATTTGTCAGAAAATAAACACTGACATATGCAGCTGTCATTAAAAGATAACTCTTTTAAACCACTTTACAACTGCGGTTAATTGGAATAACCAACACTACATACACAAAATGTGTTCATCATTGTCCAACATGTTTCTGTACATCACAGGTACCATCATTAAGGAGTCCTCTCAATAGCCATCATAGCGCCCTCAAAATGGTGCACTGCACAGTGAGTAAGGAAAGCCACAGTCATACACTTGCACACACATTAATGTCAGATAAAACACGTGGATATCCAAAACAAGTTTTAAAACCAGCGGAGATGTTCCATCAAGCACCATATAGACTGCGGGTGGGGACTCCATATTCATGTGATGATGGCCCCTGTGTGTGCTGCAACATGATGGAGATTTTCTAACGTCTGATGAACATATTTTATGTAAATTAATTTTCATACATTGCATGGTACATACAACAGTATAATTACAACTTACATATTCACCATTTCTTTCAACAACGATTTTCTCGGAAAAGGTTACGTGAGGGTTACGGGTAGATTAATTACAGTTTTTTTTTAATTTCTTGATGATTTTATGTTAAGTTGCAGACAAACATTTAAGTCACCACTGACATTTATTATAAGGGTGTTGTGCTTTGATATATACCATATTGGAACAATGCAACTCAGTGGTCCAAGCTGAAGGTATGTTGAGAATAGGGCACCGATACTTGGGCCTAAGAGGAAGAAATTAACAGAAGACTAGAAAAGTGCAAAATGAGCAGTTGAATTTTTTGTACTCCTCACCAAATATTATTTGGGTGATCGAATCAAGGAAGATGAGATCGGAGGTGCATGTGGCATGTATGGGAAGAAGAAAAATACGTGCAGGGTTTTGGTGGAGAAACCTGGAAGAAAGAGACATATGGGAAGCTGTAAGCATAGATGAGAAATTACATTAAAATCACTCTTACAAAAATCAGGGTGAAAGGGCGTGGACTGGATTCATCTGGCTCAGGATAAGGATCAGTGACGGGCTCGTGTGAACACGGTAAAATGCGGGAAATTTTTTGACTAGCCAAGGAACTGTTAGCTTCTTAAGGGCTGTGCTCTGTGCAGTTAGATATGTCTGGTGCACGGCCATATTGCAGAACAGGTCTTTTATATCTTGATATTTGGTTGGCCGTGAATCATAGCATAACTTTTTTATTATTACCAACTTGATACACAAATTTCTTGTTCATTCACACAAATGACATTAAATTAAATTCCTCTACATGTTTCGAGCGCAATCCGCTCATCATCAGGTCAACGACGCAAATTGTACATATGCAGCCTCTGGTATCGTCACTCTCTGCAAGTGACCGTCTTGTGCAACC
>Ga0268261_10004406_pt1 | contig 10540 bp, 5 predicted proteins | sample TergutNc150P1_FD_190353 | JGI IMG/M metagenome (GOLD analysis project Ga0268261, IMG submission 190353) | Nasutitermes corniger P1 segment gut microbial community from laboratory colony in Florida, USA - Nc150 P1 (SPAdes) (version 2) | ecosystem: Host-associated > Arthropoda: Insects > Digestive...
GGGGGGGGGGAACTACTCACCTGTCTTATGTCTTTTGACTGAATTAGAATCACCTTGCCAGACTCTCCATGTCCAAACAAACCAAGCACTTTCTTCTTCTGTTCTCCTGTTGAGAGGAAAATACCTTTCTCCACAACTCGAGGTGGTGCATTTAGTGATTCCCAGGTATAGTCCCACTCCACCTAACCACAAAATTAAAAAGTAAAACAAAAGGAAAGAAAAAACAAACAGAATTTCCAGGATGGTCAACTTTAAGTTTGTTACCATAAAAAGTGACCAATTTCATGCCTGTCTGCTTGATCAGGTGGTACATCCTCTTATCCTCTCTCCTTAAACCAATCACCTAATCTATATGTTGAATGATAGGACAATCAGCACAGCTATTATACTTGCATGGTTCTAGACTGAATGATAAGAACAGCAGATGGAGTGGCAGTAACAGCAGCAGCAGCAGCAGCACTGCTGCCACTACTAACAATAAAAACACTAGTAAAGGGTAAATGCCATGCAGGCACACAGTGGGAGGATGGGTACAGTTCTATTCATTCATAACCTTGGTGTTAGATGAAAGTAGGTGGTCAATGCCATACCCTAGCCACTTTATGCCCACAAATAAGCCCTGGTATTCATTTTACAGAAGGCTGGGAGGGCCTTGGGACTGGTCTGGATTGGACATGGAGAAGACAAAATCTCTTGTCCCCACTGGGGTTTGAACCCTGAACCATCTAGACTGTAGCAAGTCACTATCCTTGCCCCCCAAAACAATACTACCTAGCAATAACAATGATGTCAGTGTTATACAGAACTCATCTTAAGTGGTACAGATATGTGCCTTTAAGTGGCCATCTACCATGCACCTGTCTGTATAACTTCACATACATAATCACCCTACTCATTCATCCCTAAGAATGGAGGTAACACATCTCACCAAGACATTGTGTAAGACTACAAGATGTCACAACTGAGAAGGCCATAACCTCAGTTCAAACAACAACAGTCTTCTAGCGTGACTAAAAATACAAGCATTGGCTTCTGTAACCCAAAGTTTGATACCCATATCCTCACTAGCCATGCTGGATGGGTTGCAAGCAACAAGAAGAAATATCTGCAAGTACCTGCCATCCACCAAAGATGTCACTGTGCACAATGTACATAACACGTTTATCTGTCAACATGAGAATATCTTTGGTGCCTGGTACAATAGCCATATGGTGAACATACACATCAGTAGTGCTATAACGGCCCTTTTCCAGTTCCTGAAGGAGAAAAACATTCAAATTAACACACCTTACCAAATTACATACATGACATATAAAAAAAATACTGTTTTATATTGTGCATTATTTGTATTGTAGCATCAGTTAAATATTTATTTTCACAATTTGACCACAATCTACATGTACTGCTGGCAATTATATTTTCACTTAGCTGTCATACTGTCATTTTTTACCTTCCAAAAAATATTACCTTAAAAGTTGACAATTTTTCCAATGGCTACAAACATATATCATATAAGAACCTACAAGTCACTGATGCCACTGTAACTCCCACCTTACAAGTTTGTGTGTCTGCCATTTTGTTATTACGGAGAGTAAGAACTTAAAAAGTACAATGTTGGGGTATTCTACAATGACATACTGTTCATGCAAAGTTTCATGAAAATAGGTCAAATGGTTCAAAAGCAAATGCTGCAAGGTGATTTTGTCGTTAGGGAGAAAATTAAAGTAAAAATTAATTAAAACCATCACTTCATAATAAAAATGTTAATAACAAGAACTGGGGTACAATGGCTACTGTTATGAGTCCAGCTGTGCTTTCATCTTCAGGTTAATGTAATTACTATCTTAGGGTACTTGCTGAATTCACAAACCATACTGGAAGGTATTATGTAAAATGCAGAAGAGTGTAATGCAGCTGATAATAAATTCTGCAGCATAAATTTTAGGAAGTCAATATAGCAAGATTAATCATTATGTTTAAAAAACACAAAAATGTGTTCAATTATCTACTGAAATTCTGGAAACATACCTGAAGCAATTTGCTGCCTTCTGCCTCTATGCGTACATAAGGGCGCACAAGACCATCTTGCTGAAAGAAGCGTGGTGGTCGTAGCCTTGTTACCTCATCACTCATCTCAGTTGCTCTGAAAGTCATGAACAAGCACTCAAAACTTGTAAAAACATGTTGGAATCTCAAAGAGGGCAGTAGTGGACATCTGCTGTAGAGATTATTCTATAGCTCAGTACAGGATTCAGCTAAACCAGCCATTGATGAATGACAGTTGAACAGATATTACAATTCTGCAAATAAACTTGAAGCTATGCAGTTTTAGGCTTTTGCAGTGGAGTACTTAAGGTATCCGTTCTTCTGGGATGTGGCAACATGTCACTGGACAATTGGTGCCCGATATTTCTAGATAATTATTTTGACATTATTTATGCCATGTATTTTGACTGAATTAAATATTTCACAACTGACACCAACAAGTGCACCCTTGATATATACAAATATAGTTCTATATCACTTCTACACGTTTTGGCACTATTTGTGCCATCCTCAGGGAGTTCCACACCAAGATTTAAAACTTGCTAAAATATAAAAAACTATTAAATTAATTCATATTACATTGCAATATTCTTGCAGCTGATGTTAACCTTGTAGGTTTTACAAACAGTGATTAAAACAGTATTTTTAAAAATATAATATATTAAATACATATATATATATATATATAATTACTATAATATAATACAAATTACTTTTGTAATTTATTTTATTTTAGTAGGTTTTAAATCTTGGTGTGGAGCTCCCTGAGTATGATGTAAATGACTCTGACACATCTAGGAGTGATATAGAACTGCATTTGTATGTATCAAGGATGCATTTGTTGGTGTCACAAATGATATATTTATTTTGAGACAACATAGCAGTCCCATCTTCAAGGGTCAAAAACCCCAGATCTTACTGGACATTTCAACCTTTCCAGATGACAGCACTAAGTAGTCTCAAAATGCTAGGCACAAACTATCCAGCAACATGGCCCCACATACATGAAGAACAGAGAATAGAGCTTGAAATTCTTAAAAAATCCATACTGAACATGACATGATTTCTGGATACATGTCATTTCTGTTTGAGTGTACACACATAAAAAACACTACACCAAAAAGGAACAATGAAAAATACTACATAAATATCATATTCTTAGCTCCAATTATCATTTACAAGTTATGAATCAAACACATGAATATGACATCATCAATCATTTGATTTGTGCCTTCATGTACTGCCTGTTCCCTAATTTAGCATATTATTTCATACAGACAGATCCAAGTGTTCATAAGAAATGCAAATCAGCATTTATATTTGCTCAGTGCTACACAATAATGTCTTTCCCATCTCACAAATTGATTCATCTGCTGTGATGTTAAACAACTGTGGCAAACTAAATGACAATTATGAGGTTTAAAATCCGAAAGGGGATGGACAGAGAGATGCACACATGCATGCGCGCGTGCACACACGCATACAAACAGAGGGATGGAAAGTGACAGACAGCATTCACATCTCAGAACAATGATATTGCATTTTCAGAGGTAATAAATGTAATAGCAGAACACAAAATGCAGGCAATGCATACCTCTTCACTGCATCAAATGAGCCACTGGCAAAATCAATGACTCCAGCTGTTGGGCGAGCTACCAGTCCCATAACACCCTTACCCACACCCTTGAAAAATCCTTCTACACCCTCTTGTTTTGCTCCAGATATTGGTTTCAGGATCACTCCTGATACTCCATCCACAACATCCTATATGATAAAATGCAAAAACAAATTATTATTATTACCTATTGCATCTTCTGTTAGCAAAATTACTGAGTATAAATGTGCATTGATTATTTTAACATTTCCAAGAACTGAAAAATATTAAGGACAAAATCATGATAGCTGATAATATGTTTTGACCGTGGACCCCACTAAGCCCTGATCAGAACCCTTGCAATAGTCACTTCAAACGTGGAATAAGAGAGTAAATTTGACTGTGACCTACATGAAGATGAACTTGTTCCTATCATTACATCAGCATCCCATCATGAAGGCCTATGGAATGGAGACACAGCTCCATGCATTCTTAAATTCAGAACTACATGGTGGTGAGTGTTCAGTTCCATGCCTTCATCACTTCATTCCCAGGGAAATAGCCCCAGATACCAACTGAACAGGAGGCCGGGCAGGCCCCACAACTGGCTTCAGCCTCATTTATATTTGTATATGGTGTGTAAAGATCCGGCCATCTTTCTTTGGCATTCACCAATGCATATTTGTTTCTGCTTTCAGAAACATTTCACAGATTTCTAACAAAGAAGAAAGGGGAATTAATTCAAAATTGCTTTAGGGATGAAGAAACTGGATGAACTTAAATTTGTTAATTTAATTTAAAATGACAATTAAACTGTATATATAAAACAACAACCTTTGAAAACTCACACCAAATAGAAAGTTTAAAAATTGTGCATGAATATGTCAGACTATGGCTTAATGAGCACACCCCACACTAACGCTTCAGTATAAATTATCATGACAACTGTGTATTTGATCATACAACACAAGCAATGAAAATGGGCTACACTTCTGGGGTATACGCAGAAGTGCAGTCATCTGAAGATATACACAACAGTAAAAGCACACACAGGTATACACAATAAAGTTAACATAATGGCCTTCTTATCAACCTCCTACCATCTATTTTATACTTAAAATACTGGTAGAATCCACAGCAAGGACAGGGCTATAAACCTGAGTACTACGAAACTAATGACTCTGACACAAATTATTTAAAGATGTAAACAAAGAAAGTTCATCCCAAATGTACATTACAGTGTAAAAGGTACTGCTCAAAATGCACTCTAGCTATGAAATTCTTACAATAATGCAAATATTAAATTTTCACCACATTATTGAATAACTGAATACAGAATATGCACAGGAATATTACTAACCATAACAAGACCCTTGCCACTTTGTGCAAGTCCAGTCTGTACATTAGTTGAACGCTGGTTCAGTGCTTCACGCCTCTTGCGCTGATAATCCTTGTCAAATGTTAGTGCAGCAATGCCTTTCCCTTTAAGAGAAACCAGCAGTATTCATCAAATTATGTAAGTAAATAATATTACTGTAGTGAACACAGTAAAATAATATTAATATAAAACATATACAGAATGTAAGACAGTTTCAGTCACAGTTCATGGAACATCTCATCTCCTCCTCACAATAACACTGAAAAGCAAACAGAAAATTATGTACAAGGTGCTTGTACTTTAAAGGGTGGCTCTTCTGCCCATTTAGACGCAATGCAACCAGTGAACTTGATGTATTTCACCCTGACTGTTCAGCTACCATGCCCCACCAAGCCACTCCAGTCACATGCATAAAAAAAGAGCAGCATACAGGTATCAGATTTTTGAGAAATGCCATGTAAAAGGTGCTGACAATTCATCAGTGATCACCTGTACACTAGGGTCACAGTGTTTTTCTGAAACAAAGGGCCCAACACGTATCATTGATGCAAAAAAAGTTATGGCACATTGATGACTGAAGTGCAAAATAAAATGAAGAAATGTGTAATTTTTCATGACTAAGGGACCAAGTACCAATGAAGTTGCCAACCATTTGCAGATTAACCAAGGTCTTGTTTATTAAATCATTCACAGCAGACTTCACTTCCATAAACTTTGTGTAAAAGTGAACAGAAATGAATGCAACTGAAAAGAATAAGTAACTGCCCTCTGATTTGGTATCATGAGGAAATGATCACTGTTGTGGTCATACTATCACTGGTAGCAACGTGTGGATCATTACTGTATGCCTGAGAGCAAACATCAAAATATAGTGAAGAAATGCACATCCGCTACCATAAAAGAAGTTTAAATCTCTGCCAACAATAGAAAAAGTACCTGTCTGATACTTGCAAGGACCTAATCTTGAACACTGTGAAGAATGAAGGCATAACAGTGAACAGTGCATTTTACTGTAAGATGACATCTCGTTGGATGAAGCCGTAAGTTCTGAAGAAATGTGTTGTAAAGCCATTGAAAAGTGTTCTGTTGCTGCCCTAAACTCCTGCTCATACTACTGAAACAGTCCAAGATCCTCAACAATCCAGCATATAACCCTGAACATGTACTACCTGAACACCACAAAGGCAGTCTACAGCGCTGCTGTGTCACCAGTGACCAAATAGCAGTAACTTTTATTCCGTAATATGCAAAAGCTGCAACAAGTGTGTTCAAAATGGGAAGACTCATGTACTACAGTATTAAGCTTCATGATGCTGTTGTGTAGATTTTACAGGAACAGCAGATGAATATTTTTCTTACTTGATTATGTACACAGTGCAAAGAGGGTGATGACTGATCTGGAAGTTACTGATCGGTCTAACGTCTTAGATTATTCTCTAAGAATGTGTAGAATGGAAGTATTGTCACATCTTACATTAAAACATGATGGGCGAAATGCTTCAGAATGTGTGTTACACCCAACCAACATTCAAATAAGCCAAATACTGTTCAAATTATTACAACAGGGTAGTGAAGTTCTATCATAATTTATTATCAGCCAGTAAACATTACTGGACAGCATAACATTACAGCTTACATAGTTTTTCCTACCATGCTATTCATGTGATTACAAATATAAGGGCAAGGTTAAACAAGATCTCACCCATAGCTCCAGTAATGCGAGAAACAGCGCCAGCAGCACCACCAACTGTGTGCCCAAACAAACTCCGTACACCTAAGACCAAACCCTCTGCAAATTCACCTGGTCCCTGGATGGCTCCCTGAAAACAAACCCTATTTGTCATACCAAGATAACACAGTTAAGGCTGACTTTCAGTATACTGTAACATTTTGTAACTACAGCATTCATCAGACTATAAGGTGACCTAAAACGTAAGACATCCTCCTTTTCACAGTGGTAAATCATTAGGAAAAATTACTGCATCAGTTACTCATAAAAACTTCTTAGGTGTAATTATCCTTCACAAACTTAACTTTCATTCCTATCTTGTTATATACCATATTTTAGGTCCACATTAAAGTTCAGCACTAACTTGCACATAATAATTGTCCTTTGTCCTTCTAACACATTGCTGCATATCTGCCTCAGAAATTATGTCCTTCCTCAATGACCTACAATTACTTTCTTTGGCATGTCTCTTAACCATTAACATCAAAGCGTCTTAATATGAATTTTGCAAGAATAAATGAGTGAAGCTGTAGTGCAAGTTCCTTTTCTTCTCTGTGGTCTATAATTAGTACTGAATGTGATTACTGAACCTTCATTTATTAGGCACAATTATCACGAACACTTTAAGATAAAAACCATTCCAAATAAATAACAGTGAAGATGTACAAATGTACAATACTAGCACCAGTGCCATATACCATAACTTAAAATGGTTGATGAAGTAATATTTTAATCAGTATATTTGCAGTGACTGAATACACCAAGCAGCATACTTCTCTTAGTCTACCATGATCCATTCATATGCACTCAGTTTTCAGTGTTTCCTGACCAAAGCAGGAACATGACTTGCTGTTGTGTGGAAGGAGCGCACCTTTTCAGTTACACTGTCACACAGAAACTTATACTTGATACCTGGAAGGGTTCATAGAAGAGATCTTCTACACCCTGAGTGAATCCCAGCACCAGTCCATATGGGTTTCCTATAACATCTAGACCCAGCACCAGGACATACAGCTGTTTGACAGACTGCCCTACATAGTGCATTGTAACTTCTGAGATGAGTTGGTTCTGTGTCAGGAATGTGTATTGCCGCTCAAAGTATGCCAACCTAAAGAAAGAGCCAGGTCTTTTAGTCATCAAATGCACTCATGCAATATACCGCAAAATTATGATTTTATAATCATTTGCGGTTTTTCACAATTTCAGGTGCAGATACATTCATTAACGCCAATAAAAATTCCACAAGAAAAATATTTAATTTTCTTCAGACTTAGGTCTGCAGTTATTTCCTTTACACTAACTTTGCACTTTGATTCCTACCCAGTTATCAATAACGTATATGCCATTATATACTGCTGTATACCTTCAAGAGAAGTTAAAACAAAAAATCTATGCATATACAGAACAGAATAAGAACTGTGGGCATAACTGGCACTTATATTGAAGCCAGTTACAATCTAGTGCAGTTGTACATCCAACTGACTCTCAAACAATTCTGCACCCTAAATAACATGCAGAACTTTGCTTATGGGGGGGGGGGCTCTTACTGTATACAATGGTAGTGATAAAGTGAGTTCCTAAATGATGATGTCAATGTCCCACCAGGACCTTGCAATTACATAGTATAAATGAAGCCATTTTCTCCTTATTCAGGTACCTACCACAAATTGAGTGTGGATACTTCTTCTTCGAGGCTTCACCCTACCCAGACATTTATATTCCAAAGTGACATCCACTATACATACACAAATACACACACATTATCACACACACCATGGATCCAAAATATAGTCAAAGTAAAAAAAAAAAAAAAAAAAAAAAAAAAAAAAAAAAAGGTGTGGAGTAAGTCGCAACAAATCCAAAACATACAGAGTTAGTACAACATTAAAATTCAATTCAGAATTCCATACAAGTATCTTTTTACTGTTAGATGAATTACCGTCATACAATTATTCTGTATCCCACTATAGAGTGAAAATAGACAAAATCAGCTGTTTTGAGAGTGTTTACCTGAAACATCAACCTAATAACGTAACATGTTCCACATAACTTAGGAATCATTAGATCACCATGCTTCTTCCAATTCAGATGGTTATAAAGCTGCAAACTAAGACATTTTGCATTTACAGTCTATATATTTTTCATTACATCCAATACTTGCATACCATGGAGAATTACTCACTATAAATTCTACTACATTTGTTTCATCCATATTTAGTGCCAACTTACTGGTGGTAAACCATTTACACATATGAGAAAGAACTACGGCACTAAACAGAAATCATCGAACTTTTTACCAGAAACTGTAAATGTGGTGTCATCTTTGAATATTACTGGTTCTAGTAGGATTATTCATTCTGTAGGAAGGTCATTTATGTAATTATGGAAAGTAAGGATGCTGGAATGGACCCCTGGGGAACTCACGTTTTATTGTACTGAAGTTACACAAAAAATTCTGACAATAAAAGTTCAAGAATAGTCTTGCGTCTGCACGCAGATAATACTTGTAGGATAGACAAACTTCTATCAGACTGGAATGTCTCCTGTTGTTTTATTATGTTCAGAAGATGTTACTACACAAATGTTGTAGAGGGTGAGTTACCAAATGACCAAGCTAAATGTGTCACGAAGGGAAAGTTGATATAGGTAGTGAGCTGGGGTGGCAGGAAGGGACAATGAGGGGACTGCTCACAGACCACCCAGCTAAAAACCTGAAGGGATAAGAAAGGAGACAGCAGCAGTTCACATGCTTTCCACCCACACACAGTTAATCCTGGCAAACTGAATGCAGTCTTAGGCTCAAAAGTGCACTGAAAGTTGAGTGATAATTTAGGTCCACTAACTGCCTTACTGGAGACACACATGCAATGACATAAAATTGTGTGAAACATCATAACTAAAATATCACTCTCCATGTTACATATATACACGTAATATCCACTTACTTGAATACAACATCCTGTACGTCAGTCAGTGTAACTCCAAGACTCTGCAGCAGTACATTCATGGAGCGGGGTGTTTCCTGCCCTGGGGCCTTTGGTCCTGACCCTCCACTCAGAGAAAAGCTTAGATGTATCTAGGCAACACAATGTACAATATGCAGGGTCTCTGTTTTATTGTCTCCCAAATCATGGCAACTATTCTGCACAGCAGGACTGCATCCACCAAGTCATGCTGTGACACCTTCAGTGCTCAAGACAAAATCTGTACTTGTGTACAACATTTTGAAGGGTACATAAATTTTCCAAAAACCTAAGGACCACATAAAAATTTTAGGTGCCAGATGGGTGCCACTGAACAAGTTATACACTGAGGACCCACACATATTAGGTACCACTGCTAAAAATTTAGTTGCCATGGTGACTTGGCACCCAGGTTTTGTGCACCCATGATCTCAACAGTACCAAAAGATGAGTGTGGGCATGCTTTCTATGTTAGTACAGTGAAGCTTCATAAATTTATAGAATGTGGGGCTTTAATAATAAGGCTCTAATTACATAACTTCAAATTGTACAATTCTACACATCAAATTATGTGCTAGATATTTACCAAATTAACTATTTAACATGCTATAAAAACTCTGATTTAAGAGTAAATGCAGTTTCATCATTACACATGTTTAGATTTAAATTAATCAAATCACAAATACTACAAAAGCACAGCAATTTACACCAATCAAAACTTTGTTTTAAGACACTTGTTCCAAAAATATTAACCAACTGGTCTTTGTTTCAAAGAGTTCTTGCACATATCTCTCTCTCTCTCTCTCTCTCTCTCTCTCTCTCTCTCTCTC
>Ga0268261_10004407_pt1 | contig 10539 bp, 11 predicted proteins | sample TergutNc150P1_FD_190353 | JGI IMG/M metagenome (GOLD analysis project Ga0268261, IMG submission 190353) | Nasutitermes corniger P1 segment gut microbial community from laboratory colony in Florida, USA - Nc150 P1 (SPAdes) (version 2) | ecosystem: Host-associated > Arthropoda: Insects >...
TGTCAGGTAGAGGTCTCTGCGACGAGCTGATCACTCGTCCAGAGGAGTCCTACCGACTGTGCTGCATCGTTGTGTGTGATCTAGAAACATCAAGAATGGGTGCTCCATATATATATGGCATTAGTCCCCTAAGGGTTAAGCCTACTCTGTATGACACGTGAACTAATAATAAAACAATTACGGTGTCGGTAGTAAGAAAGTGGCCTGCATTAATCTGAACCACAGTAGACGGGATTTTATGGACACAGAATAAACTTCGATTCCGTAATTCCTTGCTAGGTGAGCGACTGGGCTACTCTATTCGGAATTGATATAATAAATAGATTTATATAGCGAATTAGTGGTATTTTTAATTAATGTCAGTTCAATTGAAATTGTTAATCCATTAAGCCACAAAGTGGTATATTTCCCCAGTACTGATATCTGAAAATGCGTTTTATTAATATCTTTTCTAAACATTTAAACGTATCAGATTTTCGAGGGATTTGTTTATTACCTTAATATTCCGATGTCCCACGTTTCGTTGATGGGACATAGCAACATTAAGATATATAAAACTGTAAATTTGCCTGTTTTTTTTGTATGGATATAAAATGCTGCTTCTTATATTTATATAAAGACATAACCTGAGGGTGTTCGAGGAGAGCGATCTGAGAAAAGATATTTGGACGTCAGAGCAAAGAAGTAATAGGATACTAGAATCATCATCATCATTTGGCACTACAACCCTTTGTGGATTTTCGCCTTTTCAGCCTAGTCTCTCCAAGTTCTTCTATCCTTAGCTGCCTCCTTCCAGTTTTTGACTTCTAGCTTTTTTAGATCTTCCATGACATCTTCTTGCCATCGTTGTCTTGGTTTTCCTACTGGTCTGGTTCCCATAGGTTTCCAACCTAGTAGCTTCCTAGTTGGTCTTGTTTGGTCCATTCTTTGGATATGCCCCAGCCATTTGATTCTTTGTGCCTTAATGAATCTCACTATATCTGCACCTTGTATTAAGTTATCAATCTCCATGTTATTTCGTATTCTCCATACATTGTCAATATTAACAGAACCAAATATCTTCCTTAATATTTGCCTTTCAAAAATGTGTAGGTTGTTTTCATCTTTTGCTGTTAAAGTCCAAGTCTCTGATGAGTACGTAACGACTGGTCTTATCATCATTTTATATATTTTTATTTTAGTGAGGATACTAGAATACAACTGCCTAATGACATGCTTGACAATCTGTTCTCCTAACTGAATATTATTAGGGTAATCAGATCACGTTGGACGATATGTACGGGTGACGTTGCACAAATGGGAGAGACAAGAAATGCAAACTGGATTTTGGAAGGGACATATGAAGGAGAAAACTTGAAAGAACTAGACGTACGTGGGAAGACTTTTTAATACCTAGACGTTGCCACTGGAACTCATCCCTAAATCACACCCTCGTTCCTAATTCACGTTAAGCTGTATTTGAACATTAAGCCTTAACCTCAAAGTACTCCCAGGTCTGCCAAATGATTTTTTGCTTAAAATCTTGCCGCTAAAATGAAAGGAATTCTCATTTTTGTCATGCGCTGTATATGTTCTTGCCCATGGCCTTAATATTTTTGTTCAAGAATCAGAATAATGAAATACGTCGTTATTAAATGTTATCCATTAAACTTTCTCTTTCAGTTAGAAATATTTTTCCAGTAACCAAACGAAAACAATACGGCCACACTAAATTAAACTCTAGAGAATAATCTAGTTCGAGTTTTGAAATACCCTCAATCTGAGCACTTATTTCTTACCTTAGGATGAGTCAAGTTACGTATGAGGACTTTAATCTCGTATCATTAAAGAGAAGCACCGGCATTTTCTCAGTCAACGAATTATTAGACCGTACTGACATATTTATACTAGACGTGCCTCAGATTCTCTCATATTTCAGACTGTTTTGAAGCTGCCTTATGTATGTAAATATGGACTAATAATAGGCAAAATTTTATCATTCTGTATGTTTGTAGAATATAAAATATTTACAGACGGTCGTTTATCGGTGTTGTTAAATGTTATCTATGTCCGGAAAGGTCGACTTCGTGTGGAATATGAACCGACTGCAGACAGTAGTATACGCCTTCGGATTAATTCTTGAATTTATGTAACAGCGTTTACTCCCTTACGTATGTCGAAATTTATACTAATTTGGAAGCAGTAAATTGGAATGGATATGGAATGAAGTGGTCGTGACCTGTATTGTATTGTATTGATAATGCAAGAATCCATTGTTGGTAATACAGCCATTGGATATAGAACTTGTCCAAAAATATATGGTTCTAAAAATTACATAGGGAACAGTTGTACTACTCGCTGAACATCTACATGGAGGGTGATCGAGGGACATCACAATAACCTTTTCAATGATAACAAATGTTAGGCCTATTTCAGCAAACAGCCTGCGTTGCTGGATAGAAGTCAGTATCCGGAAGGTCCTGCGACCGGCCACCTCGCCACAGGTTTTTCTTGGTTTCCCTGTGTCTAAAAGCGAATGCTGAGATGGTTCCCAAGACTCCAGGTTGCTACTTCATGCTTCTCATGTAGCCCTCCCAACTTAAATTTCTTAGATCCTTATTTCTTATTTATTTACATGCATTATAACCACTGCCACCGGGAGACAGCCCATTTGCAATTAAATATATTGTTATTTGCAATTAACAATCAATGACACACACACACACACACACACACACACACACACACACACACACACACACACATATATATATATATATATGTATGTATGTATGTATGTATGTATGTATGTATGTATGTATGTATGTATTGGTTAGTCCATCACAGCTGTCGGCATGTAATCCAGTTGTCATAGTAATTCGCTGCGATGGTGCAAACACACACAAACACACACACACACACACACACATATATATATTGGTTAGTCCATCACAACTGTCGGCATGTAATCCAGTTATAGTAATTCGCTGCGATGGTGCAAACATTACACGGCGCATTGTAAAAGATTCTAACTCATGTAGAGATTTAATTTTACAAATGTTGGCCATTCCTAGCGGAAGTAGGCGGTTCACTTTATGTTTTTCTGTAGAAGAATTTATAATAATTTTTTACAGGTATTGCGCTGGATTAGTGCTTATTTAATATTATGATTATTTACTATTATTTACAGAAAACATTTGGGTGTAGTCGGCGATATTTATATTCTAGGGAACTACTTTCTGTTTGTATGTGTCATCATTTGACGTACAGCGCAGTGGTATGGTGTGTGAAAACAGTATTACTCTATTACTCTAATCGTGGGGATTCGTAAAAGTAGGGGAATTAAACAAAAGAGTCGTGTGTGGCCATGGGAGACAAGTGATAAGTGTGGTGGTGTGGTTATTCAGTACTGACATGAAGGTAATATAAGTATGTACATAGTGACAATTTCTGTCGAGGGACTTTCACGTGAAAACGAAAGTGTATCAGGTGACATGTTTCAATGAAAGGAGTTAACTAGTATTGATCTTCCACATTTTCCAACTTAACAGGAGGTGACCTGGTAGGTATTGTAGTTGCAAACAGTTCTCTCTCATGTGTATGATTGTGCTTAATATTTGTGTGTATACAGCAGAGGTATTAATCTGTGCTGCAGAGGTCCGTCATCAGTAGCGGAGAAACTGGCCAGAGCTTCCAAGTAGGTCGTTTGTTGTTTGCAGGTTGGGTAGTATCTGATTTGGTTGGGAGTAATGAGTAATATTTTTGACATTTGTGTTATATTTTGCGTGTATTGTTAACCAAAGGCGTTTGGTGTGCACTCGAAGGCTGTTTACGTTTGCAATTTTTGTGGTGTACTGTGATGTGTGTCTGTGGATGTTTAGTATTTCACGCGTGGAAAGATGAGAGGCCGAGTTTGCCTCCAGACAGTAAGTAGAAGTGATAAAATAAGATAGGATAAAACTGATGTAGTTAGAAGTAACTTGTCTGTAAGCTAACTGGATGATCTGTGCGCCATTGTTTCCTCCAAGCAGGAAGCATATCCTGATAGATAATGCTCTATCAACCATGTAATTTTGATTCTTAGTCCTGTTTGTAAAGACAAACGTAATGCACAAAAATACACGAAGCACATAAAATAAAGAAAGAATTAATGCATAAAAACTACAACGTACATGGTGAATCACTAAATTATGGTAGTTTTTTTGAGTTCAGCATGACTATTATCTGTACATTTTATTTGAACATAAGTTGAATCCACATTTTATGGATAGTAAATTGTTTGATGAGGCCGTAAAACGAAAATCTTAATTTTAACAGTAGCACTTCCTTTGTTGACTTATTCCAAGCTCATTGAGTTTGTGTTGTGGTTGCATTGTGTGGTATGGGTTCTTTTCCGTCCAGAGAAAGAGCATTACACAGTTGCAGTGTTTGATGGTAATGTCACATTCAAGGAGGCCAGTTTGTAAATGTTACTGAAAATGAAACAAATGTTACATGCATTCGCATGTGGCACCAGCTCATATGAAGGTTTCATTTCAAACTCAGATGAAAAATACAGAGCTATCATTTCATTCTTTAATCTCACTGAGTCAAAAAATGTCATATGTGAGCCAGAATTAAGTTTATTTATGTTGTTTTCATGGTAATGATTTTGTAAAGGTGCCCGTAGATGTTCAGTAATGAATACTGCACAGTATTATTGACTGTCTAGTTTTAGTACTGAGTAGTTGCACAATATATTGTGTAAGTTAAATCAAATTTGATTGCGTAATCTGTGGTCAGTATTCTGCAATATTCACTCATTTTCTCTCTGCTTGCCAGGAAGTACACATGTCCATAAAATAAGATTTAAGGTCATTAAAAGTGGCTGCTTTTTGTGTATTACTATTTCTTTTAGCAACTGTAGGGGTAGCATTCTTGAGTAGACCATTAAAAAAAACTTTATTATTAGGCTCATTGAAACTGACATTGCTTGCTTCTTGCATGTGTGTTTTGCTCTTTGTTTTTACCATTATTTTGTCTAGCAGCAGTTTTTTTTTTTTAAACTTTTTTTACACACAAGTATAAACAGTGGCCACACAAGCAGCATCAGCATCATGCAACATGTTTAGCGGCTCTGACCTACAGTAACATGGAAAAGCCATGTAGGGATGATTATACCAGAACTAAGTGTGGCTTGTTTTGTAGTTAGAGCAATTAAACTTTTTGTGACACAGGATACATTGAAGGTGGTACTTACTTTCATTCACTTATTAATTACATGATAATCATTTGGGGAAATTCCTCATATAGCAACAGTATTTTCAAACTACAAAAGAGGATTACTGGAATTATCATGGGTATAGGAATCAGGGATTCTTGTAGAGAATTTTTCAAATTATTAAATATTTTACCACTCATAGCACAATATATATTTTCCCTTGGGCTCTTTGTTGTTAATAATAAAAATTGATTTGGGATAAATTCTGAGATACATAATATCAATACAAGGAATAATTCTAATTTCCATCAACCATTGTCACACGTGAATCTTTATCAGAAAGGTCCCTTCTACATGGGTGTTAAGATATATAACAGTCTTCCACCTGAAATAAAAGATTTGTCTCATAATATTAACAAATTTCAGTAATCTGTGAGAAGGATTCTTCACCAACATTCATTGTACACATTGGATGAATATTTCATTTATGAAGCAGTTGTATGGTATATTTTAACTACTAAATTGATGTTCATTATTCCCTCTCTTGTGTGATATTTTGAGGTATGTTTTTATAATAAGGCTACTACTTATTGTGTAATTTTCATTCCATTTTATATTAGGTTAAGGGTGATATTGTAGTACAGTGAAACCTGCCCAAACCAGACCCCCTATGTACCGGAAACCTGGACAAATGGAAAATAAATTTCGGAACGGAGTTATTTCCTATGCAAAATAATACTTTAAACCGGAAAACTGCCTAACGCGGAAACGGAATAATTTTCGGGAACCGTTTGCTTAAAAAACCTGACTAAGACGGATTATTTTATGCGTAATACATAGCAGGCATTAATTTCGAGCGCGACTGTACTTGCATTGAAGTTGAAAATACAGTAAAACAATACATATGAACCTATTTTTTTATTTACAGACTTTTATTTTAAATTATTCCTTCATTGTAATCCTAAACGATCATATTTTTTGTACTTTGGTTTATTAAAACACAACCTTTTGTAAAACGGAAACCTGTGAAAACGGAAAAAAAAATACCGGAACGATCGCGTTCCGTTTTAGGCAGGTTTTACTATATTATGTAGTTTTGTAGTTTGTAAATAATATTTGTTACGTATGACTAGTTCTGTAGGTGTACTGAACAAGGATATTTATATATCTACATATAACTGGTTCTATATCTGTTGGTTGCTATTGACTGTGGATCTTAGGAATGAAATACAGGGTGTTCAACTTTAAAGTGGACCGTATTTTAATATGAGTAATTTATTAACTAAGATTTACAACATGTTATATTACACAACTAACCTGTATTTACAGTAAGTGTTGGAAATGCTGTCCATTCATTTCAGTGCACTTATCGACATGTTTCACCATGTTCCTCGCAACTTATCTTAGTGTTCTTTCATTTACTTCTTCGATGGCACGAGTAATATTCATCTTCAAAATTCTAAATTTTTCAAAGAAACTTTGTCTACAGTGGGCGTAAGACATCGTTTTCAAATAACTTTCCAAAATAAATACACGTTCTTCCACTGTTAACCGCATTATGAAATTGTAAAAAATGGCGTTGTTCAAAAACCAGCACTCACTGTTGACTAATTCAACCGATACGGATGGCCAAGACCGGTTCTCCCCTCTCCTGCAACAGTCTTGCCAACTCCTGCACATATAGTAGTATAATGTCATACCAGCAGAACCATTATAAATAACATCTGACGTGAAATATTCACAGCTTAGTTAACGGTCCACTTAAGTTGAACATCTTGTAAATGAAATGAAAAGGAAAATGAAATATTGCACAGTAACTTTGAGTCATTGTGGGAGAAATATATTGCACAATATTAACCCAAGACAGACGTAGTGAGCAATGACATTGATCATCTAGGGGCATCTTAAGACTGAAGTCCCTCTCATTTAAAAGTGCCTTGAATTCAAAGCTTGATCCTGCAAAATGTGTCTGGACTCTGATGTGATACATTGTAATTTCACATTGTAGTTGTCTGTATGCAGATCCTGGATCTTTTTGTGAACTTTTGGCAGGAGGCTACTAAAAACTTGATTTCTGATTTTTTCCCCACAGAAGTTGAAATGTGTCTCTGAGTTTCGGCATTTTTTTAAGGTCCTGAATCATACTGGTATACTACATAACTTCAAGGCTTTTCTTTTGAGCATGTTGAAAAGAATGAAGTATGTATGTATATATATTTTGGCATATCAGTATGTGTAACTTCAGTTAATGTGTAAATAAAATGAATGCTCAGAACCTCAAAAGAATTTGTATTTTTAATATATCTCTCTCTGCAACTGTAAGTCATGCTCATGTTACTAAAATTAAACATGAAAGCCTAAAATTGGTAGATCAGAATTTGTATTTTTAATATATCTCTCTCTGCAACTGTAAGTCATGCTCATGTTATGAAAATTAAATATGAAAGCCTAAAATTGGTAGATCAGAATATGCCATGCTTGGTGAATGATAACAGACATTGTGTATTCAGTGAGTTTTGTTTTTTGATGGGTGTTTTTGCATGAGTCATTCCAAACGTCGTGTAGGTCATGTTACAAGGAATTTGCAGAAAATAAGGTTATGTACCAACACTCTGGTGAGGAGAACTTTATTATGACTCCTGTGTACACATCAGACCTTCACAGTTGCCACAAGTCTGTAGCCAGGAGGTGATAGTTTCATGTTGGTGTCTGTTGCAAAACGCTTGCCAGCCAGGTGCTTGAGAGGCCCAAAGAAGTGTCACTGGGCCCCATAGAGTACTACCAACTGGGATTGTGACTGGTTACTCTGTTGAGGCTGGGAGGTTATGGACCACCGTCCATACAGTCCCAGTCTTGCACCCTGTGATTTTCATCTCTTTGGACACCTTCAGCAGCAGCTGTTTGGTGATTGCAGCAGATGCCAACATGAAGCAAGCTGTCATATTCTGACAACAGACATTTGACACCAATTTCTGTTTTGCCAGACTGTAAGCCTTAGTGCCATGGTAGGAAAGATGCTTAAAATGTTGGTGGTGGCTACATGGAGGCATGATGTGTAATCATAATCATAATAATTTATTTAGTATTCCAGTGATCCACCAAAGTGGATATAGAACTTGTCAATAGATAGCAACATACACAGTACAAAATAAGTCACTACAATAACACATATAATAATAGTTTGTGATTATAATACAATAAATAAATCAAATCAAGTTTATACAAAGAAATGTGATCAGCTCAGAATATACAGTCAGTGAGTACGTACCTAATGTACTTAGACAGAACCATGAGTACTAACCGAATGCCCATAGACAGAATCATAAATCAGTGTATCACTATAATAAGGAATCTTGTAGTATAGTACATAATTCACGAATGAGTAAGGTACTCTTCCAATGTATAGAAATTATGATTGTATAAAAATTTTTCCAGGGCAAATTTAAACTTTTTTTTTTTGGGGTTATCAGCAACAATTTTAATCTCCAAGGGTAAACTGTTAAACATTTTTATCCTCGAGTAATAAGCTCCTTTTTGATAAATGGTTAGGTTTGCTTTAGGAGGGTATAAATTATTCCTTTGTCTAGTGTCTAGTGACTTCTATGCCATGATACAAGCCTTTATGCAATGGAGAAACAACTGCTGAAAAGTCAGTGTACCATCTGTTGTCTGTACTATGCATATGTTGAAGTCATAATAAAGTTCTCATGAACATAGTGTTTATCTTATTTTTTGAAGCTCCTTTGTATGTTTGTTTGGTTTGAATAAGTATAAATTAAAGGCATATGAAAGGCGTATTTTGCAAATAGTTTGTCTCTAGAAGTTTATGGTTTTGTATTGAAGAGGCTTCAGCTTGTAGGCATCTTAGTATAAACATACTGTGTATCTAAAAACTGCCAATGCCCATGTCTGTATTCCTTCCATATCACTGTTTGTAGGGCTGATCAATCTCATGTCTTTTTTGACAAACCTTCAATAAAACCCTTTGAGGCCACCAGTCGCATCAGATGGTTGAACTGCATGTAAACCATTGTTTTGAGAACCATCTGCATTCTAAAAATGTTGGTTTATTCACCATTCAGACAACTGAGACGACTGCTAACCTACGAAAGTTTCATTGAATTGAGTCACTATGAAAGCTTTAAATAATATATTATGTTGCTGTGTGTGTGTGATGCAGTATTAATAAATCCACCTTGAATAAATAAGAATAAATTCAAGGAAATGAGGGGCATTTCAATTCAGACAAGTCATTATTTTTATTTTATTGAGGAAGCGAAAAAACTCTCATGTTTATGATGATGAACCTGTTAGCTACCATTTTTCAAAGCATACAAGTTCTTAAACTTGTTAATGTAATCTTTGTTGCTGATATGTAAGTTGCCATACTTGTGTCCTTAAGTAAAGTGACATTGTGTAAAGTGACATCTGGGCACTGTTACCTTTTTTGGTAAGTAACATTTTCTGAACATGTACGTTGTTAGATGGAAAACATTTTATAAATTAAAATTATAGTTTTCTTTGTCTTTCATACTGTCTGCTATTCTTTTGTTTTTTTCTGTCTTAATTTCCATCCTTACCAACCTGGAATATATGTTGTAGATGGACTGATCCTTTTTGTGTAATTTTTTGTTGTAATTAACATAAAATGTTCTTTGTTTTACCAGAGGGCACTGATGGAAGTGCCTTTGAGCAGGATGGGAAGTATAATGAAACTAACAACACAGAACCCATTATCACTGCTAGTTAAGTTTGGTATTATGGCGTGGAATGGAACCTGTGCCGATAATTGCTCTGGACATGGAGAGTGCCACAATGGGACTTGCCTGTGTGAGGTAGGACTTAAAGATTTACAGTTGAAACACAGATTAAAATTAGTCCAATACTGTTATGCCTACCTGTTGTTTGTTTTCTCATTGAAACAAGGTTTGTTGGTATTATTGTTTATGTTTGAAGACTATAGATTTTGCTTTGAAAGTGTAAAGATTGGCTAGACCCTGCCGTGCAGTTTGCTTTTCAGATGTTCTCACAGTTGAAATGCTTGTAATAATGGCCGTACAATTGGCATGGAAAGTTTTGGTCTCTGTTGCTTAATAACCCTTATCACTTCACATCAGGGCAGCCCTGATGATATCGACTTTTCAGTTAGACCTTTTGTGTTGATTCTGCAGACAAGTTTGTGCTCTGTTTTATTGTATGTATGATCCAGCAGACAGCATCTTAACACACATGATGTGTTTGGCCGTTGTTGTGCTTAACCCTTTAAAACCCGAATTAAATCCCATCTGCTATTTGCTGGCATTATTAGGAGCTCACCATTTTCTCCACGTTAGCAGGATAAGGGTTAAATTATTAACCTT
>Ga0268261_10004408_pt1 | contig 10536 bp, 5 predicted proteins | sample TergutNc150P1_FD_190353 | JGI IMG/M metagenome (GOLD analysis project Ga0268261, IMG submission 190353) | Nasutitermes corniger P1 segment gut microbial community from laboratory colony in Florida, USA - Nc150 P1 (SPAdes) (version 2) | ecosystem: Host-associated > Arthropoda: Insects > Digestive...
TTGTCAGGTAGAGGTCTCTGCGACGAGCTGATCACTCGTCCAGAGGAGTCCTACCGACTGTGCTGCGTCGTCGTGTGTGATCTAGAAACATCAAGAATAGGTGCTCCATATATATATGACATTAGTAACCTAAGGGTTAATAATTGAAATATTGTGAAATAACTCATTGTGGTCAAAATACAAAACTGGAACTCATAAATGAACGTAATTTTTATATTTTCGTTACACTGAGTTTTGTGCTCAAAAAATTTGTTTTTCTCTGGTCCATTTAAAAATGTCTTGTGCAGCAAGCACTGCGTATGATTGTAAACTTTCTCTTTAATCTGGTGATAAGCAATTAAATCTTGCAGTATGTCAGGGCTAGTGGCCATATTGTGACTTGGGACAGAGATGTATAATATATTGTGAACCTGTAATGTGTGGCAGTTCATGGCCAGTGTGCAGTATAATTCTCTTTTCTGCATGGTTTGGAAATATTAAAGGAAGTAATGCTTTTCAACATTATACCGTTCTTTGGTCATTACAGAAAAGTAAAAAGGATGCGATGAACTTTGATGCTGAATTTACAAAAGAAGAACCAGTGCTAACGCCTGTTAATGCAGATGTCGTTCGTGCTATAAACCAAGAAGAATTCAAGGGCTTTTCATTTGTAAATCCTGACTACAACCCAGGACGGTATCAGGCAGATAAACCCACAGCCTAAAGGAGCCAAGTGTGCTAGTGCAGTCATTTGGTCCTAACTTCACCAGTCACTAGCTCTCACAGTAGTGGTGGCATGTTCCCATGACTACTGCCTAACTATTATTTGCCATGGCAACAAGCGCACAGCTGCTGAAGTGAGATGGCTGCCTACACGTGCAACAGTAATGTCACCATGACAACATGGCTGCCTAATGCCTGTAAATGCAATGGCTGCCTAATACCCTAGGTTAGAACTAACTCTAGCATAGAATGTTGTTGCGTCTCAACAGTTTCCTCTGTAAAGCCAAAAACCCATGTCTAACCCTTGAGTGTGTACTGCAGTGTTTATGTCAGATTTAGTGCAGTCATTGTAAGCATTTTATATATATATGTAAATCAGTTAGATGAACAGTAAGTGTATGTATAACCATAATTTATAAACAGTTCAGAAGTTCTCTGCATAAGACATGTTATAAAGAAACTGTTTTTTGAATAATGATATTTCTGTTGACGCATCTCCCAAGGACACTGAATTGAGTTGAGCAACTTAATTCATGGTAGTATTGTGGTCAGTATTTCAACTGGCCAGCCGGCCAAAAACAAAATTGTCATAGTACAATTGTGTACTTAATGAGATTAAATGTCTGGTCAAATCACTGAATGCACAGTGATATCTCAGAATCTGTTGTAAAGTATGCTCGTAGAATATTGTCCATTATGTAAGTAACGTATTGTATGAAGCTGTATACGTTGTTAATGAAAGGGGCAGAATGTGTCGCATAGCGTAAAGTGAATTTGGTGCCCATTTGGACAAACCATCGAGCACACTGACAAGATGTAACAAAAAAAAAAAAGTATGAATATGTGTGTGTGTGTGTGTGTGTGTGAGTGAGAGAGAGAGAAAATGAGATTGTTATTATGTATCATGCACGGTTCTAAGCTTCCATTTTTGCGTGGCAAGAATTTTTGCCGAGGCCTACTGTCGCTCATAATGTGGAGCGGCAACAAAATATGATGTATGTAATGTTACATAAAATTTGTCCTCCCTTTTGTTGTAAAAATGTGTGTTTGTTGTGTTAGTCTGGAGATATTTACGGGTGTTTGTTGTTGTCATTGTTGTTTCAATTGTTGTCGCAGTTGTTGATACAATGCGCATCGTATTATTTAGCTGTGTTTTCAGAGTACCATACATGAGGTATAACCTTAACGTGTTCGAAGGAGGTGAAAGCAACATCATCCACATAGATATATGATAAAATACATTATTGTAAATGTGAAAATGAATGCAACTTTTTAGATGTGTGTACAAACTTAACATTTTAAAAAGTGTAATTACATTTTAAATAGAAGATAGATAGAGAAGTATGTAATTGTATCATGTACAAGCAAACTTCTCTCATATACAACATCGGTCCCAGTTTGTGGATTTACACCAGAAATGGATACTGAAGTAAATCTGCAAATATACATACATAAATGTGTATACACACACACATGAACTAGGGATACTTTCCCAGCATTATATGATTACCACACAGTGCTGACTGTCAAAATCTAGTCATTAGTGACAAATGCGTCTTCATGCATAATGTTATTAGTCATAGTGACTTATCACATAGTGATGTGAAATAACATTGGGAGTCAAATTTCCTGTTACATGATCACAACCAGTGACTACGTATGTTCGTTGTACTGCATGTATATTACACACTTGGAACTGACTCATCTCATGTTCTCATGACTTGAGGGAAGTTTTCTGGCCTATTCTTTGTCATGTTTGGTGTCGGTCGGTGACATTCGTCACACAGCGACTTGGACGGCGTTAGTTACTGTTGCAGGAGCTGGTGTAATTAGTCAAAGATGTGTCTGCCATATAAGTTGGGCTATGTGTGAACGCTTTTGAAACCAGCAAGCTGAAGAAAAAAAAAACTTATTAGCTTTAACACAAGAAACGTATATAAATATATATATAATAATATATATATATATATATAAATTTAAACACCTTTATTAATGTTATTTGTGATGAGAATTTCACAAAGCTGAGTGATTAATACTGAACCGAAGGCAGGAATAATCACTTGTTTGTTAGGCTACTGATGGTGACCTGATTAAACATTTGGTTGATTTCTTCGGAATTCTCCGACAACTCGTGTTTTTGCTTCAATTTCCGATGAAACCAGACCATTACATTAACTATGAGTTACAGACTGTACTACAGTACACTGTGTGTGATGAAGTGTTATAAAAACTACTGTCATGTCCTCTTTTTTTTTTAACAAAAAATAGTAAGCAATCTTAGTCTATAACTATTTGTAGCTATGTGTTTTAGAATAGAAGCAGGCCTTTCCTTGTCAGTGCTGAAACATTGAAGACTAACACAATGCCAACATATCTCCGTCAACACGTTTGGTGGCGATGTGTCCGGCCGGATGCAGCTCCTGTTCTCAGGTGCTAACGAACGGATGCTCGAAGCCCAAGCATGATCCCACTGCAATAGCAACGTGGCAGTCCTCCTGCAGTCTGCGCCTCCCACCGTCTAACGGAATGGAACTGCAGTGAACGTTCTGCTGTGTTATGTGCGAACTGTAACTTCATGCATTCGTTTGTGCATCATCTCCTTGCCGACCATGTTACACGGCCGGCTGCATTTTCAGATTGCTTTGTTGATCCGCTTAGTGCTGCAACCAGACCTCTTAGCCGTCCTTGCTCGCTCCGTTAACTTCTGTATGTCAATGTGAAAACTTTTATGTGTTCATTGCAAAGTGACAAAAACTAATTTCACATTCTGTGGACCGTGCATCATGATATACTTGCTTAATAAAGGCCAACAAGATGCACCTTTCTTTCTTTCTTTATTTGACAGTTCTATCCTCTACATGTTTCAAACAGAATAACTATTCATCATCAGGAGGTATTTACTGTATATGCAGCATATGGTATGTACCATGTGGTCCATCTTCAGGGGTCAGGAGTCAAGCATAACATCCCAGAAGATCAAAGGCCTCTACTATGGAAAACCTTTGGTGACATCTTTGCTTGAGTCAAAGAATTCCATAGCAACAACTCTGGGGATGTACACATTACTCTCCACTTTCAGCTGCTGGAGAATTCTGCATGATGTCATAGATTATAGGTGGTAATGCAGCTCTTCCCAGTAGTGAAAATCCAAAACCACAAGATTCACTTCTCCATAGCACTAGCTTAACTTCTTCCACCATGTTGAAGAACTTCAACATGGTTGAGGATAATCTTGAGGTGGTTCATCCCCGTTGTGTTGAAATATATAATTAGGGTTAAAAATTGACAGTCAGAACACAACTAGTATTTTTTTCGTCCTTAACTCTCAGATTTTATGTTTTTTTTTTGTGTGGATTTTGCAGCGGGAGAGTTAGTAGGGATCTTTATCTTGGCGAAGTTTGGAATTATACTCTTTTGGTGACACTGCCTTTTAAAATAGTTATTTGCGTTACAGTTGAATAGCTTCCTCTTTACATTTTCATATTCGTGGACAAGGCCTCGACTGGCATTAATAATCTTGAGGTGGTTCATCCCCGTTGTGTTTGAAATATATAATTAGGGTTAAAAAGTGACAGTCAGAACACAACTAGTATTTTTTCGTCCGTAACTCTCAGATTTTGTGTTTTCCTTTGTGTGGATTTTGCGGCGGGAGAGTTAGTAGGGCCCTTTATCTTGGCGAAGTTTGGAATTAGCCTCTTTTGGTGACACTGTCGGTTAAAATAGTTATTTGCGTTACAGTTGAATAGCTTCCTCTTTACATTTTCATATTCGTGGACAAGGCCTTGACTGGCATTAATAATCTTGAGGTGGTTCATCCCCGTTGCGTTTGAAATATATAATTAGGGTTAAAAAGTGACAGTCAAATTGACTAGTTGTGTTTTGACTGTCAATTTTTAACCCTAATTATATGGTTGAGGAAGTTACGGTAGGGCTATGGAATTCTTTGACCCAAGCAAAGCTGTCACCAAAGGTTTTCCATAGTAGAGACCTTTGATCTTCTAGGATATTATGCTTGACCCCCTGACCCCTGAAGATGGACCACATGGGAAATAGCATATGCTGCATGTACAGTAAATGCCTCCTGATGATGAATAGTTATTCTCTTCGAAACATGTAGAGGATAGAACTGTCAAATAAAGAAAGAAAAGTGCATCTTGTTGGTCTTTTTTTAAGCAAATGACAAAAACTAGTCATCAGTATCTGTTGTCATTGCACATTGAAATCTGAAACATCACTAGCATTTAGTTTTTTTCAGCTGATTAAATAATCTGGTGTGTGAATGTTGTGTGATGTCTGTGTTTTGCAGACTGAAACATGCATGCACTACTGGCTTGCATGTATTAATTAATTTTCACAGTTTCAGAAGCAGTCTTTGAATGATAAGGAGAAAACGTACATCACAGATTACTGAAAATCAGTTGACAAAAACTTACATAATGCCCTTGCATCACAGCAGTTGGGCTGCATGTTCTTTTTGCTGTACAGTTAGTTGCATCATGTCCCAATATGTCTGGTCCATGCAAAGCCTACAACATTATTTCCTTAGTCATTTGAGATAGTACAATAAAACTTGTATTTATTTATATTTGTAGAGTTCAAATTATATTTAAAATGCATTTAGTATATTTTGAATTTTTTTTTTCTTTTTTTTCATAAAATTACTGTGTTGTTCATGTGTTACTGTATTAGGGAACAAACTTTTGAATAATGTGATGGTCTAATGAACACGTGTTTCAGTTTGATTACTAGTAGATGTTTAACAATAATCTGTGCCTGGAATAACAACAAATGAATGCAGTGCTGATCACTTCTCTGTATTGGTTGAAGGGCAAGTGAGTGCAACATCAGATCAGTATTAAAAAAAAAGTTTTAAATTTAAAGTGGTTTGAAAAGTTTGACATGTTGTACCTTTAAATTTATGGACCTAACACACAATTTCTCCAAGAGAATGCATTGTATATTTCCTGGGAATCTAGTTTGATGTTGATGTACTTAAAGCACTATTCAAGTATTCTGAAAATTTGTAGTATTTTGCTCTCACCAGAGCATGAAGAAGGAAAGGAAATATTGTCATGGGACATGGATGTGTTTTAGTGAGGGCTTTTTATTACACTCTGTTATAATTGTTTTATATGGATGTATAGTATTTTACCAAAGATGGGTTCGAGAGGCACGAACATATTTTTTATTTCACAAGCCCAGCAGTAATTAATTACTGATTTTACAGTAAGATAAGATTACAGCAAAGGTCTCAAATCCCTCTGAAGGCTGGTTCTCCATGACAATGTGGGAAAACATTGGGCTTGAGACTTTTGCCCAGTAATTATTAGATCTGGCAAAGGCGAAAACTTCCTAAGTTATTAGTGCAATTAAGATTTTGAATGCATTGTTTGAAATTGTAGGATTTATGATGTAGTATATACGTTATTGAGAAATGTTAAATTATTTGTAAATCTGAATTATGCATTTATCAAGATGTAGGGATGATCAATAATACTGGAGTAACAAGCAAATATCTGTGTCATTGACAACAGGACTGCTGCTGCCAACAGAGAAAATGCACACTATTGACAACAGGACTGCTGTTGCCAGTAGAGTCCATGCTATTGACAACAGGTTTGCTGCTGCCATTGAGTCAATCCTTGCTATTAGCAACAGGACTACTACTACCAATAGAGTAATTGTGCACTATTGACAACAGGACTGCTGCTGCCAATGTATTAAATGCTTGCTATTGACAACAGGACTACTACTACCAATAGAGTAAGTGTGCACTATTGACAACAGGACTGCTGGTACCAGTAGAGTAAGTGGGTGCTGTTGGCAACATGGCTACTGCTGCCATTAGTGTAACTGCGTGCTACATCAAAATGTTGTTACTGTGGATAGCAGCAAAACGTGATCAAAGCTTGATTTCTTCTTGATTCTCACGAATGCACAGAGCCTGAGTTAGAATGATGTCTGTCTGCTTTTGTTGTCCATGAGATTAAACCAGATAAGATAAAAGTATTTAACTGTGCTAGAATTTAGCATGTGTTTTTGTATTTATTTTTATTTATATATTTTTATTGTTATTATGAGGACATTGCGCTTAGGCCAGCATTTTTATTTTTTGTTTGTTTTATGATCTTACGCTGCCATGTAGGCTTCCCTTCATTGTTTATAGTAAGCATTATACTACAGACTGTGCCAAAATAGTGTAACCATTTAATCAGTATTTGCCTGTTTTCCAACATAAATCATGCAATGTCCTCAGTATTATAATGTATTAATATTTTTGCTCCCAAAGTTGTGTCTCCCTTCAGTTGATCATTTGTCTAATCGTGTAATAAATTACATTGAATATTTTGCTTTTATTTTGTGTGCGCCCTATCCTGAGATGATTGTGTTCAGTAATAAATTATCTCCATGGAAATTTGAAATGTGCATGTTGTTTCTTTTGCAGAGGTGGAAATGCCCTTGACTTCACCCATCTCCATAACTGTGTTGTAGCGGTCGTGTCAGTATCATACCATGAAATGCCCTTGACTTCACCCATCTCCATAACTGTGTTGTAGCGGTCGTGTCAGTATCATACCATGAACCCCACTAAGAGCTCCTGCTTTTAAAATGTTAACCATGCAATAGATTTACAGTAAGACATGGATGTAATTACATTCAGAAAACCCAAAATTTAGGACTTCATTCTGTGGTAGCCTGTCTTTAGAGTGTTTGGAACAAGTGTATTGTTTTTTTTAATTTCATTTGATGTTATTGTCTTTCAGTTGTTTTTTCTCAACATCCTTTGTTACTGACACTGAAAAGGTCAGTACTAATTTAGAGTGTATTTCAGATTGTGTTGTGCTGTGTGCTTTGGATGTTGCAGGTTTATTTGTATATATGAACTTTCCAGCCTCTGAGATAGCATGCTGATCATGCATGTAACAGAATGACAGTGGGGTGTAATTTCAGTTCTCAGAAACTTCCCTAAACACCATTTTGGTATTAGCAAGTGTTGGATAGACAGGAACTTGTGTGGTATTATGGCTGAAGGGAAATTCCGTAAGTACGCTACTCAGTTCTTATGCTGCAGGAAATGAAGGGGAAATTACTCTCAATTTGTTAGTCTAATTTGTGCGTAATATCACTTACCAAATCACGAGTACCGTCATTGTGATAAATGTTCCACCTGGTTGAACCCCGGTTGGCAGGGCAAGATTGGAAGACGCTGAAACACCCATGCCATTTCACTGCTTTGTAATTCCACAAAGCTCATACGTACATACAGCTGTAGAATTAAACAGACTTTCATTTATGAGATTTCAGGTTCTCGCAACATTGCTGTCGAAGATTCAGGTCTTCTGGGATGTGACACTTTGTCATGGGGTGAGCAGTCTCGGATGTTTCAAAGAATCGTTATATCTTCAGGCCAAGCATCCCTTCTTCCTGTACTTCCTAACCTGGAAACATCACAAAGGACCTGCTGCATGACACGGTGTTACATCCCACAGACTTGTCTTCATACATTCATTTTGCACGAACCAGAATGTGTAGAAGCAATAAATCGCCTGTTAAGTACCGCTCTAGCACTTGTGGAAAAACGAAACTCGGTACAAACATATGGTATGTGATATTTAAAAGCGGTCATATGCGCATTTTCATTTTTTTAAAGTTGAATTAAATTCTCGGTATATCAGCATTCAGTTAAGTGCACGTCTCTGGGGTGTACGATTGAGGTATTCGAAGATGTGACTTTGTGCTGCTAGGTTATTTCCTGGCATTTTGAAGCAAGCAACATGGTGCCTTCACGTTGTAGCCAAATGTGACGGGTACTACGTAATTTATTATAACCAAAATATTACGAAGGTCTATGACCTGGACAAGAGAAAATAGTTTTTACCCCCAATTTTGGTGGTATGGAAGTACACTGATAATGAGACAGGCATATTATATACACTGGAAGATTAGGGGTGTTCCTTTTATGGTCTCTCGTGCACTGCAGTTTTTTTTCATAGCCCGTGTGAGGCGAAGAAATTCTGTGACAGATGTCATGCATAGGGAAAAGGTAAAAGAACTTTGTAGAAAGATTGCGAAAGAACAGGCAAAACTAGAGATACAACAATGCTACCAACTTGCAAACGTGGACAATAACGTTCCGTTTGTCCAATCAACGCCCATACTGGCTATGGTGCCCATGACACGTATCGAGTGGGTATTGTTATCTTGCTCAGGGTAAGATGGCCAGCCCGTGACGCTGAACATCCACCTTCAGCTGGTGCCAAAGTTAAGAATCGTAACATGTGATGTTTGGTCTGTGCTGTCAGTAGGTTAGGCTATACGGACAAGGGATATGGAAGGAGTGGAGCGTGTCTAGTTTTATTTGCGAGGAGTCCGACAAGAAACTTCAGGAAAGCTTGAGTCGAGGTTCGAACCGCCGACTTTTTGACTGAAAGTCAGCGGTATTACAATTACAGCCAGTATTCTCTGTTTGGATGTATCAGCCCCCTTTCGTGCTCACGGCGTGGTGCTTAATTACGCACAAGCACCCACAGCATGTGTTCTTTGGCACGCTGGTCCCGTAAATGCCAAACTACACGCCGTCACATTCACAATAAACTTAACTGAACGTTAGACTTAATAAACTTTTCATTGCACATTACGTAATGAAATTTGTTTCATACGCAAGAGAGCGGTGCAGAATTACTCTACCGATATCCACCCTTCGGCACTCTCTTAGCCACAGATCATCGGAACCCCCACTGCCGGTCCGCGACATAATATACCATCCACTGCGCATGTCACGACTCACCTCAGAGACTCATGTGTTCAGCACTCAGGTCGCCAGCAGCGCGATCAGTCGGAGTGCAGAGCGCGTAGGGTGGTGTGTGGCTGAATGGTTTGCGTGATGACAATGACAGTTGCCTGCCGCCAGTGCGTGGGGAAGGCAGATGCTTCAAGTATCTTGCAGCGTGTTTAGCATGCCTTGCTTTTATTAGAGTGCGTGGAAGAGAAAGTGGAATATGTGTCGGGTGTAAGGGATAAGTCAGTCCGTACAGCAAGAATGATGCGGCAAGGTGAGTCACATCTTACCGGACAGTATTGACGTACTGTTTGCAGGTTACATCTAACTCCAAGTAGCATAGTCCACCTTGAGGAACCAACAGGTCCTCAGCTAGTCAAGAAATTCTCCGCATGTCATGGAATCCGAAAGTGCATTACCATGTTGTCAAGAGCCCTCCACCTGTCCCTGTTCTGAGCTAGATCAATCCAGTCCACGCACGCCATCCTGTTTCTTGGAAGATCCATGTTTATATTATCCACCCATATGCGCCCAGGTGTTCCAAGCGGTCTCTTTCCCTCCGGTTTTCTCACCAAAACCCTCTATGCAAGTCCTCCCTCCCTCACCCGTGCAACGTGCTCAATGCAGCTCATCCCAGCTGCTCATGAGATCTCATCTCGTCCCTGTTGCCTTTGTTGTGTTCTTTAGACGCTGTGCGTTGGTCATTCGAATGTTCTGCAGTATTTTTCGTCATTAGGTATTAATACCTTTAACGTGGGGTATCTGCGATTCTTATAGCGGTGCTGGTGAACACTGAAGTCTGCTGGGAACTAACGCTGTGTTGTGTGGTGAGGTTTTAATCTGCATGTGTGGTTCGGCTGTGTTTAATAACCGAGGCGTATGGGGCAGCGCTCATCATTATCATCAGCGCAGCGATTCATTTGTGAATGCAAAAAACACGAACGTGACTCTTTCGCCAAGAGATGACAATGAAACACTTCCAGTTGCTGCATTTGACTCCCCAGTGTGAGCCAGCATGCATCGCGTCGTGTTCTATGCTAACGTGACTTGGGGGG
>Ga0268261_10004409_pt1 | contig 10536 bp, 13 predicted proteins | sample TergutNc150P1_FD_190353 | JGI IMG/M metagenome (GOLD analysis project Ga0268261, IMG submission 190353) | Nasutitermes corniger P1 segment gut microbial community from laboratory colony in Florida, USA - Nc150 P1 (SPAdes) (version 2) | ecosystem: Host-associated > Arthropoda: Insects >...
CAATTCTCACTTGTGATTTGAACATGCACCGCGTTGCTGCAAAGTTCGTACCCAGGCTTCTGACCCCCCGAACAGAAAGAGCACCGTGTTGCAATTTGTTAAGAGGTTCGTCAGCATGCCGTGGATGACCCATCCTTCATGTCGAGGGTCATCACTGGGGAGGAGAGTTGGGTCTACGGGTATGATCCCGAGACTAAACAACAGTCTTCGCAATGGAAGAGCCCAGGATCCCCAAGACCGAAGAAGGCGAGGCAGAGCCGCAGCGCAACCAAGAGCATGCTCATTGTGTTTTTCGACATTCGAGGGATTGTGCACCATGAATTCGTTCCCGAAGGCCAGACCGTGAACGCGGAGTTCTACTGCAATGTTCTTCGTCGTCTGAGGGAGGACATTCGGCGAAAACGACCTAAACTAAACTGTGGTGCGCGGACAATTGGCTGCTCCATGATGACAATGCACCCTCTCACCGAGCTCTCGTAACACGTGAGTTTCTGACCCACAAAGGCATTATCACACTTCCGCATCCGCCTTATTCACCAGATTTGGCCCCTTGTGACTTCTTCCGCTTCCCGAAGATGAAGCTGCAGCTAAAGGGTCGCCACTTTGACAGAGTGGAGGAGATCCAGCGGGAATCGTAGAATTTTTTTGGTACGTTTCTAGAACAGGACTTCCAGCACGCGTTCCAGCAGTGGCAACGGCGCTGGGATCGATGTGTCGTTGCACAAGGGGACTATTTTGAAGGGGATTCTGCCAAAACTTAAATCAAATAAATACATTCTAGTCTATAGGTCCAGCTTCGGAACTTTTTGATACACTTTGAAGATAACTCACCCCCTGCTCTCCCCCCCCCAGTATAATATACTAAATCGAAGAAGTGAGTGGAATTTTGTAAAGTGTATGTTCAAAATAAAGTTCAAATTTAAAATATTCTTAAGAGACTTAATCATAAAAGTCACCTTACTCAATTTATTTGCTAATGACTGAATATGGGAGTGCCATTTTAGTGAATCTGTTATTCGAATACCAAGAAATTTTGTTTCAAATGTGTAGGCCACAGTTGTATTGTTAAAGGTGACTAAAGGTTTTGCCAGAAAATATGGTTGTCTGTTGTGAAATGACATTACTCCTGTTTTTCCTATATTAATTACAAGGTCGTTCCTGTTTAACCAGTTTTCCAATTCTTTAACCACTCTGTCAGTTTTGATTTGCAGCTCCCTATCTAAAATTAACACACTAATATCATCGGCAAACATGACTACCTTTGTATCATTAACATTCTTGGGAAGGTCGTTTATGTAATGCAAGAACAATAACGGACCAAGTACCGATCCCTGGGGTACACCCTTCTCAATGTCTAGGGAGGAGGAGCTACATGTATTTACCATCCCACTTCTCTTGTTACTTTGGGAAACCTCAATAAATTGTTTTCTGCGAAACAAATAAGACAAACCTTAAGTTAGTGGAACCATAGTAGGATAGTTTTTCTAGTAACAGATTATGGTTCAGAACATCATGGGCTTTAGATAGATCAATATATAATAGAATGGTATGTAGTCGATCATCTAGGGCCTTGTGAATCCTTTCAATGTATGACTGGATAGCTGTGTCAATAGATTTACCTTTTCTGAAACCATTTTGAGATTCCGGCAGTATCTTGTTCTCACATAGAAATGATGTAATACTATTATACATCAGTCTTTCTAATATTTTGGCAAAGACTGGAATTATTGAAACTGGCCTATAGTTGTTCACGTCATACTTGTCCCCTTTTTTATGTAGAGGTTTTACTTTGGCCGTTTTTCATAAAACCGGGAAAACACCTGAGGTCAGTGATAGATTGTAAATGTGTGTCAAGGGCCCTTTAATTAAATGAATACATTGTTTGACTAAATTCTCTGGTATGTCATCATTACCTGAGGTAGGTTTCCCTTTTAAGCTCTTAGCGAGACCAATTACTTCTTCCTCAGTTACAGGGCAGATAAATATTGAATTGGGACAATGTTCTATCTTTAAGTCATAAATACTTACATTGTTCTTTTGTGTTATCAAATCTTTTACAGTGTTCATAAAATGTGAGTTCAGTTTATCTGTAACCTCTGTAGGCTTTGATAAGATTTTATTTCCTATTTTCAATTGCAATTCCTGTTCCTTGCCTGTGGGTTTACCAATTTCTCTATTAATCAGTCGCCACATGGCTTTTGGCTTGTCCGCTGACTCTGCAATATACCTATTATTATCCCTTTTTTTGGCTTCCCTTAACACTCTTTTATATATTCTTTGATAGTTCGCAATATAGATAAAAGACTCATCCTTGAGGGTAACTATTCTTTTTAAGTTGTTTAGGGTTTGCAGTCTTTAATTGAGACTATCAGACCCTTTGAAAGCCACCTTTTGTTTGGCCTTTCCTGTAAGCTTACCTTCTTAAATGGGAATGCTATATTAAAACAGTGTAGAATAGTTGCTAAAAATGCCTCTAAGGAAAAGTTTACATCTGAACAACTATAAACATCGTTCCATGCTTTCTTGGATAGTAGGTGTTTAACCTTTTGGCACCCGAATTTTACATTTAAATTTTAGCATACCCTGTATGTGAAATGTGAATAATACATGAACCAAAAAAGGTAGCATTATGAAATAAACGGCATTTTGAAGAGAAGAACGGAGAGTGTGCGGCATGTTTAAAATACTCAGTACTTATATTTGTTGAAAAAATATATATATAAAATGCAACATCTGGAGGGTAGCGGTACACCCGTCCTATATATAGGAAGCACGGTTCTTAAAGGTTAAATACTGCAATGTTATCATATGTGAACTGTCTCCTCAAACTTGTTTTTGAGCTCAAAATCTTTTCCTCACTATCAATTCTCACTAGCTGTGCGTGGTGATCGGATAGGCCTAAGTCTACAACTGCTGTGTTTAATCTAGGACCATCTTTGTTATGATAACATCTATTAAAGATACAGTGGTGGGGGTAATTCTGGTTGGGGACCTTACTCTATTGATCAAATTATAACTCTCTAATAGAATTTGTAGCTACTGCAATCTTTTGTTATCTACTAAAATATTTAAGTTCCAGTCGCCACATAGCAGGGGCTTTTGGTTTCTAGACTGTATAGTATGCAATATAGATTCAAGGTTCTTTAAAAATGTCCAAAAATTACCATCAGGCGATCTATAAATGCACACAATAATGTAATCATAGTTTACGAGTTCGGTCGCAGACACCTCAAAATCCTTCTCAGCACTGATATACTGAAAAGAGTTTAGGTTTTTTTGCACAAATGTTTTTCCCCACATACGTGTATATGCATGATCCACCATGGTTATGTTGTTTCCTATTAAAGTAACTCACTAATACGTACTGATCTATACTAATTAATTTTAGATAGTCCTCTTTTAACCAGTGCTCTGTGAAAAACAGTACATCTATATCCTTTAGATCTGACTTCAATACAAGGTCAATTTCAATTAGTTTGTTTCCTATACTTTGAATGTTCTGATATAGGATTGAGAGCTTTGGTATCGTGGTGACAATTTTGTTTCTGCTATTTCTCTCTCCCTTCATTAGTACTTGTTGGTCTTTGTCCATTAAAAAAATCACTCTTTCTGGTCACGAGCTGTCTTCTGGGTCTTTTTTGGAGATTTTCTGTCTACAATATCTGGGGGAATTTTCAAGGTATCTAATCCAGCTGGTGTATTGCTGTGCTCATCAGTCTCCACTTCAGTGTTGTTGTCTGCCATACCCTGGGCTGGTTGGTGGTCTAGAGTATCAGTTGCTTTATCAATATACCACATTCCAGTGATTGGTTCCACCCAGTTGCTTAACACATGCTGCATAGCTGAGGCAATTTTCTTTGTCATGTCCTTCTTGCCTTCTGTGTTCAGATGTTGTCCGTGTCTTGTGTACAGGTTTCTGCCGTTGCCTACCTCAATCATCTCCACATTTCCGAGCCTTTCCAATCTTGAACGTATCTTCCTATTAAACTTCTCTGTCCCCTTATTAACACATGAGTTGCCCATTAAGTCATGTCTGTGTGGTGCACTCATCACCATTACATTGGTGTGATTCGTATTTAGTACTAATTCTAGTAGATGTCTCATACCCACTATGGAGTTGTTTTTTGCTTTGTTGTTGGAGCCCCCTCCATAACACCAACACATCACTCTTTGATAACTGCTGTAATTTGACCCTGGATGTGTCCTTTATTTATTTCATTCCTGAGCCTGGGTTCACAAACCCCAGCACTTCAAAATTCTTACTTAACAGTTGGCTTACTTCAGTGGCACATTTCCTGGCATGACTATCACCCATGACAATGACCTAATGTTGTTTTTTATGTTGTTCCTCTTTTGACACTCTTTTTTTACGAACTGTCATAATATTTTTCCTTGTGTGTTTGGACGTCACCATTGTTGGTACTTGTGAGCTAAGTGGGGCATCGTCACTTATCAAATCATTACATACCAGGTCATAGTGATTCGATACTGGTGGGAATGTGCCCATGGTCCTTTGATCTGTGCAGTTGTGCCCCTTGTACTTCATAACTGGAGCTCTGGTACATCGAATTACCTTCCACTCATTGTCCTTTTCACTGATAGGATGGGATTCATCATTTGTAAGGTTATCATGGTTCTTCAGGCCGGCAGAGGCTAACTTCATTTCTTCTTGAAGGATCTTGATTGTCAATAGTGAAGATTTTAGTTCACTTATAAGCAGTTCTAAGTAATCATTCATTTTGCAACATATTTCACACATATTTTCACCACTTACACCATAATTTTGATCAACAAAGTGAGCGCACATGTTAAGGAGGACTTCAACTGATGCCATATAAATAATATTCTACACAACTATGCACCCTGTTGTACAAACAAGTACACCCAGAGTTTACACAAAAAATTTAGGAAGCCTGGTCCCATGACAGAAAATGTCTAAGTAAATAACTCATCTAACACCAACAAATACACTTCATCACAATGCATGGAATAAACAATGTAAAACTGAACTAGACATTAGTCGACAAATTTCAATGAACGGGGTGTGATACAGATAAGAAAGTTTCAGGTACACAATCTATGACTGAGAATACTGTGCAACACATTCAACAAGCTACCAAGCATATTCCTAAGCATCCAGCCATTGTATAAGTAACCAACTGCACACACCAAAAAAACAGTAATATAGTGCTGCACTTCAGACATAAAAAAATGAGCCTACCATATTCCAGTGCTTCATTAATAAGAAGATTAAGATCATTCAGCTCATAAAACTAAAACACAATCTTCATAAGGTCATACAAAAAGATGTTAGGAATAATATTTTATTCAGTGACAAAGACATAATTCACACTTTCAGTAAAACTAACAGGCACAACTGTCAAATATGGGCTGAAGAGCAGCCAAAAGCAAACTCTGAATTTTAAAGCAGCATGCCAAAGTGAATGTATGGTTATGCTTCATGCAGACTAAAATCTATTGTCTCTTCATCTTTCCAAGAAGGAACAGTGTGAAAGAACATTTACCTGCATAAGTTTAAACACTTCTCAAAACCACAAACAAGAGGATGATGGAATTTTGGATTCTGTTATTTTCTGAAAGAAGGCTTTCACCTCATATTGAAGATGTCATATAGGAATACATGCATAAAATCTTTCCTAACAGACAGACAGCAGTATTTTCAAAACTATGGGCACCATGTTTACGTGATTTAATGTCTTTAGACATTTGCTTGGGAGTTTTATCAAATGCTGGGTGTACAAAACGAAGATTCAATAATTACAGGATCACATTCAGGATGCAAATGACAGTTACAGCAGGCATGCCACAAGTTGTCAGAGAAACAGCACTTTTAAATGGCAGGTATTACAAACACCTGTATATGTAACGATAATAAAACACAAATGGCAGTGACTAAAATATTTCAATTCTTTCATCAAAATGATCAATGAGGACTTTATGACTACCCTGTACTTTACAGATATATTACAATAGGTTATCTGATTGAAGGTTATTTAACCCTTTAAATGCCTAGTTAAATCCCATCTGCTATTTGCTGGCATTATTAGGAGCTCACCCTATTTTCAACGTTAGCAGGATAAGGGTTAGACCAGGTTTCCCAATCGTTTCTATTTCAAAGACATAAAACAGGAGTGGTTTCAGGACTGGTACACTATCTGTAGAACATTTTACAGTACAAATCTTACTATTTCTCTAACACTTATTAATTAATACCAGCACACATAACTAAAATTGAACACTTATCAAAACTGCTAACATTGCACAATCATAATGACAAATTATATTAGATCATTTTTCACAAATCCATGGATAAAGGGTTTGTAATATGACTCCTCCTCCCCAGTTCTGAGGTATGCAATAAGGAACCACAAAATTCCACTTCTTCTCCCTCATCACTCCATATATACCACAGAGGGAGGAAAGAACCAAATGTTCAACATTATCTATTCGCTAATACAAACATAACACAAAATAAATCTGCTATGTTTAAAACACAGTTTTTCCAGCTGTTGAAAATATATGGTATAATTCCATCTAGAATGAAAGGATCAGCATAAATTAAGCTCTGGAGTAGCAGAGTCAAAAAAGATTTTGGGTTCAAACCAGCCTTGCTACTGTCAGGATGGAGGAAGCTGGTTTCATTATGTGATTAAATTCACAGACACACAAGAGATATGCAAGTATGATTTTAAAAACACAAACTCAACCCTCAACAGAACCACAGCAGTAACTTACTATTTCATTCAGCACTAAAATTATTACTCAGAGCTTATCTGTCACAGGTAAGTTTGGCGGTTTCTTACAGATGCAATTGTTTTACCAACCACAAACAAACCTGCTGGCAGTCAAACAAGTCAACAAGCAACATATGATATTACATTTTGCAGTATCAAAATATGAGACAAGCATGTATGATTCCTGGGGAGGCAGGTGATGGTCACAACATGAACTTGGATATAGCAAATCCATGATTACTGCTGTCAAATTTCATACCTTTACATTCTGGATCTACTTCAAATTCATGCAAACATGTGGCAGATATTTATCAGTTTCAAGTTTCACCTAACTCTCTGTGACCAAATTTATATGACTGTAATTACAGAATTTTATCATTGTCTTATGAGACTATTAATGAATAATCTGATCTTTTTGAGAAAGCAATTAAACCTCACACTGCACACAGATGCCAACTAATTATTTACATCTACCTTAATGTATAAAAAAACTTAATACTCCAGTTATGTCACACATGTTAACACTTGAGACAGCAGATTTACCTACAGAATTCTAACCAAACTATCAATCCATTACAACAGGTAACATATGACTGGATTTAGCTGAACTGGCACCGAGCTACTGAGGTGAGTTTCGTTGGTGTTCTAATTGCTTGGCCAGGTCTGATTCTGCAAACGATCTGTGGAGGACCAACTGAGAAACACTGCTGTGAACAATGGGTACGATGCTGAAACTGCAGTACAAGTAACTATAGACCGGAAAGGCAGTTCAAGTAAAGGATACAACCAGCTGAAATAGTCTGTGATCCCTGCTCTGAAACACTCTTTGGAGTTTCCACCATCTGACAGTCAGATATATTAAGTAACTGCATGAAGTCTTGCATAATTGTGCTCTTCCCTGCTGTCTCTTCATTATAATCACCAGCAACACAACTGATACTCTCATCACTGTAATTTGTACTATTATCATCAGAATTACTGCTGCAGACATTACTTTGTGTTGATGTTGTATCATTGCAAAACAGGGCAGATGCTCGTTGCCCAAGTTTTTAAAATCTGTCCAGTGCTGCTTCCATTTTCTTCTCTTTTTCAGCCTTCCTTTTATTTGTCACCAACAGGATTTCTTTCTTCCACTCTTGAACCACGCTGGTGATCATCAGCTGCCATGCATCTCCAAATTGTAAATCGGAATTTAGGTTCTTCTGTTCTGTTTCATTCAACATGACAGAAGTTTCATTCAACATGACGGAAGACAGGACCTTTACCATAAGCTCTTGCATCATATAATCAATTTCTTTTCTCACAAACTCCACCATATAATGTGCTAGGATCTGTGATTCTCCAACTTGTTTCTTAAAAACCGACATAAGAGATGCCTTCAAATTGCATTCAAAATCTTGGCCAATTATGGACATGCAAAATTCCGACTCAGTATCACAGTCTGAAAAGCATAATGGTTTTGTTTCCGTATCAGAAATAAATGAAACTGAGTTTCCTTTGTGCAAATCCATGTGCCTACAGTCTTTATGCTAATCTGAAATATCAAAACCTTCACTGATATAAGCTAGCATGCTATTTGGCTGTTTATCAGTTGCTCTGTTACTTGGAGTCATGGGTTCACTTGCACTATTACAGCTGCATTTGAGGAATGTTATTATTTTATTATTGGTGTTCACAGAAATATTAGTTAGTTGTGGAACTTCAGGGGAAATGTTACTTTGTATTGCTGAATCCATAAAAACGTTGCTAGTTGGTGCTTTTGGTCCATGCCATTCATTTGCACAATTTGTATCTGCTGTGGATGAAGAAAGAATTGTAAAGTCAGTTTGTTCATCTGCAGAATTTACATTCTCTTTTGTTGTGACTAAAGCAACAGAAGTAAAGCCAATCTGTTTGGTTGCAGCTGTAGCATTACTGGTGGTCAGCTCTGAAGCTGACAGTATACCACTGGTTTCTGTATTTGTGGTAGCATGTTGATTAGTCACAGCAATAACACCATTTTCTTTGTTTGTTTCTGTCATATTGCTGACATTTTGTACTGAACTTATAACCATGGTATCACTTGATGCTGTAGCTGTCAATAATGTGGTTTGTTTGGTAGCATTATACCTACCTGCTTGGTTGACACCAGTTTCATGTCCACAGGAACCATTCAATTCTCTTCAAATAGCACTTCCTGTTGACAATTCGCTATTCATCTCAGCAGCAGGGCACCCAAACGTTTCTTCTAATTCATCTTCCGAGGCCCATTTGTATGCATCTGGTGATCGTTGTTTGCCATGTTCCTGAATCTGAAATATGTCATAATGTACCACAATTTTACAAATAAATGGAAATATGAATAAGCCAATTAACACACATCATATAAATTAAATAAATGAAGTGCAGCAGTAAGATTGTTTACAATGTGTTGCACTGGGCTCGTTGACTATGGCTGTGGTTGAATTTGTGGCCAAGTAGCATGACAAAGACCGCAGGTGGATTTATCATGGTTGCCAGATGAAAAATAATCAGTCCTAAACACATTTCATATCTCAGCTGGAAACAATACAATTCCAGCTTAACCCCAAAACATACCATATTGTTGAATGACTTGCCTACTTGATTATCTACTATCATCCCTGCAAGATGCTGGACCCCTTAAATGTGACCACAGACACCAGACTGCGACATTATGTCAGTTGTTCTCAGCCATTTCTAATTCACAGAAAAGTTGAACAGCCAACTGATCTAATTAATAATTATTACTACCATAGCTAAACTTTTTAATTTACATCAGCGTTCATCTGAGTTACAGTCTTCAAAAACTGTGTGATCAGTGAAACCGCAATACACATAGATTGGACTTTGTCAAAAATGGAGTTAGGGAAACCACAGACATCCAAACATAGCAATATGTAAATTAATGATTAATAAACATATTGCTATTTGCGATGGTGTTTACTGGAATGAAATCAGTGCTCATGGTCATCACAGTGATAAAATTAAGTAAAGTGCATGGTAGAAATGGAAACAGAAGACTTTGTAAAGAAAGAGGTGACAACTGATTGATCTGAATACTTCTGCATGTTTCTATACACCTCTTGTATAATGCTAAGAGAGACTCTAACCCACACTTAAATTTCATGCACCTAACCATGAAATACTGGCCTTCAAAGGCGAAAAATCTGCCACATAAAAACTAATGAGTTTATGAAGTATTAAAGCTTACAGATTTCATAACAGCCACCATCAAACCTGCACTATAGTATATTAGACAATTCAGGTATCATGTTCCTCTACCTCCCCATTGCAGAAGATTGCAGCAACCAATCTCCCTTGCGCAACTTGCCTAACATAAAATTACATGCCACAAAGCAGGTGAAAAACTGTAGTAGTTTTCAAGATAAAGTACATGGTATTTTAAGCACCATGCACACATAATAAATGGAAAGCAAACCAGGTTAGGATGACAGTCCATACATACAACAGCACATACAATGCAATGAAACCTGAAAACAAAATATTTCTGCTTCTTTGTTCCTTTGCTAGCATTATTTTATGTTTCTGATGTTAGGAATTTTATCATATGTCAGTATGTGCAGCCAGTGCAAGACAAACAAGAGGATTATACACATAATTGATAGAATGACACAAAGTGCAAGCCCCTATGACCTAAATTACACTAGCCAACATGATTTTGCGGTAAAATAGAAAATAGGTTCTTCTAATGGAAATCGATGCCCTGAGTCCGAAAATGATGTCAGTTTCTTCATATCACGTCTAGTTGTGGCGCAATTCT
>Ga0268261_10004410_pt1 | contig 10534 bp, 10 predicted proteins | sample TergutNc150P1_FD_190353 | JGI IMG/M metagenome (GOLD analysis project Ga0268261, IMG submission 190353) | Nasutitermes corniger P1 segment gut microbial community from laboratory colony in Florida, USA - Nc150 P1 (SPAdes) (version 2) | ecosystem: Host-associated > Arthropoda: Insects >...
AAAGAATCAATGGTTACAAATTTCTCAAAGGAGCATCAGAAGGAGATAAATGATGATGAAACAAGGATGTGGAAAAGGAACATGAATATTGGAACATGGAATGTGAGAAGCTTATTCTGGGCAGGAGCACTAAAAGTACTTCATAATGAGCTGTCAAAGTTAGATTTTGACATAGTAGCACTTCAAGAAACACGATTGGAAAGTGGTGTACAAAAATTTTATAACTTTGTATTATTTAATAGTGGATCAGAAAGCAAAAAACATGAATTTGGCTGCAAATTTATGTAAGAGGAGAATTTTTAAAATATGTTAAAGATTTTAAAATTGTAAATGAAAGAATATGTTATTGAGATTAAAAGCTAAATGGTTATCCTGTACCTTGATAAATGTACATGCACCAACAAACAAAAAACTGGAAGAGTTAAAAGAAGAATTTTATAACTTATTAGAGCAAAATATAAATCAAATGGCTAATTCATACATTAAAATAATACTGGGAGATTTTAATGCAAAAGTTGGTAAAGAAGACATATACAAACCCACCACTGGCAATGAAAGTTTACATAATGAAACCAATGACAGCAGAATAAAAATAATTCAGTTTGCAATATCTAAAGGTTTTAATGTAAGAAGTACATTTCCACATAAAGATATCCACAAAGAGACATGGTATTTAGCAGACGGTAGGACAGCGAATCAAATAGATCATGCCTTAATTAGTAATAGATTTTGAAGTGCAATAACAGACATCAGAGCACTAAGGGTACCAGACATTGGATCAGATCACAAATTATTGAAGATAAACTTTAAAGTGAAATTAAGGGTAAAAACTGAAAAGAAATATACTGAGAAAAGAAAAATTGTGAATATTTTTCAAAATTCAAAGTGGAAACAAGAATATGCTACAGAACTTAATATTAGGTTTGAAATATTGGAAAATATGGATGATGATGATAATATTGACAATAATGTTAATTAAAAATGGGAAGACATTAAAACAATAATTAAGGAAACAAAACAACAGCTAATAGAAAAGGATGAAAACACAGAAACATTAAAAAAAATAGATGGTACAATGAGGAATGCAAAATTGCAATAGAAGAAATGAAGAAATCAAGAGAAAAGTGGTTAATGTAAGGAAGAAGGGAGAATGAAGAGCAGGAGTATCATGATAAAAGAAAAGAAGCACACAAAATAATTAGGAATAAGAAAAAGTTATACATTAAAAATGTAATGGAATCAATAGAAGAAGATCAAAAGCATAACACCACCAAGAAAATGTATCAAACAATAAACCAATTTAAGAAAGGATATCAACATAAATTTAACGTGTTTAGGAACAAAAAAGGAGAATTGGCAATGAATACTAAAGAGAGAGCAGAAGTATGGAAAGAATATTTTGATAAATTACTAAACACAGAAGAACCAAAGGAATTAATTAAAATAGGAAATAGAGAAATTAATGAAGTTGTAGTAGAACTTACTATACAAGATGTAAAAAAGGCAATGAGAAACTTAAAAAATAACAAGGCAGCTGGAACTGATGGAATACATCCAGAATTAATAAAATACGGAGGAAATAAACTATTGAGTAGAATTTATGAACTAGTAAGACAAATCTGGGAGGAGGAAAGAGTACCTGAAGAATGGAAAGAAACAATAATAGTTCCTATATACTAAAAAGGAGACAGAGATAGGTGTGAGAATTACAGGGGAATAAGAAAATGCAGCTTACAAAACTTTGGCGACCGTAATTTTGGAAAAAATTAAACCATATAGTGAAAAAATTACTGCGGACTATCAGAATGGATTCATAAATGGAAGATCTGTAATTGACAACATATTTGTATGGAATATAATGAATGAAAAAAATTTGGGAATATAATCAGAGTGTACAATATTTATTTATTGATTTTCAAAAGGCATATGATTCTATACATAGAGAGACACTATGGAAATGTATGGAAGAATTAAAATTTCTTTAAAAATTTTAAATATGTGTAAAACATGTGTACAAAAGACAGAAAGAGCTGTTAGAATAGAAGGAACACTGTCATGCTTTTTTGATAATAAATCAGAATTGAAACAGGGTGACTATCCCCAATATTATTCAATTTAGCATTAAAAAAAGTGATACAATGTATAAAAAGGTGCCTAGTGGTATAAAGATTGGTAAAGAACAAATGAATATATTAGCATATGCAGATGACATTGTACTAATTGGAAAAAATGAAATAGAAATATGATAATTTTTTGTAGAAACAGAAGACACTGCCAGAAAGTTAGGACTATGCATAAACCAAGGGAAAACAAAATACATGATAGTGGAATGGAAAAACATTTCAAAACAAAATAAAACAGGAAATTAACAATAAAAAATTAGACACTTGAAAGAGTAGAAAATTTTAAATATCTAGGTGTTATACTCAATGAAGATAACAAACACCAAATAGATTTACAAGGAAAAAATGCTAAAAGGTTATATACTTCATGCTACAGAAATTTTTCAGAAAGAAAAATGTATCTAAAAAAACTAAAATTAAGACTAAAGAACACAATAACAGACAAAATTTTAACATATGCATCAGAAACTGGATACTAACAAATTGAGATTGAAAGCAAATAAACATTTTTGAAAGGGAAGTGTATAGAAGAATTTTAGGCCCAGTATATGAAAATAAAAAGAAAATTGGCAAATACTAACCAATAAGGAAATTTATGCAGTGTTTAAGAAACCCACTATAACAGAGACAGTAAGGTTAAAGAGGTTACGTTGGTTTGGGCATGTACAGAGAATGGAAGAAAACAGAATTCCCAAGAAAGTATTAAATATGAATTTGGAAACAACAAGTGTAAGAGGTACACCAAGAAATAGATGGCAAGTTGAAGTGAGGAAGGATGGAAGATTAGTTGATAGAAAAGGGTGGAAGGAAATGGTATATAACAGGGAGGAATGGAAAAAGCTCCTGAGAACGGCAAGGAATCGTCACATTCTGCACATGCCAGTGGAATGAATGAATCAATATGATGTCCTGGTTCAAGGTAATATCCTTGGACCTGTATACAATGAGCCAAGTAATTGCATCTTCTTGGAACATGGTGAGTAATATCCTAATAGTAATTGTAATACACTGAACTAAATGCCGACACACAGGAAATTGTAATAGTGGCAGCAAGTGGAAAATCGTACTGGTCAGATAAAATAATGACCCTCTACAGTGAACTCAAATGGAACATTATATCATATTCATCTGTATCATATCACCTTCAATTTGTTCATCATGTAATTATAAATCACTACAAAAACTACAGAGTGGTAAAAGGTAAAGTTCACTCTTTAACAGGCCATGAAAGCCCAGAGGGGAGGTACAGCTCTACTCTCTCTTTAATCTCAGCACTATCTGGGAGTGCATGGTTAATGTCACCTGGTGCCCACTGGTAACCATCACGCATTATCACATGTAGAAACTAATACATATAAAGTCATGATGTCTGTGCTTAAAAAGAAACCTTTTATTAAACTCTGAGACATATATAATGAAAGCTCATCCTTAAAGTACTGGCCCTACTTACATTTACAGAATACATAAACTGATTACATAATATAAATAAATTTGTAACACTTATTTAGACTGCTTATTTTGAAAATGCTATAATAACAGTAACAAACAACACTATCACAGATACAAAAATTGCACAAATTTTTAGTCCAACTTTTTAAACTTTCTTTTTGCACTTCCTATCACAACAAATTCTCTACCAAACATGCATGATCACATACATTTATGTACATTAATGTTCCAACAAACAGAACAATGCAAGTCCACAATCTGATTTATATGCTATGTATATGAGCAATGTTATATGAATCCTACATATATTAATAGATTATATACACAATATACAATATGTACATCACCACATTTTGCTGCTTATTGTTTAGAAAAGATGACTAGCATATTTAAATAATCTCTTGTTTTGTTCTTTCCTTATTGCAGAAATCATCAGGAAATTCCATCATTATTTTCATAACCATATCATTTCTATGTCTTCCATTCCACATATTAAAGAGTCAGATGTGAGAAAATGTTTCTCAGATATGAACTGGACAGTGAAACAATCATGGAATCATCCGGTAGTGTGAGAAAGGAAATCCATCGGAAATATCATCACCATCATGATTAAGGTAGAATGCTGAAGAGCATAGCATAACCTGTACTTATTAGTATATATTTACATAAAGCCAAAGATGAACAAACAATAGATCCATCACTATAGCCTGTGCAAACCTTTCCATGTCATTTCCTTTGTTTTCATAATACAATGAGCCACTAAAATTTGTTTAAGTATTTTTGCCTCCAGATGTGCACTTCTACCTAACATGCATCACTTAAAAAAATTCACAAAATGTGCCTCAATACCATAACAAGATATGCCAGATAGGACCATTGTAAAATATGATCAGGCAGTATTCTTAAAAGAAGATGCACATTCAAAAAAAAAATGCAGAAATATCCATATGAGGAAGATTAAAGACCAGATTAATGCAAGGGCTTTCAAATGTGGAAAATGGTGGGTAAAAGTCAGACTTGCAATTGAAAGATCATGGCCCTCATCTAGAGCCTCTCCTTTACAAAACAGTGCTCATTACATTCAGTCCTGAGTGACTGAAGTAAAATTAAGATGCTGTTACAATTCTATGCTATTTAGCATTCTCCCTTAATATGTTTACTGATATATAATCATGCCATGCCAAGTTTTCAATAGAACATACAGAACAAAGATTGTAGTTAAGTCAGCTGGTCACAAGTACAGAACATAACAGAACCTCATTTTGAGTGTAGATGTCACACACTTCATTATTCTAAAAATTATGCACTCCCTTAGCAGAGTGGTGGATGCCCTATTGGTAACTATTATGATCCTTCAGTAATATGATGGTGGTGGTGGCGGCATGTCTCTCTGCACCATATGTCCTTATTATGTAAGTGGCAAACAGAAATAAAGAGCATGTGTACCAACATGTGCATTTCAAACACTGGCTTGCAACTGCACATTTTTATGCTCTTAATAGTGCATTCAGACATAAAAACAGTATAACAGCTGGAAAATGAATGAAAATATGAAGATAGGGAATTATACACTTACAGCTTAATCAGTTAAAGCTGGCACTGGCTGTATATATACCTTTGGTAAATTTAAAAATATCCACTTATTTCACAGATACCAAAAATTATTAATTGATGAAGTTTAAATACACACACACACACTAATGGTTTCATATACCGTACAGTGATGTCCACACACAACCTGATGCACATATTACAAATTATATATAACATATATCAAAAACACTAGCCATTAGTCTTGGAGTATCTCAGGGTTTGGAAAGATCAGAATTCACAAGTTTAAAAACATACAATTCAACTGTTAGTTACTCCCTAAAATTAACATCTCTTATATGAAATGTTTTTTATAGAACAAACTTTCCAGTAAAGAGGCAATGTGGTAGCACATCTAAACTCAAACTTGCAAAATCTGGGGGGGAATTTATAATTTTACATTAACTACAGCATAGCCAAGCAAGGTATAAAATATGTTTTATACAAAATGTATACCAATTACACATGTCAAGTTACAACCATCCATAAAATCGAAATATTCTGCATGATGATCTTGCTTTTTTATTCCCCTAAAACACAATCCTAATGAAAGCTGCATGGTTTACACTCGAGACTCTACACTGAACAGTGGGTGTCACCACCCTAGTTTGTGTATTCTTGATTACGGGAAAAATTGGTTAGTGTCTGAAATTTTGGTAATGATTGCTGGAGACATGTGCCTCATTTACAGGGAACCCTCAGGAGCTGACTCTATGCTCTACTGTTGGTCTCCATCACAGTGCTGTAATGGAATTCAGCATTTTTCATTGCACATGCTGTAGTGGGGCACACTATTATGTAAAGTGTGAACAGGTCAAAATTTAATACAAAATTTCTTTGTTTTAACTTATGGACTAGATTCCCAATTAAAAAGATGTGTCCAGAATTATGTAATACTATCAATAATTATACAATCATAATCATACTGTCTTGGTCTTGTGCCATTAATCAACAGGAAATCAACATTTATGATTACACATTATTCCTTTCTGCATAGTTAATAAAAAAAAATAACTTCAAAGACAGGACTAAATCATCACTGTACTTTTCATTTAAAGACACTGTATAATAACAGTAGTAGTAGTAGTAGAAGTAGTAATAATAATAGTAATAATAGTAATAAGCAATACAATTCCTTCAATCCAGCAACCATGGGACCGGATAAGTACCTATATCATCATAAGTTCTTACAGGAAATTTGTTGTTACTGCTCCTATATTTGGGCTGGACAATTTAGAGGAGTATTCCACTTGGATATCACTTCAGCTGCTGATTCTGGGATCTCATGGTCCTATTCTGTGTTTTCTGGAGTCTCTTCAGTTTGTAACAGGCATGCTGAAGGACCAGGAGACTGTGGAAGAGGAGTCTTTGTGGCTGAAGAAGTTGATGGAGTGGGAGACAAGGGGTTAGGAGACACCACGATGGTCGATGCAGAGACACTCTAGGAGGCCTCTCTCAACATGTCCCAAGATCTGTCTGTTTCACTGCCAGAACTTTGGGAGTTGGGGGGGGGACTGTTTTCCTCAACTGCCAAAGTCTCAGGATTACTGCAGTATCAGCTTTTGGATTAAAGGAATTCTACTGTAATAATAAATTACTGGCCATGAAAACAAATTACATTTGGATCAGCAGATACACACTGTTTCCAAATTAACTGTAGCATAAATACATTCAATCCTGACTTTCAGTGTAACAGGGCTTGTACAACAAGTAAAAAGGTCTCATTGTACAGTTTTTTCTTTCTAATATAATAGACAATTCAGATTATATTAGACAAAATTGTTCCAAAGTATGCTGAGCAGTAAGGTACATCTTTGTTTTATGAGTCCAACTGACTTAAACTGAAAAATGTTTAGGTTATTTATGTTGCAGTTTTAACAATGTTAATAGACAGGTTCATATATCTTTTCCATGCAGGTGCAAAGTACTGCCTGACAAATAGTAATTATAACACAATACAATGCAAGGACACCTAAAATGGTACATTAATTACTACACCAACTGACAAAGAAACTTACAATAAGCCCACATGCAAAGCTTCACAGACCAAATCAATTAGTTATCACTTACAAAATGTGCCACTCACGTGAACGGAAACTCTACATATCACATGAGCAAGGGATGCCAGACACAGCTGTCTTCAGTTTGCTTTAAGTGACAATGACGAACCAGAAAGCATAAACATTCACTTGAGTATTAGTTAGTACAGATGAAGGTATTATACCTTGCAGCACTTTGTTTTTACATGAGACTGCAGTTTCTCTGTCAGGCAAAATTTAACCACTACAACTATGGGATATGAACCAGCCTCCATCATGAGGATTAAATGCCCAGGCAGAGATGGTTATTAAAATGGAGTTTTACTGTACAGTAATGAACTGACCATTGAAGAGGATTTCATTACAAAATATGCATTGATCCATCTACCATAAATTCTCCTGAAAATACAAGTGATGCACTGTTTCAATTAGGAACCTAAATAATTCAAATTATGGTATAATCTCTATAGCTGTAATAATTTAATTAACTTACAGTTATTAAGTCGTTAGTTACTTATGCTGTGCGTTTTACAAATGTGGGTGACCTTTTACTGTATATTTACTCTTTTCATAGATGCTAGAGGCATAGAATAATATCAAGACATCTTTCTTATCTTTTACAGAGTGAATAACTCCCCAGCAAGGTAAAGTAATATTAAAAATGGCTGGAAAATTGGTGGAGGCACGAACTTGTAAGTCTGATTTACATTCCCCACATAACATTACCCAGCTTGTAATAGTACTGTATTTTTCTGATTACCAATCACAAATACACTATATAAAATGTTTGACTTCAGTACATTAATTGGAGTAATAGTAAGTACAATGTATGAGATGCAGAATTTAAAGGCATATGGAGATGACCCAGTGTTGACAAATGGCAGTATTGTCATATTCTTGCTGGATGGTGACAGAGCAGAAGTAAATTACATGCGGTCCTACATGCAGATACAGAGTACTGATACTAAGAACAACAATGATGAGCAAGCAGCTTAATGCAAAAATATAAAGTCTCGCCTTATTTTTATTGTCAGAGCTCCAATAAATGCTTTTAGAATGTCTTGGCAGATAATCACAAAATAACACAATTATTGGAATAAATGGTGATGTAACATTGTCCCATCATCATCTTCACCCTCAGCATCACTTGATTCTGAGTCAACACTTTCATATGTTGAAAAATTATGGCAGTGCATTGCATAATGTCAACCCAAACCCTGTCTTTGCATAAATCCATTGCCTGCAGTTTCATTCATACATCTCACATTTGACAGTCTCAAAGAATAGTTGAGTTGGTGATATCTCATTTCACTTTAGCCTGCACAAATTTGAGTGGGTTATACTGACAGTGGTAAGTCGTCTGAGAAAAGGTGACCAGTTTATTTCCTATCTGATCTAGCTCATACATCCTTTGTCAACTTCAATATGGTGCAACAAGAAGCAATAACTTGGCTATGATTTCTGTGGGTTCACATTCAATATTCTTCTTTCACAGTCATTCAAGAATCTCCTTTTTTTTTAATGAGATCCTGTGTTAGGAACTTTATCTTATCTATGATGATAAAGTGATAGCTAGCACTGTCCAGAATTATGATCAATCCCTCTGCTAGATGATTTACAAATATTTGCATACAATCCTTTAGAATTAGCAGTTTTCATCTCTGAACAATAATCAGAGTCACAAGATCAGTTGCTGTTGGTAATAAACCCACTTCTGCTGAACCTGCATGGCACACAGTAAGCCTGCTTCCTTCAAACCTCCCATTTCTGATGAGACTCACCAGGTGTGTTTTCGAGTGGTCTGAGTAACCCTTGGCATTTACTCATAAGCTCATAACCAATTCTGCTCCTTTCCAGGAGACCTGAACACAGGAAAACTCTTCAGCCAATTGAAATCTTGTACCACAATCATGTCAATTCCTGTATCTTCAAGAAATCCATTTTTATGTACTCATCATAAAATGACAGTATTTTTAACAAGTACACACTGAAAATAATGCTCCTATTCCATCATCACAAAACTTCACATTTGTTTCTGTCAATGACAGCTGTATCACTTCTACCAGGCATATTGAGTGTTACTTATATACAGCAGTAATGAAACACAAGAGTTCACGTTAATTAAAACATTAACTGAACACTGCTGTAGTATTAAATGTGTGGCTTTGATTCTAATGCAGCAATAGAAACGAGCCAGGAAACATATGTATAATGTAACACTGAGACACATCCAGATCCAATTATCCTTCATGAAAAATGCATGTTAACCTCAGGGGTTTCAGCCAGTCTAAAGCAATATGCATAAGACATTATTACTTTGTATTTTTGTACCTGGCACACAAATCAATCTTCTATGCACCATACTGTGTTCGATGACACCTGGCCTTCGTAACTGTGGTTTTTTTTATATAATTATCTCATTAACAGCCTGACATGAAATTTCTATTATAATTTAATCTGAACTTTTATCTGGACCTTTGCATGTCAGAGGCAATTCAGCAAGATAATATCATGAATGTACTTAGGTCTTCAAGTAGACTGCCCCATAAATTAGTCTAATTTTAACTAAACTTTAATTTTCTTTACAGATTTTAATAAAGTTTCCATTATAAAATTTCATGGAAATCCACCCAGTGGAGGTCAGGTCGTTCAATGCTGATTGACAGACATGACAAAGCCAATAAATGCACCTAAAATCTGCATCCCTTCATCTGTTTCATTCACATACAAATCTTTGGTCTTAAAATGGCTGCATCATGGAAGGGAAAGTGCTTATATTCGTATGTTAGTTTCCTAACAAAATGGTGTTTATGAAAGACAGTGGTCAGTTGTCTTAAAAATACATTTGGATTTGTGTCACTGCACAATTCAGCTCTATCCACTGGTGTCACTCCCAGCTTACTATCAAGATACACTGAATGCAAGTCATAAAGAAATTTGCTCAGCCAAGGCTGAAGCTGTCATATCCTGTAACATGCAGTGGCGGAGGGCTGGGTAAGATGGGGGATCACTAGTGCCTCTGCCATAGCATGGCCTCATATGCCTTTAAATTTTCCATTTTCACTAACTTCATTATTTGTCTGCAATTAAAATATCATCCTTTAAATGTACAGAATAATATTAATAATAATAATAATAATAATAATAATATACATTCTGTACTGCACATTGCTATAAAGAAGGAACAGTTTTACTTTTGTACGGTCAGTTTGAAATGCTTTAAATGAATTTGGCTTTGGGGTGTAAAATGCACAAACAATTTTGTTAATTCTGTTAGTAATTTACCAACAGAAACTAAAGAAGTATAGGCAAATTATTAATGTTTTTTCCCTC
>Ga0268261_10004411_pt1 | contig 10534 bp, 5 predicted proteins | sample TergutNc150P1_FD_190353 | JGI IMG/M metagenome (GOLD analysis project Ga0268261, IMG submission 190353) | Nasutitermes corniger P1 segment gut microbial community from laboratory colony in Florida, USA - Nc150 P1 (SPAdes) (version 2) | ecosystem: Host-associated > Arthropoda: Insects > Digestive...
TAACCCTTATCCTGCTAACGTGGAGAAAATGGTGAGCTCCTAATAATGCCAGCAAATAGCAGATGGGATTTAATTCGGGGTTTAAAGGGTCAAGATTTTGTCTCTAATATCAAGTGGCTTTTGGCAGCAGGCTGTATATCATCCTTCGGCAGATATCGATACTGTAACATCGACTTAAAAATGGACAGATCTAAATCCCGTTTCTTACATTGATTGCTTTATTTTCTACCGGTCACTACAGAAAATTGTCTTGTTTGTGTATGAAAAGGACAGTGTTTGAATACCGGAAAGGAACAATTGCTTTTAACAAACTGTCTATTCATTACCTGACACCAACTTTGTTACAGCGTCTAACCATGTCCCTAAAAGCTGCCTCATCTCCAGATCTGCTTATGATTTGATAAGACATCACTTGGTACCTCTCATGCCATGGACGCCCTTGTATTACAAGATTTTCATGAACAGGGGATACCTGAAATGTAAAATATAAGTGATTAAATAAACAGCACACACAATGACAGTTACTCTCAGTGTACTGTAGAAACTGAAATAAACAACATACACATACACAGATAAAATCAGTGTACTTTACAAAACAAATGTACGTAACACAGGTAGAAATTTAGTGTCAGTGAAATCTAAATATCAGTGTTTCTTAAGCTTGTATGCTAGCTACCAATATCAGGACAATGGCTGTAACTTGCGGCCACAGAATTCAGAAATTAAGACAGGAATCAAAACCAACAAAATATTAAATGATCTGACGATAATAATATTTAGTTAATGAAACTAAGCTAAATTAATTTCCGATAGATTGGCCGGGTAGCTCAGAAGGTATAGCGAGTGACAACGGGCTGGACGGTCCGGGGATCAAATACGAATGGGGACGAGATTTTGAGCCCGTCCATACCGGCCCTAGGGCCCACACAGCCACCTGTACATTTGGTACCGTATTTTTCCCAGGGGTAAAGTGTGGCGGGGGCGTGCTGCTGACCACTCACCCCCTTCTAGCGCCGAGGTCTTGGAAGAGTAGAGCTATACCTCTACTCCCTTCTGGGCCACAGCTGGACCTGTAAAGGGTTTACTTTACCATTACTGTTACATTTGCTTCTTCAACGATAGAACAGTGATATTAATATATCTGACAAATACATAAAACATTACAACTTATTTAATATTTCATGGAGCACGCGGTGGCGCATTTGGTTGAGGCACTGCACTACAAGTCGGAAGGTCGCGGGTTCGATTCCCGATTGTGTTATTGGAATTTTTCATTTACATAACCCTTCCGGCCGCACTATATCCCTGGATTTGACTCAGCCTCTAACAGAAATGAGAACCAGGAATATTTCCTGAGGGTAAAGAGGGCCGGTGCGTAAGGCTGACAACCTTAACACCTTCATGTGCCGATTGTTTTGAAATCTGGGAACCTCAGACTCCTGGAACACTCTGGGCCTGTTGAGGCCTGTAATGGGATTGCTTTACCTTATTATTCGGTCTTTCATATCAGGCTTATATTGCGGCTGCATGTTTAAGAAGCAAGATTTACTGTATGCTGGAAGCATTAAAAAATTTATACTTGGATACATTTTGTTACTGTGTAACAAAACCTTAACCAGCTCCAAGCACTGCGTATGTATCATCTGTGTATATAGTGAGGTATTAATTTCAAATTAACCCCTCTTCGTTATAAGGGGAAATTACTGTTGTAAAAATAGCTTTTGGTGTTGTTGTTTTAGAAAAACGTGTGCAATGTAACACTTCCTCTTTCACATCTTCTACTGCGTTTTATCTTAAATATACCATGCACTGTGCATCCTTATCAGCATGAGTTGATTCATCCAGGTGATAGCTATTTGTTTTTGAAGCCGCAGTCATTGGCCTTTTAATATCTTTTGTCATATGTTCGCTACGTCCTACGAATTTTATCATTCTACAACAGAACCTGCTCCATGTTACTTCACATCAACATTCCAAGAATTGTGAGGCACCATAGCAAGAGCTGCCGGTTTTCCCCAGCAGTAAGTAATGTCTTCTGATTTGCTTTGCGTCTAGCAATATAATAGGAAGCTAATATAACTTGTTTTATAGCAAATATCAAGCTGTCGATTCAAGCATCTATAGTAAAGTAAAAAACGTAAATTTCACGTTTTATAGGATTGGACATTTGATGTGTACCTCTATCCTTTCTTTATCCTCGGCGCTAGGTGGGAAAAAATTTAACGTTACACTCCGGCCGCTTTATCCCCGGGAAACGGACCGGGTACACGTTGTATAGGAGGCGGTGTGGGCCACTGGTCCGATATAAACGTGTGTGAAAATCTACTCCACTAGAATTCGATCCCCGGACAGTGTTTGAAGCATCTAGATGGTCTAATTCAATTTACATTTTATTTTCTTCACAAAAGGGCATTATTGGTTTGCTACAAAACATTTGTTGAACCTGCATCTCTATACAATCTTGTAAATGAAACCAACTTCTTGCACGATTTTTTTTAGTGAATTTCTCCAATTTTCTTCATAAACTCTACATGTTTCGGACCTCTCCACGTCCATCATCGGCAGGAATAACTATATTTATATGACACTTCTTTTTTTATATTTCCTTCTGGGTAATTCCCAGGCGTCTGAATTTTATATGCCGACGTTTCGGAACACTCGCTTCCATCTTCATAGGCTGGAAGTTGTAGAATTCTACATTTTAATATTTCCTTCTGGGTAATTCCCCGGCGTCTGAATATTATATGCCGACGTTTCGAAACACTCTGTTTTTTCATAGGCAGGTATGTGTAGTATTCTACTTCTACCTGCCTACGGAGATGGAACAGACAGGGTGTTCCGAAACGTCGGCATATAAAATTCAGACGCCGTGGAAGTACCCAAAAGAAAACATACAACATACAGAACATAGCGAAAATTTGAAATCTAAAACACTTCGTTCTCGTTATTCTGTTTAGCTGATTATCTGGTGTGCAGGATGGAACATCAAACTGTCAGCTAAATAGAATAACAAATATCAAATGTCGCATAAATACAGTTGTTCCTTCTGATAATGGACCTTGACAGGTTCGAAACATGTAGAGGTAACAAATACAATTGACGAAATACACTAAGAATAATTCGTGGGCAAAGATGATTTCATTTACAAGACTTTTCAAATCAGTTTGTATCATTAACTCTGAATACACATTTCCCTGCATTTCACGTACTCGGTTTAACTACTACATATGTAGTGACAAACACGAAACCAAGGTTAAGAACTGTGATGGTACGCAAATTTTGGAATTTTTCGAGTTGAATTTAATTTTTACACGCAATTTTAATGGGCTCCTGCAGCGTATATTATTGCTATACATTAGGACAAATATCTTCTACATTTATTCCAACCGTACGTCCTGCCTGCAATTCGGAAGAATGTCTCTAGTTGGTGTGTGCAAGGGGAGCCTAAAATAGTGTCGATAAACAACATCGAAATAAAGGCGCTTTTTGTGAGAAACCACAAAAATTTTACTTTGTGGTCGTGTAACTCAAAATGAAAGCAATTAGGATGTCCTCTCGTAGCTTTTCTTCTTCTCCACTACAATTGCCCCTTCTGTACGATCCTAATATAATACTGCGCCCCCACTTATGAACATTTTGGTCTCGGAGGTCTTTTAAATTTGAATTTTCTCATGAGCTTTGAGTAATTCCACAGAGCCTGAAGATGAATTAATTCAGATCGTAGTTGCTCAATAGAACAGAATTTACAGTTTATGGAAGATAGTTGTGTTGAGATTGATTCTAGTTTTGACTATACATAATTAATCTTCTTTATTTGTGGGAGGGTGGCTACAGCCAAGGGGTACCCTCATTTGGTGCGCCCCTGACAGTTGCTGAATAATCAAAAACTGATTCCATACTAAAGGTAGGATCTGTTTGCTTCAAATATTTTCTTATTGATATGTAACAATGAATTTTATCTCAAAGGTAACGTATCTCAACATTCTAAGAGAATTGCAGTAGTTAAGTTCATAAACAATTGCACAATTGTAGGATTTAATACTCCTCTTGTCGCCTGTTAAATCTTCGATAATTAATATTATTTCCCCTTACCAATGGAATTTACTACGTAAAAAAAGTAATCTACTCTTTGATGTTATGAAATTTATTGTCTGTTCGGTGTAAAGCCAACAAGACAAAGCAGTAACAATTGAGCACATGGTATGCCTCAGGCATCCAAGTATTCACCATTGACACAAAAGCATTAATCCTACCTTGTCTTCAACATATATACCCAGGCTTATAATTTCTCTCTGTCAGTTGTCTTTAGGTAGGAGGTGAGAGATTGTTTAATATCGTCGCTTCTTTAAATCGGCCGTCAGCAGGTGATTCTCAAAGTGTACAAAGAAATAGAAAATATTGTGTCCCAAAACGTCAACAGCCTTGGAATTGGGGAGGGCAGGGTTTCACCTGAAAGATTATTGGCCAAACCCCTTACTGTCCCAACTTCGTGAACCGTGATTTTTTTGTTCTCCTGAATATTAAGCACACATGTAACAGGCACATGATATGCAGCAGATGCCGACATGAAGCATGCTGTCGCTTCCAGCTACAGACATTGGATATTGCAGCATAGACTTTGTTTCCATAATTTAAAAAAATTCTTAATATTTATGATGAATATCTGATATTCTGATTTTCTATTCGGTAAATATATGTCGCGTATTCTTCAAATTAGGAACAAAGTTTCCGTATACAATTATTCCTAAATTCATTTTTTATTTTTAATTAGTTTCTGACATCAAATTTTAACTGTGTCTACAAAATTCAATTTCAAATTCAATCCAATCTATTCCCTACCTGAACTCCTGCAAATCCTTTTGGAGCCAGAAAGGTCTCACACTCGTCCGCGATGTCGCTGAATTTCCATTCAAACAAATGCACTATGGCACTTCTACCCGGTACAGTATTAGGATCCTTATGGGCGTGGATGTTTGCCACAGAGAACAAAAGACATATCAGATGCAGTAGTACCATCTTGCAGGATGTAGTACCTACATACTGGAAATGCTTCAGTATTTATACTGCACGAGTACAAGGACGTAAAAATTCTTTAAATCGATCACATCACTTGTGTTTTAGCCGCACTTGCACAACATATATTATACTGAAAACTTATTTACAACACATAGCAACTCATGCCTCATATATATTGCACATTTTTATTTCCCCAGACATGCACACAGCTCTGCAGCAAACCTTGCTAAGCTCATATTTTTTCTTGAAACGAAGGTATTATGTCACATTTTTTCTTGTCACTAATAAGACAGTAAAAGGAAAATCGACGGTGTACAAAGGACAAATATGGAAATCATCATGCTATTCAGACCAAGGAGTCACAGTTACCACGACTTCTTTTGATGCCACATCTATGAACGTCACTGGTCCTTATCTGTTAACGCCAAGAGGAAACAAATATTTACAAACCCTCATAGATCATTTCACAAAGTATGCGGAAGTTTACCCGATAACAGACAAAACAACCGAGACCTGCGCAACAATATATGAGACCAAGATAGCAACACGACATGGCATAGGCTCTAGATTAATCACTGACCAAGGCCAAACATTCATGTCTTCCTTCTTTCAGGAGACATGCAAAACATTAGGGATTATCGCAACTCGCACTTCAACCTACCTGAAACAAAAGGAACAATTGAGTGTTGGCATCGCTTGCTAGATGCGGGCCTATCTCATTACGTAAATGCGGTTCATACGAACTGCGTACTTTGGTACCATTTTATCTCAAGGCTTATCGCGCTACGCCAAATAAAATTACGGGTTATATGGTCCCTACTACAGTAGAGAAATGACGCTGCCAAATAGCGATAATCTGAAAGCTCGTGTTGCAAAAGTAAGCCCTGAAAAAAGTAGCAGACTAGAAATCCTCAGGACTTGCTTAAAACTAGCCTATAAACGGGTAGCCAAATCGAATAAGAAGGTACACCAGAAAATTCTCGCAAGGCTAAACTACGAGCTTTTGAAGTAGCAGACTTAGTCTAACAATAAAATTCAGTCAAGAAACAAGACTTAACTCGAAATTTCCAAAAATGATGGACAGGACCGTACAAGATAACAAAGAATAATTCTGACTTGAACAATGAAATAATAGATCAGAATAATAAGAAACATTTTGTACATGTAAACCGATTAAAGAAAGCCAACATTTCTGGACTCTGGAAACCTAAGTTTCAACAAAATCTTGTGAATAAAACACATAAAACTGCGACGAAACATTTAGACGAGAAAGAAGACAATTAATTTAGAACTGGGTCGTTCCATTAATAATTCCAGAATACACTGACAGAACTGAGCATGAATATACACTTAACCAAACACCAAATGTCACTGACCCCGTCCAGCAAACCATAACAAACCCTATTCCTAACATCAAGATCCAAGTTACGATCCCCCAGATACACCCCTATACCTCCAAGAACCCCAAATTACGAGAACAGACCCCCTCGTCACAAGATCTAGACTTATGATTATGTCTCAAAATCTATAAATTTGTAATTGCTGTTGAATGACAAATTATATGGCTGCTTACGTAATATGGACTTTCTAATGTAATACAAATCTTTGTGTGTTACAGGATGTATCTTGCATATAGTAGTAGCAGAACTATTTGTCCAATCCCTAAACCACACTGTCTTCTTCTTGGAAGAGACCGACATTCTGACAAGCGACACTTGGCGCATCGCAATAGATTTCATTTTAGGTACTACTGTCACGATGTAATTTTTATTGTCAAAGCAGCCATATTCACTGTTGAACAACAAGGGCAAGTGTTCACTTTAATTTCCAACTTGAAGCACATTGAAACACTTCTGCAAGCCTTAGAGTCCAAACTTTATAATTTCCATCATTTCGTGCCTGGGTTAGACAGACGACGAAGCCAATTAGATTTCGGTGGTACTGTTTTAAAAGCCTTATTCCGTACTGGAACAAATTCGGAACTATTTCAAATGCATGGCATACTTGATGAATTAAAAGATAGAAATTCCGACTTGGTACACCCCATATATAATCAAGTAACGTACGTGAAGAAACGTAACACAAATACTGCAATAAATACCAAAGACATTGCAAATTTTACTACCATAATAAAGCACAACATAGTACTGTCACGCGATAAGTTTCAACAAATTACTAGAGACATAATGTGGGTTAATTTTAATAAACTTAGGTACATAAATTTTAAACTGCCACGTAAACTTTCACGTTGCACATTTAATTCATTAGTGTTACTTTAGGACGACTTCCCTCTGTACTTGCTGTCACCCATTTATAAGCTGTTGAACAAGCCACAATAATCTTTACCGAATTATGAATTCCACAAATCTCTTACCGTATGTGTTTTATGATAAAATATTATTTGAACTTACAATATTTTGATAGACGTTTAGACAAATAACAATTTAGTATAAGAGATTTAAACATATCACTACTCTCATTGGAGTCCTGTGTGAAATGTAACACAATTTTACGTACAACCATTGGGGGCGTATTCCTTGATGACAGACTTCCAGATTTCTTCCCCGTCTTACCCTGACCATATAGACAAGCAAAAGCATAAAGTCACATGTTCTTTATACACCTGTACACATTATTGATAAAGGTTTATGTTCATGTTGCCTGAATTATGCCTGCCCAGATCCAGCAATGCCTACTGTCAATCACTCCACACCGTCAATACCACCTGCTGTTACACCGTCACAATCATCACTGTCCCTGCAAACAAGTATCCATTTTTTTCGTCTTGTTTATAGCATAAAGCTATTAGCGTCTGACACTGTACAGCGTTCAATATTATACCAGGGCCCTAATGTGGACACGATTTGTCAGACACAGGGTTCTCTCAGCAGTTGTCTGAGGATTCAGTATTTCTTTTTTGTTATACCGCGTCATTTGCTTGGTAATTAAACTTACCGATGTTTCGGAAAAGCACGATATTACCATTTTGAGAGTCAAAAGCCCGAAATAATTTGGTTTGTTTTAGGGAGAGAATGTAGCATTACGACGCTCCGAACGTTTGGTAAGTCAGCGTAAACTTCCAAATGATTCATATGCCCATTCACGATTTACTGAAGACAACGACTTGACGTTTTGATAAAGAAACTGAAGCAAACGTTACGGATCATCTTGTCATGACTGTCCGCCTTCAGACCGCGAGTAAACCACGATAACAATCCGCTCTATACATCCACATTGCAACGCAGACTTCAGGCCTGTTCTTATTCAGTGTGTCGGGCTGACCTTATCTTATAGGACTCATTAGTCGCCATGAAGCGTAGCACATTGGTATCTAATTTAATGCAAGTGTAATCCCTCGTATTTATTATTATTTAAAAATTTTGTGGTTTGCTACCAATTTTGCAAATTAATGTTGCTCTGCTTCACCAAAGTAAACCACGACCGCTACATTTCCAGTTATTTCCTACTGATTATTCATAAAGATAAAAATGAGAAGTTTCAATTTTTATCACACCGGCTCCAAGCAAAACCTGGAATCAATTCCTCCAACCATGTGATCACCTCCATTTTACAATCTTTCATTATCAGCATGTTGAGCAGGTACATGTACTTTACGACTCTTAAATGCTAGAGGTAAAATAGTTACATTATGGGAAACAATAACTAATAAATTAGGGAAACAAATAACTGTGGTACCTCTGTTTTTGAGTACCTACTTTTATGTACTTATTTAAATGGACTTGAATTACACTTGTATAGAAGAATGGCGCTTAAATAAAAAACAACATCGCTGACAGTTTCATTCAGGAAAACATGCCTGACATCATACGTTCTAATGTAAGCGTTCTGTGTACATGTGTGCGTGTGTGTGTGCGTGTTTATACATATACATTTTTTCGTATACATATATGATATGACATAAGACGTTGTTTGCGAGTTTGTAGAGAAAAAAAAATAATTACTTCAAACTCTCTAACAAAATGACTTCAGGGAATGTTTCTAAACCCCTATCAATTATGTGGAGTGTTGTGTAGTTTCAAAATGAAATTCTTTTGAAGGGTAAATAGTTAGACGCAATTATTCCATGTATAAAATACTTCTTTCAATCTGCTTTATTACGATAGCCACATCTCGTATGTATATATGTATGTACGTATGCCTTTGTGTATACATGTATGTACGTATGTATGTATGTATGTATGTATGTATGTATGTATGTATGTATGTATGTGCGTATGTATGTATTTATGTATGTATGTATGTATGTATGTATGTATGTATGTTTGTACGTGTGTATGTGGCAGAGGACGTCCCCTAATATAAAACCAGGAGATATTGTCCTGTTGAGTGAAGACGACACTACACCACTCTATTGGCCTACAGCTGTCATCACTGACATTCAACAACGTGCCAATAACAACGTCCGTATGGTCAAAATTAGGAACTCCAAGGTAATTTCAAACGTCCCACTACAAAAAGTATTCCTCTTGCCGCATGTGAATAGTGAATAATAACCATTAGTTTGTGGTTGGCAATATGTTCATCCTAGAGATCAAATTTCTGAATTAATTTTGTGCATCATTTTTCATTTTATATTTGTTACTAGTTAGTTGCGTTATGTTAGTTTATTTCCTAGTGCCTACGTGTCATAAGCGTTAGGCAGATGTCGTAATCATCACGAGACTGTTCTAGAACACTACTCCTTACTTGGCAGGATTTATCCACCTCCAACATTGATCTTGCTTTTGTTCGCGTAAACTTGGCTTCGGTCAAGCTGCATCAGTTGACCAGCAACCCAGCGCTAGAGCAGACGCGTAATGGCTTGTATCTTGCATGGGGCAAACGCAACCCTTCACAATACTTTATTCGCATCAGGCAGTAAATTTATATTAGTGTTTTACAACATTTAATAAAATACATAAGTTACACAACAGAGTAACTTATGTATAAGTGCAATCCAAGGGGACAGCCGTACTGACTGGACACGTACATAAAGTACACAACAGTATAACATCAGTTTAAGTACAATAGTGACACCACAAAATGCTAACCACTATCTATTGACACAGGATCAAGTGAATAAATTGCAAGCATTCAGCGTACAACTAATGGGAAACTTTGCAACATTTTTGCAGTGTGTTCCCAGTATATTGCAAAGGGCAATTACAATAAACGTGTTACCAAACGGGTATTATTCTTACAAGTCACAATTTATGTTGCATACAGTGATTTAAATTTTCATTTTAACCAGTTCAAGAATTATTGTACAAAATTACATGATTAGTGCTTGTGAAATTAAATTAGATTTTGCTTTGACCGGCATTTATTAATAAATAGGTTAGTCTGTTCACGCTTATATGTTCCCCTGCTTCCAGAGCAGGGCGCCAACAGTTTAACCCTTTAAAGCCCGAATTAAATGCCATCTGCTATTTGCTGGCATTATTAGCTCACCATTTTCTCCACGTTAGCAGGATAAGGGTTAAATCATTAACCATTAGGCTACTAATGTCATATATAT
>Ga0268261_10004412_pt1 | contig 10532 bp, 7 predicted proteins | sample TergutNc150P1_FD_190353 | JGI IMG/M metagenome (GOLD analysis project Ga0268261, IMG submission 190353) | Nasutitermes corniger P1 segment gut microbial community from laboratory colony in Florida, USA - Nc150 P1 (SPAdes) (version 2) | ecosystem: Host-associated > Arthropoda: Insects > Digestive...
CCCCTCCAACTTCCTGAAGATCCATTTTAATATCATCCTCCCATCTACGCCTTGGTCTCGCCAATAGCCTCTTTCCCTCATGCTTCCCCACCAACACCCTGTGCACACCTCTAACCTCCCCCATATGTGCCACATGCCCTGCCCATCTCTTTCGTCTCGATTTACCACCCGCACAATATTGGGTAAGGAGTACAGATCATTCAGCTCCCCGTTATGCAGCTTTCTCCATTCCCCTGTCACCTCGTCCCTCTTAGGTCCAAATAAATACTCTCCTCAACACCCTATTCTCAAATGCCCTCAGCCTGCGTTCCTCCCTCAATGTCAGCGACCAGGTTTCACACCCATACGAAACCACGGGCAAAATTATAGTTCTATATATCTTGATCTTTAAGTTTTTGGATAGCAACCTGGAAGACAAAAGATTTTGCACTGAATGATAGCAAGCATTCCCTAACTTCAATCTGCTGTTAATTTCTTCCTGAATAGAATTTTGATCTGTTAACGTCGTTCCCCGATATTTGAACTCTTCCACCCTTTCAATGGAACTATTATGAATCTTCACAAATTGACACTAACTGCAGATTAAGTATCAGAAACAAGAAAATGTAAAATTTTGGGAAAAAGGATACTTCTGCCTTCTCAGCAGAAGGGAAGATATCTACTGAATAAGATAAACAGATGCCTTCAATCACACATAATTTTAATAGCATATTACACAACCTTTTCACAGACACAAACTACAGTCAGTAGTACAAATTATGGAGTATATGAGTTTGAAAGTAGGTATACTGTTACAGAGTACATAACATACCAATTCTATTTCCCTCCTGTCAACCGTTCATAGAGATAATTATCGTCATCAACAACATTATCACATTTCCACAAAATAAGTAACAGCACTCTTCTATTCATTTTCAAAACACATTTTAACAGCACTGTAGCCAAGACAAGACTGACTGTGAATCAACTGTGGTGATTGAAGAATGGGATATGTGGAGCAAGAGGAATTGTTCAGTTTTCACATCCTGTGTGAATGGAGATTTAATGGGTGCAATTTATACATAGTGTTACAAGAATCCATCACATACCTCCTTCTGCCTGTTAGTCAACAAAATTCTGCCCTGTAGAGGGTGACAAAAATTCTCAGAAACTAAGAGATAAACAATGGAATAAATGAGGTTCTTGCAGTGGTGTTGATAAAGATTCATGTCTTCCAGGATGTTAAGCCATGTCATACAATAAACAGTTCTCAACGTTACAGAGCATACAGCCTTCATTTTGAGGGTTGATTAGTGCAAGAGGAGTAGTGCTTTTCTTGGACTGTTCTACCCTAAAAATGGAGGCAATATGCCCTTCTAAAACATCAATTACTGTTTACCAGTTTACCCAGCAAACACCTTCATGACTGAAGTCTTCAAATAATAAAAACCTTTGAAAGCCATTACAAATTTGTTTACAATACATGGCATGTGTAAAAAATACGAATATTTCCAGCCTTCATGAGGTATTACTCAGCCACATGTGGGGTCCCATGATGCCTACTGATATGATAAAACAAGGTGTAATTACGTCTATATCTATTTGGACAATATGGACAGCAGAACTGAGGCTCTATTCCACATTCCAGGTTCACGTGACGGTTAAAGTGTGACTTTCGTTTGTACGTATTTCCACACTTATGACAAGAATATTTCCTTCTCACAGAACAGACTTCTTCAGACATATTACTTTCCAGAACTGGATTATTTTGTGCACTGTTTATGAATGTTGGAATTGATTCATATAACGCAGATGCTGATGCATTATATGGAAATGAACTCCCATATAAGTCTGAAAGAGAAGAAATAAAATACATTAGTAATAATCATTATAAGATCATACTTTTTGCATTCATGCATTAAAATTTTCAAAAATCAATGAAAGAATGACAAAACTAGTTACTAACATTTCAAAGTAGCATTCTGCAGTCTCTTCTAACACTGCTCAAACTCAAAACAGTGGCAGCAAGCTGCTCACATTTTATCATACCAGTACCATCCTTATTTATGAAAATAAAGCCACATTCCAAAATATATCATTCTGTGACATTTTTTGTTTTACACTAATGGAAATACCTGCTGTAATAAACAAGATTAGCTCCTTATCATACATTTGATTTAATACAGCGTTTTTCTACAACAAAATTACAAAATATTTCAGGTACTTCAAACCAGTCTAATACTATACAACCTCGATAATCTATGCAATAACCTAACAAAAGCATTCAAAAAAGAAAACGTTACAAAGAAACTATATCTTTCTTTACCACATTTCAAGATACTGACATAATTCAAGTAGGCCATTAATAACCACACCTTATCCATTTCTTACAATATATGAAACAAATGAGTAATTCTTACTAACTTCAAATGCTATTTAAGGTAAAAAGTAAAGTTGTCCCTGTGCACACCATAAAGGGATATAGGCAGAGTGGAGGTAGAGTTCCACTCATTCTAAACTTTGGCACTAGGTGGAGGTGAATGGTCAGTCACACGCCTAACTGTGGGTTCACTTTGTAGGCTATATGATCCTTTACATACGATATTTGGTGTGTGTTTTAATTGGTAGTAATGAAGTCTTGGATGCACTGAAATTCATGTGAAACCAGTCTGTGAAAAGTTCGATCTTAACTGGTTAACCAAATTAAAACATAAAATTTGGTTACCTAAACTAGTCATAACATAAAATTATAAAAACCAAAATGCAGTATTGCTCCATAATATGATGATATATTAAAAAAAGTTGTCAAAATACAAGTTGTCACTACAAAGGATAGGTTAAGTTTCAATTTAGTGTTTTTTTTGCAGGATAATAAAACTGACTATTAAATTCAATACAGTCTACCCACAGAACAAATTACTAAGATAGTAGGAGTAGAATTACATAAATCAAATGCCAAATCACACAAAACCTAAAACCAACAAATATTCAATAAAAATTCAATTGCACTTTGATATGAAAACTGTATCTTACTTTTCACAAATTACTTTCACATCACACATTTCCAGCACTGCAAACCTTCTGTTAATGAACCATCAGCATACTCCTGACATAAAGCCAATCAGTACCTTTCATATGTTACTATTCTTGTGCAGAGCAAAAGGATACAAAGAGATCATTCAGGAGAATACCATTAAATCACACACAATATTAAGATACAATCTCATCCATATAATCTCTGCACTTTGGATCCCATAAGATCATTAATCAACATTATGAAATTTGATGATATGGCGCATGAGACTGCTCTTTCGTGTAAAACAGCTTACACAACGGGTACAACAGAACTGGGGCTTTTGGTTACATTCAAACTTCACATGACGAGTCCAGTCTCTCTTGTATTTATATATACTTCCACATCTCAGGCACGGAAAATTTATCTCACGAGCTACACATGTCCAACTGTTCACTTCAGTCTCATGTTCAACAGCACTTCCACCATCCATAATCTCATTCAATGTGTGTCTTGCACTTTGATGATAATCTATGCTTTTCAGAAAGCCTGAAACAACACAGAAAACAGATATATACATGGTTAATAGAATATAAATAAAAAGGTATTCTTTGTAACTTCTTATCTTCTGGAAAGCTGAGGCAGACAGAAAGGATTACCTTCACGCTCTCCTACACCATATGCCTTTATGACATACTTTCTGTACCTTTGACTGTTTAAATACAAAAAGGCATTACCAAAATTCCTGTTAGAGTAAATAAAAGAAATTTCAATATCACAAAATTATAACGTAATACTGTAAAATGTATGATGCAAAAATACTGAATGAACGCTTCTTCTCTCACTCACTCAACAACCCCCAAGATGAGCATTAAAAGCCTTCCATTAGTTTAGTTTTTCCTATGGTGCTGTGGCCCTATGTGGGTCATGGTCTCCTCATTCTGGAGGTTTCTAGATCACGCACAACAATGTACCATACCCGGTATGGCTCCTCTGGTCAAGTGATCAGCTCATCACAAAGACCTCTCCCAGAACATAAAACACTCACAAAAAACCAAGATCCATGCCCCTGGTGGGATTCGAACCCACCAATCTCGGCAGGGAAGCAGCCAAAGACCTGTGCCTTAGAATGTGTGGCCACTTAGACCAGCACCACTATTTAATAACTGACATAAATATTTTATTGCTCAAACACCAACTGTATTTTATTTTCTCTTATTTCCAGTACATGAAAACACAATTCCAAACAAGGTCATAAACATGAATACAATTAAGCACTTTTCAAATAAGTGAAAAATAATAACTGTGGTAAAAAAACAGCACATGAATTAATTTATAAACTCAATCGTTATTGTATCTTATAAACCCACTATCATAACAGCCATATAGTCTGTATGAACAAACCACTCACTTCCACATACAACAAATGCATGCAGTCTTCATTCATGGTGCTCCATTCTGTTTGCACAATGAACATTTGTAAAGTTCCCCCTCATTCATAAAAGTGTACGTCATTCTCCATTCACACTGAATCAAACAAAACAAATAATCTACTCTGCATTAATCAACAAAGGATCATTACCAGATCTCAAAACCTACTTTCCAACTGCATATATTTCTGGTTCTGCAAAACTAACAGTATTATTATTGTCATTTTATTTTAATTTATTTTATTTTTGTAAACTTCTTGGTGAAGCAAATGTTCTGAATACTTTCAATTTGTCACCCACAACCTGACAGTTCTGTACTGTCACAATGTTTGTAACTGTTGACTTACAAATTTTTCACGTGTATTGTATAAGTATGTATATGATATACATCCACGCCAAATTTCACACAAGTGATTTGGTCACTATCACTAAACCAAAGGCTGAAGTACAAATTAACAAATTCATTCGACAGAAACAATTTAAGGTAATATGGGAAGCTATAAACCATACTGTGTAAAAAGAGAAATCATAACTGAGAAAAAAGTTGTAACGACATGTCTACATATTTAATAAATTTGAGCTCTACACAAACTTGCCATTATGAGGGCAGGGAATGATGAAAATAACAAACCACAACTCAATAAATGCATTAATGGAAGCTACTGAACCCATTTTACAATGCCTGGGAATAAAACAAATTATGATACATAAGGTTATATCAATATCAGGAAACACAAAATATCAAAACTTGAAGACAAAACCTTGAAGATTTTGTCGGCAGCTATTATGACTTCATGAGAAGTGAATAAGGGAGGGGTTTTCAAAACACAAAATATCAGAGGAGCACTGTACATTAGCAAGAAAATGTCAAATAGTATACCACTGATCACAACACTCACATAAGACCACAAAAGGGGGATCTCCATAAACCTGGAATACACTGATATACTTCTATATGAATTATGTAATATGATGATGACAATGATGATGATGATGATGATGATGATGATGATGATGATGATGATGATGATGATGATGATGATGATGAAGAAGAAGAGAAAGAGGAAGAAGGGGAATAGAAGGAGGAAGAGGAGGAGGAAGAAGAAGAAGAAAAAGATGATGATGATGATGATGATGATGATGATGATGATGGATGACGATGGTGATGATGATGATGATGATGATGATGATGATGATGATGATGACGACGACGACGACGACGACGACGACGATGACGACGACGATGACCATCACGGTAATCATGATGATGATGGAGCAACATAATGTCAATAAGCAAGCCTGTCATCATAATAAATGTCTATATAACAAATGTCATCAGCAACATGAAATTATGTGATAGGCTCCTATCCACAGTGTCATAAAGTTGTTCCAGAGTGTAAAATTACCATTAGATTTAAAGTGACATTGCTGTTACAGATTCTGATACATTCACTATCAACTGTGTCTTGCAAAAACACAACATCTCAACATTATTTCAATAAATTACATATAAACTTCATGGACAACCTGCATATATTAAGGAGTCTTTCAATTTATTACAAACTTTCAATTTACATAAATATTACTGCACTGTACCAAATCACAAAAGGATATAAACCTGAAAATTGGACATGCACACTTAAAGTTTGGCTAATATACACCAACGGAACTTCAATGTCTGAAAAATAACTGCACATCTGCTGTGGCCACACCCAAGGTATGCCTGTCTTCTGTGCATCAGTCATTCTCCCATTTCTGAAAACAAGCACTCATTGCAGTGATTTGCCAGCACTAAGATTGCTTATGTCATTAACAGAGTCATGGCTTGGCACACTGATTGAGAAATAATCATTTGTGCACACACTACAAAATATGCTTTCAGAGCACACACTTATTTCTTGTTTCCCAGAACTATCACCTCAAATAGCAGAAAACTCATTTGAATGTTTTGAGCCAACATGGATCTGCAGTTTACTTTTTTGTTTGTATCTACGAGGACAAAACTGACAACAGAACTGTGGCTCCATTCCACATTCAAGCTTGAAATGTGACAACATATTACGTCTGTATTTATAAAACTTCCCACAGTTTGGGCATTGAAAGGCACCTGGCCCATTGGATGCACCACTTGGATGCTGCATTTCCAAACTCATCTGCAAAGCACCAGCAACATTTCTATCTGGAAGTGTTATCTTTCCCCGTGATACTTCCACAGGCAATCCACAGGTTTCTCTAAAACCACCTTCTTGACCCAGCTGGGACAATGACCTCCAAGCCCCACTCCAAGACTCTGAAAAATAAGAAATAAAAAGGTTAGTATAACCAGAAAAATGTGTTTCACCTACTGTGTTCAGCTGTTATAGGTATGAGAAAAACTTTTTGAATGAAGGCTCGGAATGCCGACTGAGGCATGGGTACCTCCTAACTGCTTCATAACGAATGTTGCCATTTGGTGGTGTTATTCTAATACAGATTTACATGTACTTTCCATACAAACAAAGTGTGGCAGTCTAAACCACAACCCCAGCAATACCATAAGCAGAGAAACCTGCTAAACATGGCAATGCAGTGTGAAGTTACCTAACTTACTCACAAAGCAAATGCATTACATAAGACAGATGGAACTTGATCGGAATGGTGGTACATATATGCCTACAAATGTTCTTGGCCATAACATGTTCCTGCTACTTGAAAAGTACCAAATATATAAACCTGATATGAAAAACATCATGAAGAGTAGCTCAAAAAGTTCTTAAAAACTATGGAAATTTGACATGAGCACCATCAGTGGCCAGTGTAATGTAAAATAAAATTTCCACCTCCTGCCAGACTTTTCTGAGGGTGCCCTGAACAATTTTGGCACGCTTCTCTCCTCAATATTGTACCAGTTAATCTGGTTTCACTGGCTGAGGGGTACTTAGATGACATCCTTAACAAAACCCAAAAGGAACAAATCTAATGGAATAAGGATGTGATCTGGGAGACCACCGCACAGGACCTCCACACCTACTCCAATGCCGTGGAAAGGCTTCATACAGGTATAACTCCCCTCTGTTATGCCAATGTGGCAGGGCCCCCATCTTCTGGCAGTAACCTTTGTTAGAACATATCTAGGTAAATGACTCCTGTCACAGTGATTTCCACAAAGAAAAGGGCTGAGAATTGTTTGCTCAAGAAGTTACAGAAACCTGCTTGATATAATTAATTTACAAGATATTGCTTTATTTCTTTCTGACATTCATACACAACATATCTGCACAGAATCACCAAAATCTCACACTTTGTATTATAAGGCTGAATGGAATTACAGCTGTAATACAAGATACATGACATATGTAGTCTAACATGACTGGAATGAAAAGTTGTCATAATAATCTCCCTATTAACCATTCACATTAATATGTATGTGGACATGACAGGCTATTTCCAATTTCCTATAATTTTGCTAAACAATTTCCAATACTCATATTTCTGAAAACAAGCAAACAGAAAAGGTGACACATTAGCTGCCATATTCAGTTTCATTCTATTTAATTGTTAGGCAAAATGTTAAATCTGTGTTAACATTTATTAACAAATGTATACATGTTTTTAAAAAAGTAAAAGTTCTATACTGTAGTCTGCAAAATAACTTAAATTTTTTGACTCAATGTTGTTATGAGTTCACTGACTAAATGATATTAAATTCTATACAGAGCAAGAACATACAAACAAGTGGAATTTTACAAAAGTACTTATACACAATCTGCATTTGAATATATGAGGGTACATTCTAAAATTAAGAAGAATGATAAATATAATTTTCATTTTATATGATATCCTTATGGATGGCTCTAATATGCGCTGCCAAGTGATGGTTCTTCTTTGAGCGGTGTGGGCAGTACGGGCATGGAAGCTGCGGTTCTTTTCCACACTCTATTTTCAAATGTGCAGACATACTGCGCTTGTATCTGCAAACCACAGAATACCATACAGATATACATACATACATACATACATACATACATACATACATACATACATACATACATACATACATATAAGTTTACTGAGAGGTAAGATTAAAGCATCTCATCACAATTTTGCAGAAAAATGATGATTACATTTCACAGATACATTTAACCCTTACCCTGCTAATGTGGAGAATATGGTGAGCTCCTAATAATGCCAGCAAATGGCAGATGGGATTTAACTTGGCATTTAAAGGGTTAAAAAATAACCATTATTTAGTGAATGCTGGCAGAACTGGAGGCTTGTGGCTATGTATCATGTAAGAATGTATGCAGGTGTGCTCAAATGCTGGGTACCAAGTTGCCTGGGTGATCAAATTTTGTAGACTGGTTCCTAATATTTGTGGAACCTGCTTCATGTTACCCATGGCAACTAGAATTTTGTAGACTGGTTCCTAATATTTGTGGAACCTGCTTCATGTTACCCATGGCAACTAGAATTTTGAGGTGGTTTATAGATTTCTGAAAAATCTGTGTATCCCTGGATGTGATAATATCATATTTTATTCATAAATTAAATGTTATTCCCAATTAAATTATCTAATTATTTCAATGCACACAAACTAGTATATCCATATGTTTTGCATACAAATAAAAATAGAGGGTAAGAAAACAATGTGCATGTTACAGTTTTCTGCTAACAGTGGTAAGGGCACTCACTGATTTTGACCAAATCAGGTATATATAATTTGGTCAAAACCAGTTTGTGTCATATTGTGAAATAAATATGAAAATGTGCTGTTATTTACATACTTGTATGTCTTGCCGCACTGTGGACATGGGAATTGTCCAGGCCCACTCACGCCACCCTGTTGGTGCTTCAAAGTACCTGCCAGGTATGGAACATCAAAACTTTCCACATTGTATGGTCTTCGTACTGTAAGGTAAAGGTTTTGTTGTAGCCATAAGCTGTCACCTGCAATGACAGAGACAATATTAGCACAAGTGCATCCAACATTCTTAGCCACTTACATACATTATAACTATAATCCCTTGACAGCCATGTCTGTGCTAAAGGCTATGCAAGAATTTTCAGGCAGGCTATAAAAAATTGAATATCACATAACAAAGTATGCAACAAAAAGCCCTGACTGTTGAACATTTTTATGTTTTTCAAACATAACTTACATACGAACAACAAGCACAACAAACCAGCTTCTACCATCAACTACATCATATCACAACGAACAAATCAGAACTCTCATCACTTGTTCAGTACCAATCACTTAAGTAGAAAAAGTTGAAGTATAAACAAAAAATGGAATGACCCAGTGGGAATGGACATATAAAGAGGATGATATCAAGGCAAGTGACACAAGTAAATGAATAATCTTCTTCTGCAGTCACGGATATAAATAATTCCTGATAAAATGTTCCCCAAAGAGTGATATTAAATAATGATATAATATTACTTCACATTCAATCAATCAATCAATCAACAAAAAAATAATAATAATTATTATAGCAGTAGCAAAAGAAAAGCAGTAATACTTATACTAATTACTGCTACCACTACTACTACTCAATATGGTAGCATAAACCAGAGGATGAAACGCTGCTAACACTATAGCTCACAAACTGACACACTCCTAAGCCAGCCATCTTCATCAGAAATGATGATGACAATGATTTTACAGCTTTCTGAACAGCATGAAAAAAACATGATGACAACAAAGCCAATATAAATAAACACCATTTAGTCTGACATTACAATGTTGGGCATTCTGCTGTGTTATCTGTACTGGTACTTGTACACCATCCAACACAATCTTCATTATTAATCATTACATTAACCCTTTAAAACCCGAATTAATTCCCATCTGCTATTTGCTGGCATTATTAGCTCACCATTTTCTCCATGTTAGCACAATAAGGGTTAAATCATTAACCCTTAGGTGACTAATGTCATATATATATATATGGAGCACCCATTCTTGATGTTTCTAGATCACACACAACGACGCAGCACAGTAGGTAGGACTCCTCTGGACGAGTGATCAGCTCGTCGCAGAGACCTCTACCTGACAACACACGACACTCACAACAGACAAATATCCATGCCCCCGGTGGGATTCGAACCCAAGATCTCAGCAGGCGAGC
>Ga0268261_10004413_pt1 | contig 10531 bp, 6 predicted proteins | sample TergutNc150P1_FD_190353 | JGI IMG/M metagenome (GOLD analysis project Ga0268261, IMG submission 190353) | Nasutitermes corniger P1 segment gut microbial community from laboratory colony in Florida, USA - Nc150 P1 (SPAdes) (version 2) | ecosystem: Host-associated > Arthropoda: Insects > Digestive...
TTGGATAGAAGTGTGTGTTTGCATAGTAAATTTTTGTTTTGAAGTTTGTGTTTGAAGTTGAGGTAAACATTTGTGAATGTTTACATTATGGTTTTAGGTAGACTTGTACTGAATTGCAGTTTCTCCCAATTTTTTGTGTGGCTAAATAGTACTCTGGTATTCTTTGGGCCAAATCTGTAGACGGTCATTGATACCAACCATTGTCATATATACTGAGAAAATTTGCATGAATAGGCACTTTGGGAATGATAAAAATTGTTATGTTGTAGTCTACATGAATGATCTATTACGGCAGCATTCTTATGAAGTTAACAAATTATTTATGTGATTTTTTCTTGTTTTTGTTATAAGATGAATGAGCATAAAAGAAAAATGGGCAATCATAAGGCAGAAGATACACATAAGGCTCTGAAAGCTTTCTGTGAAGGCAGAAGCATAAGGCATGTACCAGACCTGTTTAAAGTAGAATTCTTCTGGGATATTGTGTGGCATTGATTTATAGTTTGTTTTTGATGTTTTGGGACAACATATCAGTTCCCTCTTCAAATGTTAAGCTGTCAAAGTACCATGATCATACCCACCTTGTAGAATAATTACTACTATGAAGTCAAGAGGTGGTCAGACTTTATTAACTTCTGGTTCACCAAGTTCACATCAACGGAGTTTATCTCTGTTCAGTATGTCCTTCCGTGGTCTAATCCCTACACCAATGGAACTTGTTCAGCTAATTTAAACATGGAAACACAAAGCTTTAGTGTTGATTTTTGTTTTGTGCATTGATGATGCCTACAAAAGGTATCAGGAAAGGAACATAAATGATACCTAGAAGAAAGGTCCCTAGCCACAGAATTTCAGCCTTTGAGTCATCCTTGGAGGATGATTTCAAGGAATTTTGTGTTGAAGACTCAGAAGAAAGTAAATTTTGTTGATTCTGCTATAATCAACACAGTTGCTGGAATTCATAACAATTTAGACACTGTATAGAGTATGAAATGTGCATATGCTACCATGAAAAGTGTGAAGATGCGACAGTCTGTGAAAGATCTGTTTTTGGGAAGGACATGTAGGAGACAGTTGAGGTATAGAATTTGGAGCCCATCTGTAACTGTTATAAGATCCTATATAACCAAAACTTAATTTTTCATCAGTAATATGCAGAAATGATGGTCTCATCGACCCTTACTGGTGGTTCTTTTCACCTGCAAGCTGGTGGGAGAACAGGACAATGTAGAATCTTTACATAATTGAATTTAGCTTTTCAAGTTGGGCATTCATCATCTACTACTTTGGAAGGAACATGATACTGGGCCAGCTTTCCAACTACTTAATATGGCATACCAGCTGTTTTTCCTTGTGGTCCCATTCATCTGAATTTACCTTATTTTCAGTTTTTCCAAAAATTTTGATAGCAGACATTGCCTCCAAGGTTGTGAAGCAATGTTTGATACATTATGTAATTGTACTGAAGATTGTTGTTAGTGGCATATTTAACATACACAATGTTTTGGAATGGTGCCAGTGGCATGCTGACTTCTTGAGTGGAGAATGTGTATCCCTCGCACACATTTTTTGTGACCAGTCATCAGTGCAAAATTTTTTTGAATTCAGGTTTTCGATAAAACTCTCAAGGAAAACGTCCACTTCAAATTCAGGCAAGAGTTACAATGAAGGGGTTGTACCCTGTCACTGTTATGCCTTTACAGTTGTCAGCCCCATGTTGTTGCATATATAGTAGACTTTATGAGGAAGTGATATCAAATGTAACATGCCCCTTAGTAAAGTGGGGCCCATATGTTTCACACATTCATGTTTTCCCATATGCTTCCAACATTTTGTTTTCTGCCTTCTTCACCTAGAGGGCTGTCACACTGGACATTACTTAATGTATCATTTGCTTACCCTGCAACTCTACCCTTGGTTTCAAGTAGGACTTTGCTTGCTAAAGACAACATGCTAATGGAATGTACACGAAGAGATGATAATGACACAATGATGAGTTGGCATGCTGTGTGTATCACTCAGTTGTAAACATATTGCCACGTGTATGACTTGTGCTGCAGAACTGGGAATTATTACAGGCATTGCAGTGCTGTGCTAGGTTATGTTGGCATGAGTCAGGAAGCAAATATTAAACTGCTGGTAGTTACTGGGGAACACACCATGTTGTGTGACTAGAAAGATCCTGGATTAGACGAGATAGAACAAAATTGTAGTGTGGAGAAACATGGGGAAAGAACTGGATAAATCTGGTAAGTTAACTCATTGCTCAATAGACTGTAATTGATTTAGAACCCTAACACAGACTACCGTTATGGATACTCAAATAGTGACTGTTACAATTTATGACATTTTCATCCTAAAGCAGTGTTTTATTATATGTGTGGATCACCTGCAGTGTGTCACACCCGAATCATGTCGTTTGTATTTTATCGAAATCGTACCACCAGCAGAGCCCTGCGTGTAAGGGGTCTACGGTTGCTCTAAGTTGGGTGGGCTGAAAGAACGTCTGTGCCGTTGGCGATCCTGTATGCTGCGTACGTTGACTTCTCGTTCCACATCCTGTCATTTTGGCAAAGATGGATCCATGGAATGTATTTATGTGTACGTGGGCATACATTAACGATTGCTGCAATTGGGCCTGTATTCAACACATGGCAAGTGACAACTAGACACTGCCTTTTTCTGCCGTCTACAGGTGCGTAACTACAACAGCAACGCATGTGGGAATAGTAGATGTCTCTGCGATAATGGACGCAGGACACAATGTAGGTAGTCCTGTGGTAACAAGGGTGCGGCTTGCAGCGCTCCACTGGGTGACAGTAGGCACTACCGTACCAGCCAGAGCAGCAGGAATCACCGCGGAGGCCCTGATTCGATTCCAGGGCAATCCTTGTGGGATATGTGATAGACAATGTGTTTGCTGGAACACTCTTTTCCTAAAGTACTTTGATTTCTCCTTATCTATTACCATTCCACCGCCGTTAAATGTTCAATCTTTTATCTCCGGTGGCTAGGAGAATGGGTCTCGAGGGACATAGCCTCACGGCGCTCCAGAAGTACACACAAGAAATAACTGGAGTGCTGAGGTTTGTTCAGTTGCACGTAGTCTTAACAAGTAAGTGATCTGCAAAAGTAAACCAGATATCATCCTTAATACATTTACAATTCCGAGTAATAATATGACAACTTGATTTGTGTGGGGTTCGGAAACTTACATTCATTAACAAAATACCTATGTTGTATTTAATTAAACTGAATTTATTTGTAATTGTTTTTAAACGTGCCTTAATGATTAAAATTTTCGACTCGTAGTTTTTTAAATCAGAGTACCATTTTGTTTTATGGCAGCGATTTTATTTCTAGACGCACTCCATTCTTTCGTGGCGTGAAAACATTTAAGGAAATGTTTTTGTTATATGTACAACCTCTTGTGAATAAACTGACTTTTTTGTACGTTAATTTTGCCCACAATAAGCACAAGGGGAAGCGTTAATCTCAGATTTGAACGCTAAGTTCTCGGGAAGTCGGCAGAAATGACACAACACGCAGTAACAGATAAACCAAAATACGAGTACAGCCGTCTCGACAAACTGCATGCCTCCCTTAAATTCAGACGCAGTTAATCGGAAGTAGACTGAGGAAGCTATATACTCATGCTGGGAACTACTGAGGGCCCACCACAGTTTAGAGGACGCAAATAATGTATCACAAACGTTAAACTTTACACCCCTGCTGGACGATAAGATTGAGTAAAATTTACATGTAAATGTACCAAATACATTTTTCGAAATTACTGATGTAAATTTACGAACACGTGTGAATACCAGTCGCACGTATATGGAAATCATTATTTAGCATTTAGTAAGTAACATATGAGACCGCATCGTTCAGTGCGCGAGCGATAATTAGCTGTCTGAACGGTTGGTTGAAATACGAGTGCGTGCTAGGAGTTCCCACACTTCCCACTGTATGGAGCCACTGACGGCCGTGTCTGTAAACGTGTGTGTAGTTGTGTTAGTTGTGTTTGCACCAGAAAGAGGATCGAACGTGATATTTGAAAGCTCCTTTGTGACAGCTATCAGCAGTAATAAAATAAGTGTCACGTGAGTCTATAAATAAACTTTTCATACTTGCATGACATTCAGTAGGTTAGGTTTGGTTTTGTAAATTATGCTGTGGTCTTGCATGGCGGTCTGTGGGTAATCGGTTGTATGGGACAGCTACCTGTAGCGTTTTTGGCGGTCAGAACACCAACATAATAACTATTTGTTGACTGTTACGAGGGAGTTCAGCAAATGCTGGCTACCGTCATTTAATTAAGTCAAGACACTGCAGTACTTGGTTTACAAGCATACTTTATATGCCGCGCACTATATAGCATGTAAAACGGTTCATTTATACAGCTGTAATGTGTGGCATTTGTTTCGTAAACATTCGTTGTATTTATTCTGAGTAGTAGAGATATGGCCACAGTTTCCATATTACCACTGAAAATAGGATGTTAAACGAGGCTTCACACTGTCAGCTAGTGCTATTTTGTGTCAGGTGTTAGTCAAGACAGTATCAGATATACCATGTATGTATTCTGTATGGCATTCTTGGAAGCAAGTGAGGTTAGTATGTCATACCTAAAGCTAATAATTAATGTTTAAAGCAATTGCATTCACACACAAGGACATTCTGTAGCAAAGACATGCCAGTTTTCGTCTAATAAGTGGAACAGAATAACTATATGCCAGCCACACCATAACCCATGGTTTGTTGTTTGTTACCTTCAGCAACTTGGTTTGGTTGTTGTTGTTTTATTAACCGTCAACACAACTGAAATTCATTTACTTGTTAGGAGGCTTGTGTTAGAGCAAATATTCGTTTTTTGTACGTGTGGTGCAACAGCCCAACTGTGGCCTAGGCCGCCTCATTTGTGAGGTTTCTAGATCACACACAGACAACCAACCCCGTAGGACTTCTCTGAACGAGAGCAAATATATTAAGGTACGTAATCCCAAGTGAAGCCCAGTTCGTACAAGACTATTTGTGGTCACCGTATCGAAAAGTTGTTATTGTTCTTGAAATACTTGTGACAGCTTTAATTATTTACAAGCATATAGTTTGTATTTCATTCACTTCTACGCCTATTTATTTTAATACAGTACGGAATAAAGTAAAGTGGGCTGTATTTTTATTTGAGAACCATATGTGAATTTCAAGGCATTTTATGTACTATTCATGGTAACAGACGAAACCCCTTTTGAAAGTAAGACTCATGTAAATTAGAATGAAGTTGTCCCTGTTCACGCCCTCAAAGCATACAGGGCGAGGATTTATGTCCACTCATTCGTAACCTCGACTCTAGATGGAGGTGGATGGTTAGCTTAACGCCCCTGCTGCTTTATCGCCCAAAGGAAAGACCCATATCCATTGAGTAGGAGGCTGGGAGGGCCCCAGAGGCGATATGGACTCTTTCAGGAAAGAGATAAAAATTTGCGCTGCCGAAAGTCAAACTAAGATTCACTGTGAAGGGACCAAATGCGGAACAAGTTAATGTGGGAGTTCCCAAATAGTTACTTAGAATAGTTAAATATGTTTTATTAGTGGCTTACCCACTTTGAGGATCTAGGGCCGCCGAGAGCGGATTAGGGTCCCCCCAGCAAGGGCGGACCGGCTAAAAACTTTACATTAAATCGGAAAGACTGGCTGTCTGGTGCAGAGTGACTTGGGCTTGGTGTGAAAGGTTAATTTGTACAGTCGACAAATACTGACACTACTGAGAAAGACAAAAACTGACATCATAGTCCCGGCCCCGAGCCGCCTTGCAGATCGCCGGGTCCCGGTAATTTGTACCGGCTTCCCACCCCCACCCTCACCCTTTCGTCTGCACTGTTATAACCCCAATATACCGTATGTCGCGAGTGGCTGGGTCGTATTCGGTAGGCCTCGGATTTAAATTACGGCCTGCAGACCGGCTATAATGACTGAGTTTTTTCGTGGCTTTCTTCATATCCTGCAGACATGGAGGTATAATACCTTGCACTGGGAAACAACCGACTCCTTACACATACTGCCCAGTTTATCATTTTGTCATTCTGCGCTGTAAGATATAATATGAGAAACTGAGAACATCGGAATAAACTAAAGAACACACGCTCTATTAAACCTCCAGATAATAGAGTCGTATTGCTATTACATCTGGTAAGGAAAGCGCAAACGACAGACGTATGAGAAAGATGAAATTTCCTTGTAATTTTGTCATGTTGACAAACTGAATATGTCAGGGATAGCAAACGGTTTCGCTGCTGATACCAACTTGGTTACGAGCAATGGCGCTGTCATTTCTGCAGTTCCTCCCACGTTGACTTAATGAGATACCTAATTTAATGGAATATGTCCCGTTGTGTACAGCTCAGTAGAGGAAAAATGCTAAGTTTTCAGTCAAAGACAACGTACATTTCATTTAGAGATACAGGCTAATTAATTAATCCATCATCAAGCCTTGTACGAGAGAAACAGCGAGGATAAAGTAATTACGTGTCAGTTTGAGTACATCTGTTGTGTTTTAATGAGCTATCTACCTGCTGCCGCCGCTGCTTTTTTGTGGACAGCTCCGCAATTATTGCTTTTGTGCGGTTTTCTTTGACAACGATAAAAGGCACATATTTTGTTGGCAACACGGCTTACTAACGCTCGTTTTATTTGTTTACATCACGGATAACAACGGAAATGAACGGTACAGAAAATTTAGTGGCAGGTCTTCACGTTGCTGCCTTTTCTTGCTATTCGGGGGGTGTAAACGTGAAGTAACACAAAGTCCTGTGCCTTGGTGAACTGTTTGATTATCGAGTGGCTCCAGCTGTTGATACAGACAAATCTTCTAAATACTGGTGCAAACATTGGCACTGATGCCAATATCTCGGAATCCCTGCCCTATAGGCCAAGTTGTTTGCTGCGCTGTACTGTAACTGAAATACCGAGAACAAAAAGAAGGAAATATATGCATAAAATAACGAACCTGGTACACTCACGGTGTTATTGATTATTTTTAGTATAGTGACTGCTGGCGTTCGACGCACTGTTACATCTAATAAAAAATATTCAGTCCGCGAAGAAATATATGTGGACTGTTAGTTTTACTGTACCTCTTAAGCCCTGAGGTTTTGAAGGCGGTATTTTCCAAGCAAGTTTTCGCAGGCGGGAATGGCCAGTCCGAATACTGTCAGAGTATCTACCCCCTCCGGTGTTATGCTGGAATAGTGCCTTAAACTCGATCATGGCCGCTACCATCAGCATCCGTTTTAATGCATCTTTCTTCAATCATTCGACATTACATAGACTGCTTTCCAGACAGCGTCGTTGAACTAAAAATGTACACTAATGCAGTGTTGATTATACGAGATCCTAAGTTATCACGGCAGTAACTGTGAAAATGACTGACTCGCGGGATGTGGCGCCGTGCAGCCTGGTAAAAATTTACTAAAGTTTCGGAGGAATCAGTTGCCGTCATCTTCGCGGTAGAAGGATGTTCTGTCGGACAACACGGCTTCACTTCCCAGATGACGAATCTTCATGGCGGTGACTGTTCACATTGTGGTATTTCGGGGCTGTAACGCCGTGTAGTCTGTGGGTCAGTATCAATGCTTCGGAGGAACATGCTGCCTCCATCTTCAGTGTTAAAGCGTGTAGTGTGAGGTGAGAGTATTCAGACTATGTAGGCAGATTGCGAAGAACGTGGTCTAAAATAACCCCTTATTGTGAGTTTTTTGGTGTAGTCTTGGTTTCCAATTTATGAAATCGTTTTCATATCTTTGTTGGGGCATTTTTCATTGTTTTTCACATGCATTTAGCGTACTGGGTGAAATACCGTAAAGTTTTGAACATACCAATTAATATGTATTTTAGTAAGAAAACAGACTGTTTGGCCACCAATTCTATGGCCAATGGATTCATGTTTAGGTTCATATGTAAGATAAGGTGCATCACGTCTGTAGAGCTGATTTTTGCGAAACTTGAGATAGTTTGACATGTATTAGCAAAAACCTGCAGCATAAATTGCGATAAAAATCAGTCGGAACTTTCTGCAGTTGTGAGATGGCGGCATGTAAGGCCTTTTTTAAAATTGCTTACGAAATTTAACTGCTACAGCAAGATTGAATTGGATAGAAAATTTTGCGCTTGACTTTTCTTGTTAAGTTTGTTAAAGCTATTTTTAGTGCTTGTAAATATTTAGGGAAATTGTGATCCAAATTCACGCAGAAACTCATATAGGTCCGAATGAAAATTTTTAACTTTTGTACTTGAATTCCTTGTCTTTTGCCTGTGTGTGTGTGTGAACTATTTGAAAGCATTCACTTAGAGCGAAAACGTTTGACAACATTCTCTTTGAATTCGTACACACGGTAGACTACCAAAATGTGTTTAAATCAAAGCTATAATAAAACAGACCGAGCTTCCAAATAAAGTAACATAAAAAACTAAAAACCCAAACGTTTATGTAGCGTATTCTGGTATAAATTGGTATCATTTTGCCTCTTGTTATGTATGGGTGTAAACCTTGGTCGCTCACACTGAGAGAGGAAAGTAGACTGAGAGAGTCTGAGAATAGGGTGCCGACGAGAATATTTGGGCCTAAGATGGACGAGGTAACGGTGAAGGTGGGGGGGGGTTGGAGAAAACTGCATGTACACAATGAGGAGCTTAATGTTCTGTGCTCCTCATCAGGTATTATTAGGGTGATCATATCGAGAAGAATGTGATGGGCGGAGCATTTAGCACAGATGGGGGAGAGAAGAGGTGCATACAGGGTTTTGGTGGGGAAATCGGGGGGAAGGAGACCATTTACAAGGCCCAGACCTAGATGGGGGGATAATATTAAGATAGATATTCAGGAATTGGAATTGAGGAAGCATGGACTGGAGTGATCTGGCTCAGAACAGGGACAGGTGGCTAGCAGTTGTAAACGCGGCAAGAACCTTCGGGTTCCATAAAATGCAGGGAATGCCTTGATTAGCTGAGAACCGATTAGCTTCTGAAGAAGGACTCTGCTTCATGGAGTAAATAAGGAAGTATGAGAAAAGGAAGTGTTTTATCGTCGCTTTAAGCAATTAGGAAGGAGTAAGCAAACCAGGAGGGACCGGAATTGAATGAGACGAATCAGTGTCTGTGCAATGCTGGTGATGCTATTTTTTGGAGCGAACACGTAAATATCATAAATCTATTTATTTATGGTTTGTTTAACAGCGCTCTCAGTAGCACAGATTGTATAGCACGGAATAGTAGGATAGTTATTGAGTGATTAATTGACAAGAATGTGGGAGAAAGCAGTCCTGGCCAGACATGAGTCACTGTCCTGGCATTTCTTTGGAAAACTGAGGGAATAATGTATGAGGGACTTCATTGATTATAGTCGGTCGGGGGGCTGAACCTTGAACTTGAGAGTTCCCAAATACGAAAAAAATTTGGCATCTGTTTGGTCGAGACGGTCGATGTAGATACTAAAACAGACTGATTAGTCGCTTAAAGGTTCTAGACGTACAATTAACACTTTAAACGCCGAGTTAAATCCCATCTGTCATCTGCTGGCATTATTAGGAGCTCATCATATTCTCCACGTTAGCAGGTTAAGGGTTAACGGAAACGAAGTGTATGTTCGTATCCAGTCACGGAAATGCGGGCCAGAATTTTAACAATGGCGGACATTAAATGCTTTGAAATTGTGGCGAAGTTCAAACTTCTAGGAACATTGGTAGCCAGTCAGAGTTGCGTTTATGAAAGTTGTAAGAGCAGACGACGTAAATTCGTGGAATACACTGTGCAGTTTAGTTACGAATATCTTGTCTTCGCGTACTCTTCTTTCTATAAAAGGTTTAGAATAAAACATAAAAAGCTGTAATTTTAAGTGTTGGTTTTTGTGGTTGTGTAGGGATGGTGATGGCTGAGAACAGGGTACTGCGAATAATATTTGAACCCACAAGGGAGGGAAGTGATATGAGTTTGGATAAAATTGCACAGTGAAGTGCTTCATAATTTTTATTCTTCGATGAACATTTTTGAGATGGTAAGATAAAGAGGGGGCACGCGGTAGCGCAGTTGCTTGAGGCACTGTTCTACAAGTCGGAAGGTCGCGGGTTTAATTCCCAATGGTGCCACTGGAATTTTTCATTGACATAAACCTTCTGGCCGCACTATGGCCCTGGGGTTGACTCAGCCTCTAACAGAAATGACTACCAGGAATATTTCCTGGGGGTGAAGGCGGCCGGTGCGTAGGACTGACAACCTTACCATCTTCATGTGCCGATTGCCTTGAAATCTGGGAGCCTCAACCTCCTGGAACCCTCAGGGCCTGCCCAGGCCTGTAATGGGACTTCTTTACCTTTTTAAAGATAAAGAGCGAAGTCATGAACTGGGTATATGACACGAATTGTAGCGAAACGAAATGAGTATAATGTTTTAGTCCGAAGAGCAGAAGGAAAGAGACCTACCGGAAGACCGAGGTTTAGGCCTAAAGTGAATAAATATACCGCCAGTCACAACTCGGGTA